>JABLTO010188098.1_pt1 | contig 34747 bp, 33 predicted proteins | sample 7160091 | NCBI WGS metagenome assembly JABLTO01 (sample SAMN14651225, study PRJNA627086) | human gut metagenome | isolation source: feces | host: Homo sapiens
CGCATCTCGGTTATCAAAGGAACCTACTTATAAAATTTGAGCTTTTAACTCAATCAATAAGGTAACCAAAGTTACCATAATCGGCAGTGGACCCGGCTGTCCGCATGGCCTTAACCCTGACGGGTGGTCCTAAACAATTGCTTTGAAAAGACTCTGTCTGTTACTCTGCATCTTCGTCTCTCAAAATTCACCTAATCATATCATGTTGAAAAAAAACTGTCAAGTTCCGCTTCATCCTCAACATGTGGAATCAAAAATTCCTATAACGTAAAAATGTCGTCTCACCATCCTTAGACAGTAAAACGACATTTTCTTACTTACATCTTTTGATTTGGTTTGTTTCCATTTTTAGCTTTATTAAATGATACGGTATTTCTATCTTACTTCTGTTCCTGACTCTTTAACAGCTTCCTGAGACGCTGAACTTCCTCTTCAAGCGCATTTGCTCGCTCTTCTGCCTCAATCTTTAACTGTTTTTCTTCATCTGCTCGCTGTTTTTCCTCATCCGCGCGCTGCTTCTCTTCATCCGCGCGTTGTCTTTCAGCCTCTGCACGCTGTTTCTCTCTCGCAGTATTTCTTTTTTGAGCCCCTATGTCTATTTCTTCCATATTCTCAAACAAATATCCCATACCACGACCTCCTATTCCACCCATTAGCTCCCGGGCATTCTCACTTGGTACTTTCATTTTCATTAGTAAAGACCACAATATCTTTTTATAAATTTCCTTTATTTCGTCTGGTGCATTCACATAAATAGAATCCACCATTGTTTCGGAGACTTTTTGAAATTCCTTAGTATCCTCCGAAGACTGTATTTTATTAATCAGCATTACCAATGACATTTCATCATGTTTCTTGCTGAGCTCCTCATTCGTATATTTATTCAAACTCACTACCTGGTATGTAAAATCTGGTATATACTCGATCATTTCCTCAGAAAAATCAATTCTGTCTTTCAAATGCAGTCCCGCTGTCCACTCGATATTTGTAACTGTTCAGTTCCCTCGCGGGATACTGCCTGCTGAATAGTTACAGATATTTACATTTTTATTGTAACATGTTGATTTTGATGGAACAACTGAAAACTTTCTAAAATACAAAAACTATCGCTCAATTCCCTGCTCTTGTCGCATCCTCGCGGAGCGTTTTTCTGAATATGAATATGTATATTAACTCCGATTATTTTCGGATAGAAGCAGGAAAGATACTCTTCAAGATTTTTTGCATTGATTCCGCCTGTCGGCATAAACTTAAGTCCTCTTTTAACTGCCTGAGCAACCTCAGATGGTGAAACACATCCCGGGTAAACAGGGATTTCTTTTTCAGACAGTAGTCTACGATCTCCGGATCAAATCCAGGGCTAACTATGAACCTGGCACCTGCTGCTGCAGCTGCATCAACCTGTTCCTTAGTAAGAACAGTTCCTGCTCCTACAAGCATATCCGGAAACTGCTCTGCCATAAGACGGATAGATTCTTCCGCTGCCTCAGTACGAAATGTAACTTCTGCACATGGAAGTCCACCTTCAACAAGTGCCTTTGCAAGCGGAACTGCATACAGCTCAGCAAAACCCTAAATGTCTGAGTCAATAGAGTTCTTTTATGGCACACAAATTTGGATTTCCATGTGAATTTGTGATATGATTACAGATATACAAAAGAGATATGCGTGAATACGCAAAAACTGTTATACCTTGTCAACGGAATAAATACAGAAAGGACCTATCTCATATGGTAAAGATTATTTCAGACAGCACCTGCGACCTCTCTCCTGAGCTGATTGCAAAATATGATATCGACATCCTGCCGCTCCACATTCTTCTCGGCGAGGACGAATATGAAGATGGCAGAAACATTACGCCGCAGCAGATCTATGACTGGTCTGATGCACACAAAACAACGCCCAAAACATCAGCCCCGTCTCTGGCTGAAGCCATTGATCTTTTTCGCCCATATATAGAAGAAAAACGTGAAATCGTCTGTTTTTCCATTTCCGGCAGCATGTCCACTTCCGGAAATGTCATGCGCCTTGCGGCTGAAGAATTAGAAGCATCTGATCTTGTTACGGTCGTTGATTCGGCAAACCTCTCTACCGGAATCGGGCTTCTCGTCATAGAGGCAGCAATTATGGCCGAAAAAGGACAGTCCGCAGCCGAAATCGCAGCTACAATAGCATCTTTAAAACCCAATATCCGCGCAAGCTTTGTCGTCGATACACTTACTTATCTGTACCGCGGTGGCCGATGCAACGCTGTTTCTGCCATGGCAGGCGGAGTTCTGAGACTCCACCCGAAAATCGTCGTCGAAAACGGTGCCATGGACGCGTCTAAAAAATATCGTGGCAAAATACATTCTGTCATTATGTCCTATGTAAAAGACATGGAAGAGGATTTAAAATCAGCAAGACCTGAGCGCGTATTTATCACACATTCCGGCTGTGACCGCACCACCGTTGATGCCGTCCGCTCCTACCTGGAAAGTCTCGGGATCTTCCATGAAATATTAGAAACCAGGGCCGGCGGTGTTGTTTCCAGCCACTGCGGTCCTGGTACACTTGGTGTTCTGTTTATTGCAAAATAAACGATTACACCGGATATTTTGTCATGTTTTATGAAGTTCACATAAATTTATAGATATTATAAATATTAATCACGATCATCAGTAGCATCAATGCAATAAATAACTTATCAACTGTTTTTTCATTGATTTTCTTATTAATTGCACGCCCGCAGATGCCACCGGCAATCCCTCCGGCAACCATAAGGAGCAGCACTCCAAGCTGAAAATCGGGCACACTTCCTGTCACAAGTGTAGAAATCAGACTCGCAATCTGTGAGAAGAAAATAACATAAAGGGAATTCTCTGCTGCAATCTTTGTTGACATGGAAAAGAAGAAAAACAGCACCACAAGATTGATCGGACCTCCACCGATTCCGAGAAAAGACGACATAATCCCCAGAAAAATGCCAATCAAAATGCATACAACCGCATTGTCCACTTTATAGGTTTTGATTTTCGCTTTATAAATTGTATAAATAAGAGTGCCAAATGTCACAATCAACAGGCAGAGTGCCTGTACAGCTCCGACTTTGTTCGGATCACTGCTTAAGGATTTCACATAAGAAAACAGCCATTTCCCAATCAATCCTCCGACTGCCGCCCCCATCGCAAGTGGGAACCCGGTTTTCATAGATACATGGGATTCTCCACTTATTTTATTTCTCAGAACGGAATATGCCGTCATTGAAAGAACCGTACATCCAGATAGAAAACTGATTGCACTTACATCCAGCACACCAAAAGAATCAAGCACCGGTTTGATGATTACACCGCCACCAATTCCGCAAATTGCCCCAACTATCGATGCCCCAAAACACACAATTAAAAATATCAGATAGATCATTTTTTACGCCTCATTTCCCTATTGTTCTATCATTTTTTGCTGATTTTCCGTATTTTTGGGTAAGGAAAAGCGAGCTGGCCTAAAACAGCTCGCTTTCCTTTGATTAGAATATGTTTTTATTGTAGAAGAATTTATCTGTCAGCAGCATCCACATCCACCGTGACGATGTCCGTATTCATCCATACAGTCATCTGACGGATTCTTCATGCAGAGGTGCACTGCAGCTTTCTTAAATGTCATTGGTAATGCAAGAATGTTCGGTTCCTGACCAACAAATTTCTTCTTAGCATCTTCCAATGCCTCTTCGAATGTAGCTCTTGTCTTGAGTCCCATTCCTCTTGCATATCCAGGTTCCTCAGCACCTACAATGTAGATTGCGCTGGTATTCATTTCTGCAATGTGTCCACAGGACATCATAGAGAAACCATGGAACGGATGAAATGCATTTGTAAAACGATATTTACGAATATATTCTTCGTTTGTTGCGAAATATTCACCATAACGGTTCATATCCGGTAAAGTATTCATATGGTCATGCTGGAACAGTTCGTACTGTTCTCTTAAGTATGGCCACAGTTCATCATGGAAATATCCGTTGCATGTTGATGCACAGATGATTACACAATTGTCACTCATAACTCGCTTGAATCGAAGCACCTGTGCGCTTAAAGCCTGCATCATCATAATCGGATTGGTTCCCATTCCATCTCCATAATGGAATTTCTGAGGCATACCAAATACCAGTACATCGTATTTTTTATCTGCCCAGTGTACATAGGTTCTCTTATCCGCAAGCTTCCAGCTGATTGGCATCATTTCTTTTGCATAACCGGAATAAATTGCAATCTGCCTGGACTGTGTATCAAGAACCGCATCACAACAAAAGAACGGATGTCCCATTTTTTCTTCCATGTGCATGCTGATCTCATCAAATTTATTACGCATCAGACTTCCACCATTAACCGGTGTAAAATCATCTCTGTGCATAACGGACGGTACATGGTGACTTGCAATACATCTCCAGTTTGTGATACCGGTCGCACTGTGTTTGTATCCACCTGAATATCCACCATAAGGATTTCCCTGTACATGACCGATCAGGATTGGGATATCACAGTCAAATACATACTTGTTCATGTATACCGGATCTCCTCTGTGAGTAGTTCCAAGATATACCATATGTTCCTGGTCCTCGCTGTCATGGCTGATAATCTGACCTGTATGCCAGAACTCATTAAATAATTTTTCACCGAAAATTGCCTTTGCATCGGATTCTTTACTTCTCGGATGTAAGCCATTGGAAATAATAAAAAGAATATCTTTTTTCTCCACACCTGCTGCGTAAAGTTCTTTCAGGATATATTTAATGCTTAATTTTCTGTGACTTGTTGCCTGTTCTCCACCTTTTACACGATCAGGAACAATAATTGTTACCGTACTGCCTTTGTGTGCAAGTTCAGTTAATGTCGGCATTCCGATTGGATGTGCCAGACTTTCAAGATAAGCTTCTTCCAGTTTGTCTTCCGGAATATATGCAGGATCTTTCACGGTTTCTCCCGGAATAAAAATATCTGTATTATCCGGCAGCTCTGCTGCCATAGTTCCCTGTCCATATTCAAAATCAAGTTTCATAGTGTCTTTCTCCTCTTTTTGTCGTACAACGCTTGTTTCAGTTACATTTAGCCTTCCATGTATAAACGAATAATCTCTAAATATTCTTCCGGATAATATCCGATTTCGCCCTGAAATCTGGTGAGTGCAATTAAGCCTCCGTCAATTTCATCAATAGACGCCAGCATCGCAGCATTATCCTGTTTTAATCCACCGCCATAAACAATGTCCATTCCACCAGTCTTTTCTTTTACAAAACGGGCGATTTTGGTGATATACTCTTTATCAGCCGGTGTCTTGCCAGGTCCGATTGACCAGATTGGTTCATAAGCGATCACTACTTTAGATGTATCTACATCTTTCAATCCGATTTCGAGCTGTTTGCCGAGTACTTCCTGCCACTGTTCCTGCTCCTCACTCTTTTCTCCAATACAGTAAAGAACAGTCATGCCCCGGTCGATCGCACATTTGATTTCCTGATTCAGAAGACGGTTTACAGCATCTGTGTCTGTCACACCTGCTTCTGCAAGAATACCTGCTTTGTCATTACGTTCCTCACAGTGACCGATGATCGTAGTCTCACAGCCTGCTGCCACCATTGCAGATGCAGGCCTGTTAGTTGTAAAAGCTCCGAAGTTTCCACCTACTGCAGTGTCTGCTCTGTATACACTCTGGCATCCGACTTTAACCGGGCTTCCTTCTGTTTTTGCATTAACTGCATTCAAAAGATGAATTTCCGGAAAGTACATTCCAAATTCGACTTCTGCCGGATCATATTTTTTTAATTCTTCCTGTGTATTTTTTACAATATATTCAGCCCAGTCTGCTACCGGTGCAATGCGATTCACACCGCCCAACTCTGTAGGGACATCAAATCTTTTTAAATTCAGATAAATATGTTTCATGGAATTTCCCTCACTTATTCTTCTGGTTATCAGATTCCCGCTTTTTTGTAACGTTCCGCCATCTCATCGAGAGAGACTCTTTCTACCTTTGGTGCTTTGCCGAAGCTTCCAAACTTCACGATCAGCGTTCCGACCACTTCTTTTACACCATCCTCAATACATTTGCAGATTCTTGCCACATCATCGTTCGGAACATTACCGTACATAACAGTATCCATGATCGGTGTAATAAATACACGTGGGTCAAACGCAGATTTATTTTTCTCTAACAGTTCATAAACTGCACCCACGGAAGCACTGTTTCTGAGTGCCACATCTCTGGCAAAAAGTTCTTTCATATTTCTTGTAACTGCAAGACGGATATCTGTATCTACGTTGATTTTGTTAATCCCACAATGTCCGACCTCAATCAGCTGATTTACATCAATACCGTATGCATTTTTGATATCTCCGCCTAACGCGTTGATTTCCTCTACAATATACTGTGGTACAGTAGAAGAGCCATGGCTTACAAGATATCCTTCAATTCCTTCATGCATCATGCATTCTTTAATAGCTATTGCGATTTCTTTACGGATTACAGTGTCCTTTCCTTTATTGGCTCCGTGCATGGTTCCATAGCTGATTGCCAGCGCATCTACACCTGTCTTTTTGAAAAACTCAATTGCCTTCAGTGGATTTGTATAAGTACTTGTTGCTGCAAATACATGATCTTCTACACCTGCCAGCACACCAAGTTCTCCTTCTACAGAAACGCCTCTCTCATGTGCATATTTTACAACTTCACGTGTAAGTTCTACATTCTCCTCAAACTGAAGAGAACTTCCATCGATCATAACACTTGTGTAACCACCCTCAATAGCTGCCACACAGGAATCAAAATTGCGTCCGTGATCCAGATGCAGGGCAATCGGAATCTCACTGTCTGCTCCGTATTTCTTTACCGCATCCGCGATATTTTTGGCTCCGACTTTTTTGTCCTCCAGAGTCGCATTTGTAAAATCTGTACGTCCTCCCATAAATCCATTGGCAAGGTCTGCTCCCTGCAGGATAGCCGGGCTTCTGAACATTTCATGGACATTGACCACTGCTTTTGCCTGGCATACAGCATTTACGTTAAATGCCCCCTGCGCATAATCATTCTTGTCCGCTGCGTCCAGAATTGCTCTCATTGGTACTAACATGTTTATTCCTCCCGACATTCTATTCTGTAAATGGTTCAAATGGCATGTTTTTAAATGTTACAAACTCTCTGAGCGGCTGTCCGATCAATGGTCTGCACCATTCCACAAACTCTTTTGTTACGCCATTGTGTTCTGTATTAATATACTCATCCGGCATGCATCGCTCTGTCATCATAACTTCATGGATCGGAATCAGCATCGGTTCTGCTTTATAAATTTCTCCCGGAATCCTCTTAAATCCAACCATTACACCTGTTGCACCCTGCATTGCTGCCTTCACAGCCTCTGCACCGGCAATGATTGCCTCTTCACGGTCAACATCTGACTGAAAAGCAATACTTGCACGTCCGCATAAGCCCGGTTTTTCGCTTCTGGCTTTATATCCCAGTTTTTTGATTACAAGATTTGCCAGATGTGTTCCAACATCTCCATAATAGACAGCTCTTCCTACCTGAAAGATTGGCTCAACGATCGGAGATCCGTCTTTCTTTTTCAGACCTTCACTGGCTACCACAACGATGCCTTTTTTCTCCTGTAACTTATTTTCAATTGATGTCAAGAACTGATCTTCATCAAAAGGTTTTTCAGGCAGATAAATAAAATCCGGACCGCTTCCGTTTCCGTCATCTGCAAGTGCACTCGCTGCCGCGATCCACCCGGCATTTCTTCCCATTGCTTCCACTACACTTACGTGAATCGGGAGTGCCCTGACATCCTGACTGATTTCGCTTACAGATGCTGCAATATATCTTGCAGCGCTTCCGAATCCGGGAGCATGATCTGTAACGGAAATATCATTGTCAATTGTCTTCGGAATTCCTACCACAGATATTTCTTTTCCGATTTTTTTGCAGGCTTCATAAACTTTTCCGCAGGTATCCATGGATCCGTTTCCACCATTAAAAAAAACATATCGGATATTCCATTTTACCAGTATTTCTGCAATCCGATCGTATTCCGGCTGTTCCAGCGGATCTCTTGAAGTCCCGATCGCAGATGCCGGTGTATATGGAAGCATATTCAGTTTCTCTTCTGAAATCTTTTTCAGATCTACAAACTGTTCCCGCAGGACAGCTCCGGCTCCGCCGATCGCCGCATAAAAGCTTCCGATTTCTTTATATTTCTTTATTTCATGAATTGCCCCATACAGGGACGCATTAATAACTGCGGTCGGCGCACCTCCGTGCACGATCAATGCATTCACTGACATTTCCAGTCCTCCATTTATTTTCCAGTACTTTCTCTCTCTATGATCTTGTATTTAAAATGTACTGTTTCTTTAATCTGATGACCTTCTCTCATCAGATAGATCATTTCAATCGCTTTTTTCGCAATCGCTTCATTGTCCAGATGCACAGATGAAAGAGATGGAGTCACATAATTGCAAACACTGGTATCATCAAATCCCATAATCACAATATCCTTCGGAATGCTGTAACCTAATTTCTTTACAGCTCGCATCCCAATGCATGCCATACGGTCATTTCTTCCGAGAATTGCATCTACTTTCTTTGTTTTCAGATACTCTGCTATTTTTTGTTCCACTTCTTCATCTGTACGACAGCCAGTGATCACATTATCTTTCCAGTCAAATCCCAGTGCCTCCATCTGTGCCGCAAACCCCTGAAGTCGGCTGTCAGACAGATCACTGAATATGTTTTCGTTAGAAACTCTGTCAAGATAAATGATATTCCTTCTGCCCATCTCATAGAAATATTTGACACAGCCCTCCGCGCCACTTCGAAGTCCTGTTCCTATCTTTCCTACACCTGTCTTTATCCTGTAATTGCGTGTCAGCAGCAATACAGTCGGTATTCCCGCCTGTACAAATCTTCTTACAAATTTTTCCGGAATCTTCTTGGAACTGATAACAATTCCGTCAAATCGTCTGCTTAAGATCTGGCTGACAAAGGATTCGTCGTTTCTGCACGCACACAGTGTAACGACAGATCCTTTTTCATAGGCATATTTATCCAGTGAACCAAGCATGCTTCCGAGTCGCTCACTCTCTGGCGTATCAACAATGAACAAAAGCTGTTTGCTGTCCTTCCCGCTCAATGCCAGCGCCATATTATTTGGTGAATAATTCAATTTTTCGGCCGCCTCCAGCACACGCTTTCGCTTTTCGGCCGCAACATACCTGTTGTTATTCATCACATAAGATACGATTGTTTCACTGACATTTGCTTCTCTCGCAACATCTGCTCTTGTTGCACATTTAATTTTCTGTAACGCCATAGTTCCTCCATCCACATACATGGTTCTTTATTTTTTATTAAGCCTTATTTTCACTTCCGGCTAATAAAATAAGTTTTTTAACATCATCTTTTAACTTGTCACTTGCATATCTTGACAATCTCCATGCATGTCCCTGATCCACTTTTTCTTCCAGACCCTGCCGAACATAGTCGACATACTGATATCTGATCTGCGTTCCGAAATTAATTTTCGCAACACCGTACTCTATGGATTTCTTTACTGTCTCTTCATCCATACCGGTACATCCGTGCAATACGAATGGAATATCTGTAAATTCTCTGCACTGTCTCAGGATATCGACCTTAATATCTACAGGTCCTTTGTAAAATCCATGTGCATTTCCAATTCCTATTGCAAGAGAGTCCGGATGGCAGGATTCAAGATATTTCTTTACATTGTCTACATCTGCGATATTTGAACATTCTGTAATATTTCCATTATCATCAAGTCTGGCAAGCTCACCAATCTCAGCCTCTACCGGAATGTCGATCGCATGAGCGACTTTGATCACTTCGTTGGTCCGTCTGATATTTTCTTCGAGAGAATATTTAGAACCATCATACATAATGGATGTAAATCCATAATTCAGCATTTCCACGCAGTGTTCAAAAGTGTCGCCGTGATCCAGATGAATTGCTACCGGCACGCTTACCTTTTCGGCCATCCATTTTGCAGTTTCATAGAACCAGTCATGACCGGAATACTCACCGGTTGACAGATAATGTGCCAGAATGATCGGGGAATTCATCTCTTCAGCTGCCAGGCAGACTGCTCTGATAATATCATAGGTGCCTCCCTGCGTGTTGATCGCAGGTACAGCATATTTTCCTTCATATGCTTTAGTCAGCATTTCTTTCGATGTAACAAGCATTTATTTTCCCTTTCCATTTTCTTATAATTATCATTTAATATCAATGATTACTTTTAAATAATCTCCAGGATTTTCCATCATATCTTTGATAGTTGCTTCTGTATCTTCTAATTTGATGTTCTTTGTGATCAGTTTGTCGATTGGCAGAACACCTTCATCCATTAATTTGATAGCTTCAGGGAACTTGCCACATGAGTTTCTGCTCGGGCAAACGTCAATTTCTTTCTGCATCAGTCTTGTCTGATTTACGGTAACCAGTCCGTGTGGCCATCCAACCAGAGCAATTCTTGCACCGTGGCATACATAGTTGTGCATTTCACCGAGAATTGGCTGTGCACCAGTGCAATCAATCATCGCCTCACATAATTTTCCATTTGTAACTTCTTTCAGGAACTCGACAAGATCACCTTTTGCAGAATTAAATGTATATGGCATATTCAGTTCTTTTTTTGCAAATTCAAGTCTCTCTTCTACAATATCAACGATGATCGGAGTTGCCTCATAACTTAAGCATGCGAATGCAGCCATCAGACCGATCGTTCCGGCCCCGAATACTACTACATGATCGCCTTTGCTTACTCTTGCCCGGGTAGCACCGTGTAAACCGATTGTCAGAGGCTCTACCAGCGCTGCTCTCTGGAAATTTAAAGTATCCGGTAATTTGTATAATAATTTGATCGGATGGGAGAAATACTCTGTCATCATACCATCTTTATGTACACCGCATACATGAAGATCTGCACAATTGTTAAATCTTCCCACTTTGCACATATGGCAGGAGAAATCCGGTACATATGGTTCCAGAGCTACCCTGTCACCAACTTTAAATCCTTCTTCGTTTTCTCCGATCTCAACGATCGTACCTACACCTTCATGTCCCAACCCGTGAATTGGATATTTCATTGTAGGATTTTTTCCGCTATATGCAGTGACATCTGATCCGCAGATACCACATTTCTCTATTTCTACAATTGCATGTCCCGGTGTCAATGTCGGTCTTGGCATATCTTCCATAACCAGTTTACCAGGTTCAAAAATTGATAACATCCTCATTTCATTCTTCCTCCTTGTCATTCTCTCTTACAAAGTCCAGTCCGTCCGGCATGATACCCATGCTCCAGCCTCCATCTGCAAAGATAACCTGTCCAACGATATAATCGGATTCTTTAGACGCAAGGAACGTAGCCAGGCTTGCAATCTCTTCTACTTTTCCAAATCTTCCTATTGGTGATACTGATAAGATTTTCTTTGCATCGAGGATTCCGCTTCTCAGCGGACGTTTTACCATTTCTGTTTCAATCCATCCCGGTGCAATCGCATTTACTTTGATTCCATACATTGCCCACTCTGCACCGAGCTGCATGGTCATAAGATTAATTGCGCCTTTTGTGATACCATATGGTGTTCTTCCGACATTTATCATCCTGCTGTTTCCGGATGAGATATTGACGATGCTTCCTTCGCCCTGTTTTCTCATATATTTTCCGATTGCCTGACAGCAGTACAGAGGTGCTTTCATATTGATTTCAATAACCATATCAATCTGTTCTTCTGTCAGTTTGAATGTCGGAACCGGAAGTGCCACACCGGCACAGTTTACAAGGATATCAAGATGTTCATATTTTTCATACAGCGCATCTGCCATCTGGAAAATTTCGTCTCTGTTTCGAAGATTGATCTTATAGAATTCAGCGGCTTCACCTAATTCTTTTACCGCTTCTTCTCCTTCGTCCAGGATGTCAGCTATAACAACTTTTGCGCCTTCTTCTATATATTTTTTTGCAATACCAAAACCAATTCCTCTTGCGCCGCCTGTTACGACAGCAACTTTATTCTCCAGTCTTTTCATATTCTTACCACCATTTGATCTTTTCTGTAATATATTCTCTGTATTCAATAAATTTCGGATCTGCTACATTTCTCGGATGTGGTAAATCAATTTTAATTTCTTCTTTGATGTTTGCCGGTTTGTTGCTCAGAATGATAACTCTTTCAGCAAGGTAAACAGCTTCTTCTATATTATGTGTGATGAAAACAACAGTACTTCCAAGTTCTTTCCACAGACGGATAACCTCGTCCTCCAGATAGAATCTCATCTTGACATCCATCTGGCCATACGGCTCATCCATCAGAAGCAGGTCAGGCTGCATTGCAAAAGATCTTCCGATTACAACTCGCTGTGCCACACTTACAGATAAATCACCAGGATATTTTTTACGTGAATCCTGTAGACCCATCAGTTTAATGATCTGTTCTACACGTTTGTTAATCTCATCTTTTGGTAATTTCTTGATTTTCAGACCATATGCAATATTTTCTTCAACGGTAAGCCACGGCAGTGCGCTCGGCTCCTGAAAGATAAAGGAAATATTATGTTTTCTCGGATCCGCCGGTTCTCCATCGATGAACAGATCACCTTCACTCGGCTGATGAATACGTGTCAGGCAATTTAAGAAGGTTGTTTTTCCACATCCGGTCGGTCCTACTACACATACAAATTCATTTTTCTTTATATCAAAGTTCATATGATCCAGGACCAGTAAGTCTCCGAAACGTTTTGTCAGGTCTTTGACCTCAACTTTTACGGGTCTGTTATCATTAAGTTCTGCCATAAGTTTTTCCTCCTGCTTAAACTGAAAGATCCGTATTTTCGGAAATCTTTGTTCTCAAATTCATAAATTCATCACTTACCATATCTCGAGGTCTCGGGAGATCAATGGTATATTCTGCTTTTACGCTTGCCGGACATTTACTTAACAGAACAATACGTGTTCCAAGATAAATTGCCTCTTCAATATTGTTTGTTACATAGATAACAGTTCTCTTTTCCTGCTCCCAGATACGAAGTACTTCATTCTGCATGGAATAACGTGTCTGTGCATCCAGTGCTCCAAAAGGCTCGTCCATAATCAACAGTTTCGGGTTGTTTGCATATGCTCTTGCGATACCAACACGCTGTTTCATACCACCTGACAGTGCATTCGGATAAGAATTTTCAAAGCCCTGCAGACCTACCAGATCAATGTATTTCTGACAGATCTCTCTTCTCTTTTTCTTATCCATTCCACTGAATTTCAGTCCGAGTTCTACGTTTTCCATAACAGTCTTGAACGGCATCAGCGCTGTTTTCTGAAAAACCATACCCATCTCAGGATCTACACCGTTGATTTCTTTTCCATCGTATATTACAGAACCGGATGTTTTTTCTACAAGACCGGCAATGATATTTAAAAGTACGGTCTTTCCACATCTTCCAGGTCCCAGAATTACAAGGAACTCTCCGTCCCTGACATCAAAGCTTACATCTTCAATTGCTGTAAAATAATCTTTTTTATTGAAAAATGTCTTTGAAATATTAGACACTTTCAATTTTGTCTCTAATTGTTCCATGGGCAAACCACCTTTTCCATTTTGTTAAGAACTACAGATAAAATAAATCCGATAATCGCAATCGTGATTACGGCTACCAGTACAAGTGCCATATCACCACCCTGCCATCCTTTTGTAACCATTGATCCAAGTCCGGCAGTTGCACCAAGCATTTCTGCTGCCAGCACGGTTGTCCATCCTGAACTTACAGATGTTCTGATTCCTGCAAAAATAGACGGTAATGCGGTCGGTACTACGATTTCCATAAGGATCTGTCTGTTGCTTCCGCCAAACATCTTTCCAACCTGAATATTGATCTCGTCTACCATTCTGATACCTGTTGATGTATTGATAACAAGTGGAACAAAAGTTCCGATAAATACGATGATAATCTTTGCTGTTTCGCCGATTCCGAACCACATGATGATCAGCGGGATCCATGCAATCGGAGGAATAGGTCTGATTACTTCAAATATACTTCCAAAAATAGCTCTTGCAGTTCTGCTCCATCCGATAAGGATTCCAAAGAAAATGCCAAATGTCCATGCAAACAGCAGTGCAAGTAATACTCGTTTCAGGGATGCCCATGCATGTCCCAGAAGATTGATTCTGCCGATTGGTTTTGTAAAGGTTCTTCCAAGTCTTTCAATAACTGCTGCCGGTCCGGGCATCAGTTCCGGATGAACTGATGAGAATGATACCCATGCAACGATTACGCAAAAGATTGCCAGTACCGGTAAACTCCAGTATAAAATGTCATGTATTCTTTTCTCTTTTTTTCTCTGATCCATTTACTCAGCACTCCTCTCAATTCTTGCTCTGCCATCTCAGTGCATGTTGCTCAACATAGGATAATATTCCGGAGAGAACCGCGCCGATTGCTCCGATCGTAACCATACCTGCAATAACGATGTCCGGTCTTGCGATGGTTCTTCCGATCTGGATCATGTAACCTAAACCGGCACTTGCTGCAAGCATTTCTGCTGCTACCAGTGTAGACCAGGAGTTTCCGAGAGCTACACGGATTCCTGCAAATACCATCGGTAATGCACTCGGAATACCTACTTTCCAGAAGATCTCAACATTTGATGCTCCAAATGTTCTTGAAACATTGATCAAAGTTTTGTTTGTCAGTTTAATTCCTGTATATGAGTTGATGACACAAGGTACAAACGCGGTGAAGAAAATAATCATTGCTTTCGCTTTTAATCCGATTCCCATCCATACAACTACAAGCGGGATCCATGCGATCGGAGGTACCGGTCTTACAAGCTCGAAGATCGGTCTGATGAAACGGTCTGCGTATTCCCACCATCCCATGAAGAGTCCGAGAGGGATTCCAATTACCATTGCGGTAAGGAAACCGGTGAGAGCTACCTGTAAGCTGGCAAGGATGTTGATTCCTAATGTATTTCCATCCGGTGCCTGATTGTAAATTTTATATCCCAGTGTCTGAAGAATCGTTGTTGGTTTTGGAAGTCGCGTTTCATTTACCAGTCCGAACTCAACCGCCAGCTGCCATATAAGTAAGAAGATAAAAATACCCAGAATACTCAGCAGTGCATATTTAACATTCTCTCTTTTTATTTTCTGGATGTGTTTTTTTTGCTCTTCCAGTAATTTTGCTTTATTCTCAGCCATATACTTACTACTCCTTTTTAGTTTAAAATTGCCACAAAACAGTATACTGTCTTGTGGCAATCCCTGTAATTATTCTGCTAATTCAGCGCAAACATCTTCCATTAAAGTTGTGTCCATATGATTCAGCATCTTTTCGTCATCGCCAGCATTGTATTTTCCAGTTTCAATAAAGAAGTCTAAGATACCTAATAATTTTTCTTCCATTACAGAATAATCACCAGCTTCAGAAGTTGTTGTCATGCTCTTTAATACTTCATCAGCTGTATAGTATGGATCCTGTTCCATGTATAAGGAAGCTGTTTCAGGCTCCAGTGTGATACCGCACTCTGCGTTAAAATCACTGCAAAGCTGAGCTGCATCCTCTGGATTCTCTTTCATCCAGTCGATTGTTTCCCAGTAAACTTTCAGGAATCTTGTCATTGCTTCATATGTTTCTTCATCTTCATAAGAAGCTGTGTTTGCAATAATGCTGCACTCAAGTCCTGTATCTGCCCAGTTTCCACAGGAAACTTCTGTGTAATCTTTCTTATCTTCTGCGAAGCTGATTGCGCCTGTGATAACTGATACATCACCCTGTCCTGCCTGGAATGCACTATTTGCTGTAGGTGCATCCATGGTGATTACCTGTACATCATCTGTAGTAAGTCCGAAACCGCCTAATGTTTTGATCAGCAGGTACTCTAATACTGTACCGGAGTTACATAATACTGTTTTGCCTTTCCAGGAATCTGCATCGCCAATGATCTGATCATTTACTGTATTATGTCCTGCGCCTGCTTTTACAATATCGGAATCATTTCTTGCCCATACGGTCTGTGTTCCGTTATCTGTATTTGTTGCTCCGACTAATTTTGCATCATAGGAAATCAGTCCGGAAAGTACACCGCCAACTCCTGTAAATCCAAGATCCCATGAGTCAGATGCAAGTGCCTCCATCTGAACCGGACCATTATCAAATAATACATAGTCAACATCAAGTTTTGCATCATCGAAGAAGCCCTGTTCCATAGCTACATATATAGGTGTAAAGTTTACGGAACCATTTACACCAGATACTGTAATGGAAAGTTCTTTCTGATCATCTGCCTTGTCAGCTGCGTATACGCTGCTTCCCATTGAAAGTGTCATTGCTGCTACCAGTAACATTGCTAATCCTTTTTTCTTCATTCTACCTTCTCCTTTTCTCATGTGAATTAATTATACACCCGTGTGTACAGCTTCTTTTAAAAAAAGAGCTCCGTTCTTGTACACCCGTGTGTATACCCCTCTTAAAAAAGAGAGCCGTCTCTCTTTTTCGTTTTGTACACCCGTGTGTATCAGCTCTATCTGTATAATATTCCATCGAAAGCCATTTGTCAATATGACGAATGAATATCGTTATTTTGCATATATTTTTTTCTTTTTTCCTTTTTTTTCGCGATATTTTTTGTTTATTTTGTATATATTATATAGTTCTCGCAAAGTTCGCCGCCTCTTACTTGTGGATTTCTTACAACAAACTGACTATTTTTCATTTTTACGAAATATCATGCAAACGTTTGTTCAAATTTCCATCCTCTTTCTATACCTTTTGTGTTACGCTTATTTTTAGATATTCGGAGGTTCTACTCCACAATACTTATGGATCATCATGCATTTATCAGGGAGGTTTTTATTATGCAGATTAAATTACAATCCGACAATTATCAGGTACTCTTAAACACACTTGGTGCAGAACTGAATTCCTACACCGATCCATCCGGTAAAGAATATGTCTGGAATTCTGACCCGACTTACTGGCTTCGTTCTTCACCGCTTCTTTTTCCGACAGTTGGAAATCTTCGTAATGGAGAAACAGTTATAAAAAATCATATTTATCCGATACCAAAACACGGCTTTTGCAAAGAATCTGAATTTGAGGTAATCGAACAGACAGAAGATTCTGTTACATTTTTACTGAAGGCAAATGAAAATACACTGAAATTCTATCCATACAATTTCGAGCTGTATCTTTCCTATTATCTGAACGGAAAAAATATGTGCATGGATTATCGTGTTGTAAACAAAGATTCTGACCTTATGTATTATCATATTGGCGCGCATCCAGGCTTCATGCTTCCGGTTGAGGACGAAGAAACAATTGAAAACTGTATTCTGAAATTTGAGAATGAAGAAGATTTTGTCTCTTATGAGTACGATCTGGAAAATCTCGAATACAACGAAGATCACATAATAACGCAAAAAGCCGAAGGAGCTACACTCCCTCTTACCATTCCGATGTTTGACCAGGATGCTATTTTCTTTGAACACACCAATTCGCATCGTGTTTCATTTTTAAATAAATCTACAGGAAAAGGTGTATCCATGTATTATCCGGATTTTGAATCAATTGCATTCTGGACACCAATCGGAGGCAAAGCTCCGTTCCTTTGTCTGGAACCATGGAACGGTTCTGCAATCTTCCGACAGGATGACGACATATTTGCACATAAACGCAGCATTCTCTCCCTTGAACCAGGAAAGGAAAAAACTTATCATCTGGAAATATCTCTTGTAGAATAATTTTACAGATACATCAATAAAAGTCCTCAACATACACATATTCAAAAAACTTCGGATGCAGTACAGTTTTTCTGCTGTCCGAAGTTTTTTACTTTTTAATATTCTGAATGTAAACTTATCTTTTATTATTTTTCAATTTTCAAATTCCACATAATCTCTATAGCTCCGTTGATTATCTGAAATTTTTCAAAATAGGCTTCTTCTTTTGGAATCCACAATGCCTGAAATTCTTTTGCTTTTTCCTGCCCATTTCGCCTTATTATATTGGCAATCTGATCCTCTGGTGAAATGTTCATAAAAATTCGAAGCTGATACGGATTCTCAAAATATGGATGCATGCTGTAAGATCCCTCTATGATATTCAGCTTTTTATATGGAACCCAATATGCTTCCAGCAATTTCCACTGCTGACAGCTGAACGGCTGATACAGAACCGGACGTTTTTGCACAACAGGTACAAGAACCGTCTTTCTGAATCGCTCATAATCTACATTTCCTCCGATTTCGGCCAGTCGTTCCGGTGTCCGCTGCTCTTCTCTGAGAAAAAAATCATCCATTCGAAACAAATTACATTCAAATTTCTGTTTCAAATATTCACCAAGCGTTGTTTTCCCACTTCCGCATCTTCCATCAACAGCGACAAGTAACGGCATATCTTCCCCCATATAATCCTCCTGCAGTTGCCGTATCGCCTGAACTGCAGGTTCAAAACGTCGCCTGCATTGTTCTTTTAACTCCATACTTCCACCCTGGTCACACAATATACGCGACTCACAATAGACGGAATGAAAATCAGTTGAATCAAAATGCCCGGAAGTGCATTTATAAAACCACCCATCAACAACAGCTTCCAGGTGAATCCTGCCCCCATAGAAGCATATACAACTGCTGAAACAATTCCCCAGACAATGCGTCCGCAAAGCATAGCCGTTATCAACGATATATACAGCGATCTGATATCTTTTTCCATTTTGGCAGACAAAATTCCTGTTATCATTCCATACGTTGCAAGTTCGAATGCCATGCACACCGCATTCGGAAAAAGTGCTGGCATGCCAAATAGAACTCCCCGGAAAAGCGGAGTGATAAATCCAATCAACAGGCCATATGGCCATCCGCAGATATATCCGCATAACAGTACCGGAATATGCATTGGGCAAAGCATTTTTCCTATTGCTGGTATCTGCATTGTAATAAAGGGAAGAATCAGTCCGATTGCAAGAAACATTGCTGCCAGAATACTTTTTCTTAAAGCCATTTTTTCTCTCATTTCCAATTTCTCCTTCTGCCTTTTATTTATCACTACAATATCATATATTTTTCTGTTTGTATTTCTTTTTTGCGCAAACGTTTGCGTACAATTTTACTCAAATTTTGCGTAATTTATGTTATACTGTCCATAAACAAAACAAAAGCAATATTATACAGAAAGAGGCATGTATCTTATGACTTTAAAGGAAATTGCAAAAGAAGCCGGTGTATCAATCTCAACCGTTTCAAGAATCATCAATGGAAACTCTCCAAATGCGGCAAGCAAAGAAATGCAGGATAAAATCTGGTGTATTGCACGGGCAGGTGGATATGTCCCCAACACTTCCGCACAGGCTCTGCGTCAAAAGACTGAAACTTCTTCACATCATCAGTCCATAGCCTGCATTTATGCCCGCTCTCAGGATGCCCAGAATGATGCATTCTTCTCGACTCTTACGCGAAGTATTGAACAGGAAGCCTTAAAAGAAGGATATATCGTCAAATACTCTTTTTCCGCCTATGATATTCATACCCCGGCAACCTACAACCAGATTATGAATAATGAAGTCGACGGAGCTGCAATTCTTGGCCGCTGCGACAAAGAGACGCTAAAATTTATGAAGAATCACTTTCGAAAGATCATTTACACCGGGCTGAATCCTCTTGATGCAGATTATGATCAGGTTATCTGCGACGGCAATGCAGTGGCTTCAGACGCAGTAAAACATCTGATTTCTCTCGGGCATAAAAAAATCGGCTACATCGGAGAAACCAAAAACGAAATCCGCTATATCGCCTATCGCAACACTTTGAAAGATCACCGGATTGCTTTTGACAAAAATCTTATTGCCAATGTTCCGGTTTCTTCCGAAGGCGGCTATCAGGGCGCACAGCGGATTTTAAAACGAGCTTCGGATATTACTGCTTTTTTCTGTATGAATGATATTACTGCAATCGGTGCAATACGTGCTATCAAAGAATCCGGGCACCGCATTCCGTCCGATATTGCCGTAATCAGCATGGATGACATTGACATCGCTCAGTACGTCTCGCCAATGCTTACGACCATGCATATCCCCATTGAGGAAATGGGAAAAATGACAGCTAAAACACTGATTGACCGGATCAATAACGGTCATACGCTGCCTTTAAAAGTTTCTTTGCCATATTACATGGCAAAAAGAGAAAGCTGTCTCTGACCTGCTTTACCCAACCGCTTTCTTCTGTTCAGCCCAGTTCAGATAACTAAAGAATCCTATGTTCAGGACGATTCCCACAGTCGTTGCCACCGGTGCAGCCAGACCGATCTTTGTCAGGCTTGCGTTCGGCTGGATACTCATAAAGTATGCCAGCGGCAGACGTACCAGAAGTGTCTGGATCAGGCCCTGTGTCATGACCCAGACAGTCTTATTATTTCCATTGAAATAACCGATCATACTGAACAGAATCGCTGTCACAAGTGTCTCCGGTGCAAAACCTTTCAGATATGCAAATCCATTCTGGATAACCGCTGCATCTGTAGAAAAAGCACTGCACAATACATCACCTTTAAACAGAACCAGTACAAATACCACACAGCCGACAGCCAGACCCACACCGATTCCTGTAAACATAGACTGTTTCGCACGTTTTTTCTTGCCTGCACCTATATTCTGGGAAACGAAAGATGCCATTGACTGCATCAGTGAACTCGGTACGAGCATTGCAAAGTTAACAATTTTACATGCAACTCCGTAACCGGACGAAGCTTCCAGTCCAAGTCGGTTGACAAATGCACAGAGTGCCAGGAAAGAAATCTGTGTCAGAAATTCCTGCAGTGCAAGCGGAAGACCGATCTTCAGGAATTTCCGGCACTGTGGGTTCAGGCGAAACTCCTTCTTTGTGATCGCAAACGGAAGATCTTTTTTCAGCAAAAGCATTACTGCAAATACTACGCTGAGCGCCTGTGCGGTAACTGTTGCGATTGCAGCTCCTGCTGCATCCATGTGAAGACCGGCTACCAGTACCAGGTCGCCGATAATATTTACGATACATGCCACCAGTACAAAAAGAAGCGGTGATTTACTGTCTCCCAGTCCACGGAAGATTGCAGACAACAGGTTGTACGCTACAATAAATAAAATACCTGCACCGCAGATTCTTACATAACTTGCAGTCAGATCTACAGCCTCCGCCGGTGCCTGCATCAGAACGGAAATAGGACGGGCAAATCCAACCATCGCAATAAACAGCACGACAGACATCATGGTAAATACCACTGTTCCACCACCAATGACAGCCCCGATCCTTTCCGGTCTTTTTTCACCGAGATAGCGAGCGATCAAAACGGTGATACCCATTGCGAACTGAATTACTACAAATGTCACCAGATTCAGTACCTGGCTTCCGGTGGAAACCGCAGAAAGTCCGGATGTGGAACCAAATCTTCCTACAACCAGCAAGTCGACTGCGCCGTATGCCGCCTGCAGAATCAACGCCCCGAGAACCGGCATCATAAAGGCGACCAGTTTCTTCAGTATATTTCCCTGTGTAAAATCAGCTTTATCACTTGTCATAATGGCCCCTCCTCTCGCACATGATCTGATAAAATTTTTCAATCGTGCGGATCATACAGTCTGCATCTTCTTCTGAAATGTCACTCAGATCTGCAGACAGTTCACCGAAATATTTTTCATCATACTTACAAAACAGCTTCCAGCCCTCTTCTGTGATAGATATGTAAGTGACGCGTCCGTCATCCGGGGATGCAATCTTGCTAAGATAACCTTTTTTCTCCATCTCTTTTACCGTTCTGGTGACTCCCGGCCTTGGGAGATTCATTACATCGCTGATATCAGACACTTTTACACGAATGTCTTTTTTTTCCAGTTTCTGGATTGCATCCAGATATTGAATATAAGACGGCATCACCCCTTCCGGCAGAGGCGGCAGCATCTCCCGGATCCGCTTCGCCTGATAACATGCATCAAGCATTTCTTTGATTTTTTTGGTTGTCATAATATATGCCTCTATATAATTATCATTGTTAATTACCTTTGATAATTATATAGGAAACTGAGGATTTGTCAAGAAGTATTGCATCCTCGCGGAGCGTTTTTATGTAATAGGAACATTACGAAGTAATTTCCTATTACATAAAAAATATCGTTTTACCATCATTTAGACAGTAAAACGATATTTTCTTACTTACATCTTTTGATTTGACTTGCTTCCATTTTTAACTTTATTGATATGTTACGGTATTCTATATGTTACTTCTGTCCCTGAAGCTCTAACAGCTTCCTGAGTCGCTGAAGTTCCTCCTCAAGCGCATCCGCTCGCTGCTTCTCTTCATCCGCTCGCTGCTTCTCTTCTTCTGCCCGCTGTTTTTCTTCTTCTGCCCGCTGTTTTTCTTCTTCTGCCCGCTGCCTTGTTAAGGCAACCTTCCTTTTTAGAGCCCCAATATCTATTTCGTCCATATTCTCAAACAGATATCCCATACCATGACCTCCAATCTCGCCTATAATATTGCTGGCCTCCTCATTCGGTACTTTTAATTTCATTAGTAATGACCATAATATTTTCTTATATATCTCTTTTATCTCATCCGGTGCATTTCCATAAGTGGAATCTACCATTTCCTCCGAGACCTTTCTAAACTCCGAAAGATCTTCCTCCGTCTGTATCTTATTAATCAGCATCACCAATGACATTTCATCATGTTTTTCGCTGAGTTCTTCATTTGTATATTGTCTCACACTCACTACCTGATATGTAAAATCCGGAATATATTTTTCCATTTCTTCTGAAAATTCAATGCGGTCTTTCAGGTTCAAATCTGCAGTCCATTTCCGTTTTCCCTCATAATATACAATTGGAATAATCAGAGGATAACGAAAATTTTTACGTCGGCTGCTTCCTTCCTGGATTTTATTCTGAGTCGCTTTATATTCCTGCCAGATTACACACATGTACCGAAGCAACTGCATCGCCACATCATAATCAATATCACTCTTGTGCTCAATCAATGACAATACATAAACTTCTCTTTCTATTGTGCCATCTGCTTTGCGGATATATACCTTTTTGATCGTATCCGACTCAAATTCCCCCCCCAGAAATGCCTGATATTTTTCCGATACATCCTCAATATCCTCCGGCATCACATTCGCCAGCAGCGGAATATCTGTATAATTTCTCAGAAACTGACTTGTCAGCCTGTTATTCTTAAATATCTCCCGGCTGTTTGCATTTCTCACATGCATTTCCGGCTGGTAGCTCGCGTTCTTTTCTCTTTTGTCCTGTGATGCTTTTTCCATTTTGCCTCCTCGCTGGAAACAAATCACAGATCAAAAGATATTTGCTCTTTTATTGTAGCATGGAGATTTTAAAGGAACAACTTAAATAAAAAAAATTTTCCGCATACCAGGCGTCCCGCCGTGGCGGTTACCTGCACTGCACACTCCGAACAGAACAGGATCATAATCAGCAGGGAAGCTTCACTTGTCGCAATAGCGAAGCGTTCTGTTAATATTTATTTCAGTTTCTTCTTCAGTTCCTGAATCAGTTCAAAGTAATCTCTGTGTCTCATCTCAGGGAATGCTTTGATGAGTCGTCCCTGTCCAAATACAGTGTGGTTTGTGATAGAACTGGACAGTTCATCAAACTGTGCCTGAAGTTCTGCTTTTTTCGTTCGAAGCATTTCGATTGACTTATCTTTCTGCGCTATTGTTGCATCACGCAGCTCTGCCTTTGCAAGTGCAACCTGCACTTTGCCCTCACCGACTTTCTGAGCAGTGTCGATCGTGGTCGTCGCCAGTGTGTTGCTGAGTTTATCACTTACGATTCTCATATCGGAGCTGACTTTATCCAGTCTGGTAAGCTTCTTGTTCAGTCCGCGGATCGTTGCGACAGTCACTACAAAATCCGCAAAATATGCCGCATACAAGATTGCTATCACAACCCATTCCCACGTTGCCGGTGTGTGTGATGCCTGATTCTCCACATACTTCTGAAAAACTTTTACGACCATAACGATTGCAAGTCCCCAGATCAGTGAAAACTCCAGACAGATATATCCATGAAAATTCAGCGGCTTATCTGAATAATCCCACCATCTTGCATGAAAGCATACGTCAAGCAGCCATCCGGCGATCAATTCTACCAGCGTAGCCAGCACAAATCCAAAAACAAAGATCATTCCTTCACTCATCACATGTCCACCGCTCTGAATTGTATTGAGCAGAGCAAAAACAGACAGCACTCCGAAACCATACACCGGGCAGACCGGACCATTCAGGAATCCCCTGTTTATCACCTTTCCAAGTGCCACCGCATGGAAGATGACCTCAACTACCCATCCTCCAAAAGAATAAAACAAAAAATACAAACATATCTGAAAATATGTCATTCCACAAATCATTACTTATACCCTCCTCCATTTTTCTTTTTTGATACAGGTAAACTTATTATACCAGACACACCAATATTTACCTATACAAATCTTATGCAATATTTCGTCACGTTTTTATGTAACAGGAAGATTACGGAGTGATTTCTTATAACGTAAAAATACCGCCAGTTAGCTCCGGGCCATCTGACGGCATTAATATTATCTCTTTACCCCACACTGAATCGCCTGTGTCGGGCAGGCTTTCTTACATCTTCCACAACGGATGCACTCTGCACTGTTCGGGTTTTCCACAGGGTTGACTTCCATCTGACATGCTTTTGCACATTTTCCACAGTGAATGCACTTCTCCTCGTCTACACGATAACGAAAAACAGATACTTTATTGAATATAGAATAAAATGCTCCCAGTGGACAGATATATTTACAAAACGGCCGGTAAATAAGAATTGCCAAAATGATCATAATCACCAGAATCACATTTTTCCATATGTAAAGCCATCCGACTGCACTGCGCATGGACTTATTCAACAATACAAGCGGAAGACCACCTTCCAGTGTTCCTGCCGGGCAGATCAGTTTGCAGAAATACGGTGCGCCCTGTCCCATGATATCTACCACAAACATCGGCAATAAAATTACAAATATAAGAAAAATTACATATTTCAGCTTGCGAAGCAGTTTGTCTCCGCGAAATGTCCTGATTTTTTTCGGAAACGGAATCTTATTGAGCAGATCCTGAATCAGTCCAAACGGACACAGGAATCCGCAGACCAGTCTGCCCAGCAATGCTCCCACAAAAATCAGAAATCCGACCACATAATATGCCATTTTGAAATTCCAGCTTCCAATTACCGCCTGAAGAGAACCAATCGGACAGGCGCCTGTCGCACCGGGACAGGAATAACAGTTCAGCCCCGGAACACAGACATTTTTCAGCTTTCCGGTATAGATCTTGCCGGTCACAAAACCAGACAGATGACTGTTAGTCAGCAGTGCCCACAATGCCTGGATTCCATGTCGCGGCCATTCGTTTATTTTCACTTTTTTATTATCCAATTCCAATACACTCCATGCAGATATTAATTGCTTTTGTAAAAACTACGGACATCTCGCCTCTGTAGATTCCAAAGATCATCAGAAGGATTCCAAGAATTGCCAAAACAACTCCTGCCCATTTTGTTTCTGTTATTTTTTTTATCATAGTTATCTTTTATCTTTCTGCCGGAAACCGGCATTGCTGGTTATCACAACTATACTCTTTTATTTTGAAACATTCGCAAGCTCTTTTTCTACGATTTTCTTCCACTCATCCAGGCTATGGCTTCCGGAATATGTTTCTCCTACAATATTTCCATCTTTGTCAACAAAGAAGGTTTCCGGGAAAGCAGAGATGCCATTCAGACGTCCATTCATCGTTGTTGAATCCGGAATCAGGAAAGGATAAGAAGCTTTTGTCTTTTCCTGAAGAACACCAGCTTTTTTCACGGTAGCATCATCCTGTTTTCCGTCATCTCCTACTGTATCAAGAACCACACCAACAACTCCTACTCCCTTGTCTTTCATCTCCTCATAGAGTTTTTCCAGTTCCGGAATCTCATTGACGCATGGAGAACACCAGGTAGTAAAAATATTGACCAGAGTCAGGTCATAATCGCTAAATACTTTTTCTGTATAGTCTTTTCCGTCAACACCCTTTGTCTCAAATTTACCCACAGTTGTAGAATCACCTGCATTGCTGGTATCCTGTGGCTGATCAAATGCGGAAAGCTGCTGGAATGGTGTCATCTCTGTGAGTGTCACATCAATTTCTTCCACTTCTTTTTTCAGGGATTCATCTGCATCTTTATTAGTGCTCAGATAATATTTATACTTTCCATCACTGCTGCTTCCGATTTCTTTGTGTTCTGTACAGCCTGTGATCTCATCCAGTTCTTTCTCAGAATCTTCGTCATAGATTCCAATCACTCCAATTTTTGCAAGACTATTGCACCAGTCATCATACGCTGTTCCAAGCTTGTCAACCTCTGCCTCTTTCTGCTCCTCGGTCATTTCGCTCCAGCTTATATATGCATATTTAATTGCATCTGCAGTGTCATTCCATCCTTCATTTGAGATCATCGCAATAGTCTGCGCTTTTATCTGTTTAAGCAGTTCCTCTGGAAGTTTCATGTTAAGTCCAAGGAATGGATACTCATAAGAATCCTGTGCCTGCACAGTTGTCTCAGATGGTTTGAAAGTACCCTGTATAAAATCAGACGGGATTGCATCCCCCTCTGCAGCAACTGCATCATCATCAACTACCATTCCGGCCTGGTCTGCCGGAACCGCCATTGCTTCTGTACTTTCTGCTGCCATTACGGATACTCCTCCAAAGGTGGATGCTCCTAATACTGCAGCTGCCATAAGTGCTGTTATTTTTTTCATTCTGAATTTCATGATATATATCTCCCTTCAATTGATTTCGTTTGCATTTTACAGCGTGAGCTGTGCTCACTGCGATTACTATAGACAAAACTATACCATACTGTACATAAAATTGGTGTTAAGAAAACACGAAAATGAATTTTTTTAATCAAAATGCCGATTTCATTGAAATATGTGATTTTTTTACAGGAATTTTATGTCCAACATGATATGATAGTATCAGACAGAATTATCGAAATACCTGATACAAAACAATTCTCAGGTACTACCACTTAAAAAGGAGAACTTACATGCATATATTAATTATAGAAGATGAAGAACAGCTCTGCTGCTCCATTGCAGAGGGTCTTCGCATGAATGGATACGAAACAGATACCTGTTTTGATGGAAACGAAGGACTGGAATTATGTATGACAGAAAGTTACGATCTGATTCTTCTGGACCTGAATCTTCCGGGAACAGACGGTCTTGACATTCTGCAGCAATTCCGTACATCTGACAGCACCACACCGGTTCTGATTCTTTCCGCGCGTGGACAGATTCAGGACAAAGTAGAGGGACTGGATCTTGGCGCCAATGATTACCTCACCAAACCTTTTCACTTTGAAGAACTGGAAGCCAGAATCCGCAGTCTCACCCGTAGAAAATTTATTCAGGAAGACATCTGTCTGAAATGTGGCCGCATCATTTTTGATACACGCACACGGAAAGCCAGTGTAGATGATGCGACTCTTTCCCTTACCCGAAAAGAAAGTGCACTTCTGGAATATTTCCTGCTCCATCAGGGTCGTATCATCAGCCCCGAGGAAATGATCGAACATCTCTGGGACGGAAGTGTTAACAGTTTCAGTAATTCAATCCGCGTCCACATTTCTTCTCTGCGCAAAAAACTTCGTGCTGCACTGGGCTTTGATCCGATTCAGAATAAAATCGGACAGGGATATATTCTGATGGAGGAAATATCATGAAAAATTTTTCCAGAAAACTCTCCCTGCAATGGCGTCTGACACTGATCACCGCTCTGCTTGTAACAATCACCTGCATACTGATGTACTTTTTTATCAGTCAGTCCGCAGTTACCGGTATGGACCACCTGCAAAATTATATCGTACAAATTAATAAAACCGATTCTTCACCAATTACTTTTAACATAGATCCAACTATCTTGTTTCCTGATCTCTCAGAACAGGTAACAACGACCAAACAGCTTTTTCAGATCCGAAGCCTTATCACTACAGTACTCATCATTCTGCTGAGCAGTGCCTGCACATATTTTGTCAGTCGCCGGGCATTAAAACCATTGCACAATCTCAGCACAAAAGTTGAAAAAATCCAGGCACAAAACCTCTCCGAACCACTTGAAGTACCGGACAGCAACGATGAGATCTCGAATCTGACACTTTCCTTTAATGAAATGCTTTCCCGTCTGAATGATGCCTTTACCGCACAAAAACAATTTTCTGCCAGTGCCGCGCATGAGCTTCGTACACCCCTTGCGGTCATGCAGACAAATCTGGAAGTTTTTTCCCGCAAGAAAGAGCCCTCCGCTGATGAATATCAGAAGCTTTTTTCCATGATTCAGGAACAGACCGGACGACTCTCCCATCTGGCAGAAATACTTCTCGATATGACCGGGATACAGACGATTGAACGTTCTGAAACAATCTCGCTGGCAGAGCTTACAGATGAAGTTCTCTGCGACCTGACTTCAATTGCTGAGCAAAAACAAATTAAGCTGATTCAGGAGGATGAAGACTGTACCATCACCGGAAGTTATCTTCTTCTCTACCGTGCTGTGTATAATCTTGTGGAAAATGCGATTAAATACAACCATCCCGGTGGAAAAGTAACGGTAAACATCCGGCAGAAAAAATCTCTCCTGAACACTGCTGTTCCTCCTGTTCCGACAGACTGCGCCCTCGTTGAAGTATCTGACACCGGGATCGGTATTTCTCCGGAATATCAGGAAAAAATCTTTGCCCCTTTTTTCCGTGTAGACAAGTCACGAAGCCGCGCCATGGGCGGTGCCGGACTGGGGCTCGCGCTCGTAAATGAAATTGCCAGACAGCATGGTGGCGAAGTAAAAGTCCTGAAAAGCAATAAAAACGGCAGCACGATTGCCCTCATACTGCCACTGTAAAGCAACAGGCACAAACCACTGTTTTATGTGATCTGTGCCTGTATTGATTTTCAATCTAAAATTTCTTTCATCGGTGTGCCGATCGTTCCTTCCGGCATCGCAACTCCGAAATTTGATGCAATCGTCGCGCCGATATCAGCAAAGGAATCAGACTCCGGCAGATTTCCGCTTATTTTTAGTTTCGGCGAATACAGAAGAAGCGGTACATATTCTCTTGTGTGGTCGGTTCCTATATAAGTCGGGTCATTTCCATGATCCGCAGTGATCATCAAAAGATCATCATCCCTGAGAACTTTCAGAAACTCACCTAATTTCACATCAAAACGCTCAAGCTCTGCCGCATATCCTTCCGGGTTTCTGCGATGTCCCCAAAGCGCATCAAAATCAACAAGATTTGTAAAACAAAGTCCTGTAAAATCAGTCTTTGCATAATCAATCGTCTGATCCATTCCGTTGACAGAGCTTACGGAATGCACGGAATCTGTGATTCCTTCACCATCAAAAATATCATGGATCTTACCGACTGCCAGCACATCGTAACCGTTTTCTTTCAACGCATCCATTGCTGTTTTATTCGTCGGTTTTAATGCATAATCATGGCGGTTGCTGGTTCGCTTGAAGTTCTCCGGTGAATCACCGACATACGGCCTTGCAATTACGCGACCTACTCGCCATTCCTCTTTGAGCGTCAGCTTTCTCGCGATCTCACAGCAGCGATACAGATTTGCCAGATCAAATGTCTTTTCATTTCCGCAGATCTGCAATACAGAATCTGCAGAAGTATAAACGATCATCGCATTTTCCTGCATCTCCTGCATACCAAGTTCTTTAATGATCTCTGTTCCGCTTGCGCTTTTATTTCCGATAACCTTTTTGCCACACTGCTTCTCAAGCTCGTCGATCAGTTCCTGCGGAAAACCGGTTTCCGTAAATGTCTTAAACGGTTTTGTCGTATGGATACCCATCATTTCCCAGTGTCCGGTCATCGTATCCTTGCCATTGCTCTGCTCTTTCATTCGCTTGTAGCAGCCCAGCGGTTTCTCAACAGGATGAATACCTTCCATTGCTTTCAGGTTTGCCAGACCCAGACTCCGTAGATGAGGCATCTTATCCTCATGCAGATATTTGCCCAGATGACCGAGCGTATCTGCGCCTTCATCTCCAAACTTCGCTGCGTCCGGCATATATCCCATGCCGACCGAATCCAGCACAATTACAAATATTCTCTGATATTTCACTTTATCGTTTACCTTTGTCATATGGAACTCACCTGCTTTCATTATGTTATGATAATTATACCCCGATGACCATAGAATTACAATTACATCGACAGGCTGCTCCTGTTTCTTTTCGCTAATTATTTTTTATTCTATCCGCAGCATCCGATAGCCTATTCCAACATGAGTCTGTATATATGAAACATCACTCTTTTCTGTTTCCAGTTTCTTTCTCAAAGTCGCCATAAACACACGAAGAGAAGCTACATCACTCTCTGCGCTTCTGCTCCAGATCTGCTGCGTGATATATGTATGCGTCAGTACCTTACCTACATTACGCGACAAAAGGCACAAAAGTTTATATTCAATAGGGGTTAGATGCAGTTCTTCACCTCTCAGATAAGTACAACCGGCCGTATAATCAATTTTCAGTTCACCATTGGTAAAAGTCGATTCTTCCTGCATCTCGCCTGTCTGGAGCAGTGCAAGTCGTCTCTGCGTGACGCGTATCCGTGCAAGAAGTTCCTCGACTGAAAATGGTTTCGTTATATAATCATCTGCGCCTGCATCCAGCGCTTCTATCTTATCTGTGTCTTCGTTTCTTGCACTTATAACAATAATCGGCATATTTGACCACATTCTGATTCTTTTGATCACTTCCACTCCCTCTATATCTGGCAAGCCCAGGTCCAGCAAAACAATATCCGGATTATGTGAGGAGGCCTCCAGAATGGCAGAGGTACCATTCTCTGCTTCCAGATATTTATAATCATGTGTCTTTAATGCTGTTATGATCAGGTTTCGTATCGGACGATCATCTTCAACAACCAGAATCGAATTTTTATTCATTTAATATCACCTCACTTAATGGCAGAGTAAACGTAAAAATACATCCTCTCGGAATATTATCTGTCAGCATCAGAGTTCCCCCGTGTGCTTCAATAATTGACCGACAAAGGGCAAGGCCAAGGCCAAGACTTCGATGACTGTCAGCGATTGTATTATTGCCTGTATAGAACATTTCAAATATATGCGGTTTTACTTCATCTGAAATACCCGGTCCGTTATCAGCTACACTGATCTGTGCTTTACCGTCCTTCTTTATTCCTCTGATGCATATCTTTGAGCCCGGCAGTGTATATTTTATTGCATTATCAATCAGATTTACAAGAACCTGGATTATAAGCCGCACATCCATATATACGAGAATAAATTCTTCACATTCTACATCAATCTGATAATCCTCATGTTTTCGGCTGATGTGGCGCAATGATTCTGTAATGACTTCGTCCAGAAGCTGATCTGTAAATTTAATCTTTAATCTTCCATCATTCAGCCTCGTGATAGAAAGCAGATTTTCCACAACATCAATCAGCCAGTCTGCATCATCATAAATATCTGAATAAATTTGACGTTTTGTTGCCTCATCCAGACAGCTTCCATTGTTTAACAGCATATCTGCATTTCCGGATATCGAACAAAGAGGTGTTCGAAGATCATGTGAAATCGCACGCAAAAGATCCGCACGAAGCTGTTCATTTTTAGCAAATACTGCATTTTTTTCTTTTTCTATTGCATTATGTGAATTTTCCATCGTAAGTGCACATTCATTAAGAACAGAAATCAGAATGCTGTTCTCATAAGAATCCAGTTTTTTCTTCTGCAATGGAATTCCAATTACACCATATACATTGTCTCCACTTTTAATAACAAAGTATAAACATCTGGCACTGCTGAAATGATTCGTTGTTGCACCTGCATTCTGCCTATTCTCATATGCCCACCTGGCTACATACTGTTCTTCTGATGTCAGAAGTTCTCCCTGCCTTCCACTTTCGTCATTATGAAAAAACAGACTGCCGCCGGACAGTTCTCCGTTTTCTTCAATATACGCAACAATATTACAGTTTAACAGACGCACCAGTTGTTTACAGGTAACACAAAGGATATCTCTTCTGTCTTTTACCTGTTGGAGTAGACGGTTTGTATCAAATAAAATCTGTGTGCAAAAAGCCTGCTGTGCCGATAACCTTGCATGCTCTTTTAGTTTTGCCGCAAGTGTTCCTGTCAGTACGGATGAGATAAGCATGATCAGAAATGTCACAGGATAACCAACTGCATATGTCTGAAATGACATTCTTGGTTCTGTAAGAAAAAAGCAAAAAAGAACGACACTTAAAAACGAACCGGCCAGACTGCAAAGATATCCATCTGTTAAAATTGAGGTGAGCAATACTCCAAGGATATATATGGTAACTATATTCGCATCTGTGAAATACAGTTTCTGAAATATCAGTCCAATCAGTGTACAGCCAATAAATATTGAAACTGTCAGAATATAATCTTTTACTGATGGTGTTTCAATATGGAGCTTAAACTTCTGCTTCTGACCGGTTTCCGGCATAACTGTACCCGGAATAACATGCATGTATGCATTCTTTTTTCTTCCTTTTGAACTCATCTCGACTTTTTTTAATAACTGCAGATTTGAACGTTCATCAGAAAGTTCTTTTCGGCTTTCCTTAATAAAGCATCCCAGTTTTGACACCATAAAAAGTCCCAGTCCAAATATTACACATACAATCAATATCAGAGTTCCCTTTTCCATTATCATCACCCACTATCTTCAGATATGAAAACATTTTTGAATTGTTTTATAATCACCCAGTACCAGAAGTGTACTCCCATCGTTCAGAACTGTATCAGCCGATATTGCCACACCGATTTCGCCGCCTTCATTTTTGACTGCCAGAATATTTATATTATGTTTCTTTCTTATGTCAAGTTCACCTATAGTTTTTCCAATCCACTCATACGGTATTTCTACTTCGAAGATTGCATGAGATGCATCGACTTCCATATAATCAAGGATATGATCATCCGCATAACGAATGGATGCCCATTTTGCCACCTGTTTTTCAGGATAAACCACCTTATCTGCACCATTTCGCAAAAGGAATTTTTCATGGACATCCCGTTCCGCTCTGGAAATTACCAGTCTGGCTCCCAGTTCCTTTAGTAAAGAAGTCGTCTCAAGCGAATTCTGAAAACTACCTCCAATCGTCACAAAACAGATATCATAATTTCCGATTCCCAGAGATTTCAGAAATTCAGCATCTGTGCTGTCTCCAATCTGAGCATTGGTAACAAACGGAAGAACTTTCTCTACTCTTTCCTCATTCAGATCTACCGCCATAATCTCATGTCCCATCTGATTAAGCTGCATTGCAATGTGTTTTCCAAATCTTCCAAGTCCAATAATTAAAATATTCTTCATAAAAAAGCTCCTTTAACCCACTGTGATTTTTTCCATTGGCATTCTTGCATTATTATTATTTTTTCCTGAAAATACTGCATAGATCAGTGTCAGTCCACCCACGCGCCCCAGGTACATAAGTACAATCAATATCAGTCGTGATATTATATGTAGATCGGGCGTAACACCCAGAGTCAGTCCTACCGTTCCTATAGCTGAAGCTGCCTCATAAAAACAGGTTAGCACAGGTAAGCCTTCATAAGCACTGATTATGATCCCGCCTCCAAAGAACAGCATCAGGTACAGCATAGCAATTGTTGCCGCATTTTTTATCACCTGAACATCAAATCTTCTTCCAAAAGCACCTGCATCTTCACGGCTTCTGAATGTAGCAAATGCATTCAGGATCAGTACTGCAAAAGTTGTTGTCTTCATACCTCCCGCTGTGGAACTTGGTGATCCTCCGATCAGCATCAGCAATATCATAACCGACTTTCCTGCTTCTGTCATCAACGGGAGATCTGCAGTATTAAACCCGGCTGTTCTCGTTGTAACTGACTGAAATATTGAATACAGCAGACGTTTTTTAAACAGAAACTCTCCAAAATCATTGGCAAAAAATAAAATTGCCGGCAATATAATAAGAAGAACAGTTGTTATCAGAATCACCTTGCTCTGCATACGATAACGTCTGAAATTTAATTTATTTTTATAAAAGTCTTCCCAGGTAAGAAATCCGATACCTCCGATTATAATCAGAAGCATGATCACCATATTCAGCCATATATTATCGCCATATCCTGAAAGAGATACAAACCTGTGCCCTTCTGTTCCCAGTATGTCAAACCCGGCATTGCAAAATGCAGATACTGAATGAAATACGGACATCCAGATTCCCCTCCGCCCAAAATCATGGCAAAATACCGGGAGAAGTAAAATTGCTCCAATCGCCTCAACCAAAAAAGTTCCTCTCAGTATGAATTTTGTCAACCGGACAATTCCGCCTACCTGCGGTGCCGATATTGCGCTCTGCATAGTGCTGCGCTGCATAAGAGATATTTTTCTTCCGGAAAGCATAAATGCAGCGACAGCAACTGTCACTACCCCCAGCCCACCTGTCTGTATAAGTATAAGAATAACTGTCTGACCAAATCCGGACCAGTAGCTGCCTGTGTCCTGTACAACAAGTCCCGTCACACAAACTGCAGAAGTTGAAGTAAAAAGTGCTTCGTCAAATGGAGTTACGATTCCATCTGCAGACGAGACCGGAAGCATCAGAAGAAG
>JABLTO010218354.1_pt1 | contig 34729 bp, 40 predicted proteins | sample 7160091 | NCBI WGS metagenome assembly JABLTO01 (sample SAMN14651225, study PRJNA627086) | human gut metagenome | isolation source: feces | host: Homo sapiens
ATTTCAAAGTAGAAAAGATGCGGAAAGCAATTCACCGGAAGAGATATCTTCCAGACCTGCGATCATACGAAGAGTGGTGGACTTACCGCATCCGGAAGGTCCTACGAAAATAATGAATTCCTGATCTGCAATTTCAAGGTTGAAGTTCTTAACTGCTTCGAAACCGTTAGGATATACTTTGCAGACATTTTTTAATGATAAACTTGCCATATTTTATGACTCCTTTCTTGCTGTACAAATAAATACATTCGGCCTAACCTTGTTTTAGTATACCGAATAATTCCATTTCTTGCTATAACACTATTTCACAAAGTTTTCGTTGGGCTTTGTAAAAATTGCTTATGCTCCGGTTCAAATCGGGCACTTTGTACAAACTTTACCGCTTTTAGTATACAATCTGCCGAACCGTTCCTATGGTTCCGTACTCTCTTCTCCATAAAAAGCCAGCCGGTTCTTTCCCTTCTTTTTTGCCACATACATTGCCTGGTCCGCCGCTCTATACAGACCTTCAAAGGTCTGGGCATCCCTGGGATATACGGCTGCACCGATGCTGGCGGTAGCGGAGTACTTCACATAGCTGCCTGCCTGAAAGCTTTGGAAAAACTTTTCCAGACGCTTTGCTTCCTTCTTAATAATGGCATCTTCTTTCATGTTGCATAAGAATACCATAAATTCATCGCCGCCGGTACGTCCGATAATATCACTGGCACGGAATTCTCCGCAGATATGCTTTCCCAGTGTCTTCAGCACCTCGTCTCCGAATGCATGCCCCATGGTATCGTTAATTTTCTTAAAATTATCAATATCCACCACGAACATCACTGCCATCTCGTCGGGATGGGCTTCCAGATGTTCTTTAATTTTCCGTTCCGTTGCAATCTTATTGTTTAATGTGGTAAGCAGATCCGTATCGGCTTTATCCTCTAACGCTTTCTTTTTTTCATTTTCATGGTTCTTTTCCACCACATCGATAATAGTCAGAACCACTATGAAAACTAACAGGACTGCCATAATCTGCAGGGCTATGGAATGCAGCGGTCTCCAGCCTGTATGCACCTGCTCGTTCACATAAGTCTGCTCAGCGCCTATAATGAGAAAATAATCGTCGTCCAGAACCGGTACCTCAAACAGGGTATAGGAATAGTCCCCGTAAGTATACGCCTTCGTGCACGTCTGATTGTTTTTCATCTGTGATTTTAAAACCTCTGTCTGAAAGCTGTCGTCCGTCAAAGTCCTCAGGGTCTTTATGTAATCATCGGAAGCTACGCAGAAGGGATTTTCCTTTGCCTGCGCCTTTTCATCCAGATACACCACTTTTCCGTTCTTATCCAAAATCAGATAAAAGGCATTGCCACCGAAATTTTTCGTTATGTTCTGTCCGGCAATCAGGTTCCTGTCGTAGGCACAGATCGCATACCCTGTGACTGCACCCTCCTTTTCGATGGGAGCGGCTGCATAAAAAGAATCACTGCCCGCATATATATTGCCGTTCTGTTTACTTTCCCGGTTAATCTCCGCAGCATTTGCATACCGTGTCATTTCCTCTTCTGTCAGTTCCTCGCCGCCGGCACGGTAGCCGGTTCCGTCCATATCGTAAATAAAAATATCCTCTAAACCGGTTGTATCAAGGAATGCCTGCATTACCTTGTCCACATCTCCGGCATTGTCATATTCCAGGTATTTTGCTATGACCTCCACGGCTTTCTCCGCTGAACGAAAGGTTTTATCAATCTGCTCTGCCCCGCAACGAGCGCCTGTGCCTCCAGATTGTCCCTCACCGTTTTCTTCTCCTGTTCCATGCTGACGGAAAGGGAACGAATCAGCAGAACGGAAATTGCCAGCACAAGAACAGCTGTAGGCAGTACCTTTCTGCAGAGAAAACCACCTATTCGGTTATCCTTCATTATTTATCCCCTTGCTTCTCTTCAAACATAGGCTTGTCGCTGAAGATTTTTTCCTCCTCCGTCTCAGCATTTTCCTCTCCTGAGGTCTCTTTTTCCTTTTCCTCTTCCTGACCGGCTAAAATTTTCTCCTCCAGCTGCTTGAAAAATTTGCTGTACAGGGCTGCACTGCAATACACCGGCGCCGAAACTCCAAACAGGAACACTATCGGGAACAGGTAGAAATTGGAAATCCACAAAAGCACCCACGGGCAGACATATAAGACTACCATGGCTATGGTGTAGGGGAACTTCATCATACTGATGGCAAAAGCATTTTTCATGGTATTTTTTATGGTATTGATAAATTTTGCCTGTACGGCATAAACCCATACCACATAAAAAACGTACATAATGGCTGCTGCCATAATCAGAACCTGCACCACCCCGGGGATATGGATGTTGGAATTTTCATTCATAAGGAAAATATCCGTCACGAAAATCGTCAGCAGCAGCAGGTTGATAACACCGAGAATAAATCCCTGCTTGAAGTTCACCTTAAATGCCTTAAAAAAGTCCCTGGTAATATATCCCTCTTCGTTACGGTACATTTTCAGCTCCACATAATGTGCTGCGGAAAGTGCGGGGCCTATGGTCACAATGGGAATACAACAGATAAGGGTGAGGATGTTTAACCACATCAGATCCGCAAACTTGTTTAATATCCTCATCAAGGGACTGTCCATATCAAATATTCTACTCATTTTGTGCTTTCCTCCTACAAAAATCTCTCCATGGAAGTCACCCGGATACCGGAGAAGCTTTCCTCCGGTGCGCACGCATGAAATCCTGTTTTGCGGTAAAAAGCTACCGCATAGGGCGCCGCTTTGACAGACATATAGATTTCTCCCCTGACATCCCTGAGATACTTAGCCATTGTCTCTATCAGTGCCCTGCCCACTCCCTGCATATGATATTCTTCGTCTACAAATAACAGAGAAATAAAATTCCTTCCTCTTACGGAAATTTCTCCGATAATTTTTTCACCATCCAATGCTACCAGCATGGGATATCTCCCGTTCAAAAACATCTGGTAAATCTTTCCGTTTGTCAGAAAATCCTGAAAATTAACAACGCCCTCTTCTGTGTAATCAGCTGCTTCGAAGCGCATAAATGTCCGCCAGACCATCTGCATGGTTTCCGGCCAGTCCTCCGGCTTTGCCCATCTGATCGTATAAGGAATATCCCGGATATTACTCATATAAATCTCCATTCCTTCAAAAGCCTTATTCCGTTCTAAATGTTAATTAAATCATTATAGCAAATGGGACCTTATCTCACAAGGTGTTGTTTTACCCAATTTTCAATATCTTTCATAATATCGTACCGGTCCGTTTCATTCATCAGCTCATGACGGTCCTTCGGGTACAGCTTTAGGGTAACGTCCTCCACGCCCGCTTCTATCAGAGCATTGTAGGTCTTTTTTACCCCTTTTCCGTAGCCGCCCACAGGGTCGTCTTCACCGGAAATCACAAACAGCGGCAGATCCTTGGGGATTTTCTTCATATTGTCCATACTACAGGCACGGGAAACCAGCGTGCATAAGGTCTTGAAACCGTTTGGCGTAAAATAAAAGCCGCAGTTGTCGTCCGCAATATATTTGTCCACTCTTTCCGTTTCCCTGGACAGCCAGTCAAAGCCGGTGCGCGGCGACTCCACCTTTTTGTTGTAGGAGCCGAAGGTTACCTTGTCCAGAAACTTACTGGGTACATTTTTACCGTGGAATACCCCTACTAAGGAAGTTACGGCTTTCCCAAAAGACACGTACAGAGGGGACTGCATACCGGTACCCATAATGATGGCTCCCTGAATACCGGTGCCGTAACGGTAAATGTAGTTTCGGGTGATGAAGGAGCCCATGCTGTGTCCCAGGATAAAGTAAGGAATGCCCGGGTAAAGCTCCTGCGTCATTTTTTTCAGTCTGTGCACATCCCTGACCACAACCGTAGCCGGATCCTGCTCACAAAAATATCCTTTAACCCCACCTTCGGGCACGGATTTTCCGTGTCCCAAGTGGTCTTCTCCCGTCACAAGATAGCCTTTGCCGGTGAGGAACTCCGCCAGTTCCTCATACCGTTCCACATATTCCGCCATACCGTGCACAATCTGTATAATTCCCTGAATGTTTTCACTCTCCGGCAGCCATCTGACCGCATGGATTTTCGTGACATTGTCCCGGGACGCAAATGTAAACTCCTCTTTTTTCATAGATAACCCCATCTTTCTCTATAAAATACCGGACATTACCGTGTCCATCATTTCATAACCGCTTTGCAGATTAGCAGATTTCCGCACCTGCGGGCATGTCCTTCTCCGGCTTCATCAGTGCCAGATTGCCTTCCGCGTCCTCTGCGCATAACAGCATACCTTCGGAAAGAACCCCTGCCAGCTTGGCAGGCTTTAAGTTCACAAGAACCATAACCTTTTTGCCCACCATTTCTTCCGGTGAATAATAAGCCTTGATGCCGGACACAATCTGCTTTACCGTGCTGCCGATTTTAACCTGGGAGCAAAGAAGCTTCTTGGACTTGGGCACTGCTTCGCAGGCAATGATTTCACCTACCTGGAACTGCATAGCGGCAAAATCCTCATAGGAAATTTCCGGCTTTGCCTCGATATCAATGCCTTTTTCTTCCTCTTCTTCCTTTGCTTTGGCAGCCATCATGGCCTGTGCCAGCTCTTCTTCCTTCTTTGCCACTTCCTTCATATCCAGACGGGCAAACAGAATTTCAGGCTCTGCCGTTACCTTGTTGCCGCTCTCATACAGACCGAACTTCTTAAGGTCGCTGAAATCTCTTACGGAAGTATTCAGCTGCTTCACAATCTTTTCTGCGGTTTCGGGCATATAGGGCTGCAGAAGAGATGCGCCGATGGTAATGCTTTCCACTAAGTTGTAAAGCACGGTGGAAAGACGGTCGCTCTTTGCTTCGACCTTTGCCAGTACCCAGGGTTCTGTTTCGTCAATGTATTTGTTGCAGCGCTTGAAGATACCGAAAATCTCGGTAATGGCATCTGCCACACGCAGGGTGCTCATCTTCTCTTTTACCTTGTCGTAGGTGCCGGTTACCACCGCCTTTAAGTCAGCATCCAGTGCTTCATCCACAGCGCCCTTATCGGCAACCACGCCGTCAAAGTATTTGTTGCTCATGGAAATGGTACGGTTTACTAAGTTGCCGAGTGTGTTGGCAAGGTCGGTATTGGTACGCTCCGCAATAAGCTCCCAGGTTGCGTTGCCGTCATTTTCATAAGGCATTTCATGAATCATATAGTAACGGACCGCATCCACGCCGAAGAAATCTACCAGATCATCGGCATAAATAATATTGCCCTTGGACTTGCTCATCTTGCCGCCGCTCATGAGTAACCAGGGATGTCCGAATACCTGCTTGGGCAGGGGTTCTCCCAGCGCCATCAGGAAAATGGGCCAGTAAATCGTATGGAAACGAATAATGTCCTTGCCGATAAGGTGTAAATCCGCCGGCCAGTACTTCTTGTACTGCTCGGTGCTGTTTCCATCCGCATCATAACCGATACCGGTGATATAGTTGGTCAGTGCATCCAGCCATACATAAACCACATGCTTCGGGTCGAAATCTACCGGAATTCCCCACTTGAAGGAGGTACGGGAGACACATAAATCCTGCAGCCCCGGCAGAAGGAAGTTGTTCATCATTTCGTTCTTGCGGGAAACCGGCTGGATAAATTCCGGATGGGTGTTGATATGCTCAATCAGGCGGTCTGCATACTTGCTCATCTTAAAGAAATATGCTTCTTCCTTGGCGGGCTTTACTTCTCTGCCGCAGTCCGGACACTTACCGTCCACAAGCTGGGACTCTGTCCAGAAGGATTCGCAGGGGGTACAGTATAAACCTTCATAGGAGCCTTTGTAAATATCGCCCTGGTCGTACAATTTCTTAAAAATCTTCTGTACCTGTTTTTCATGGTAATCGTCGGTGGTACGGATAAAGTGGTCGTAGGAAATATTCAAAAGGTCGCACATATCCTTAATCTGTCCGGCTACCTTATCTACAAATTCCTTGGGTGTTACGCCGGCTTCGTTGGCCTTCAATTCGATTTTCTGACCGTGCTCGTCGGTACCGGTCTGGAAATAGACGTCATAGCCCTCGGCTCTTTTATATCTGGCAATACTGTCTGCCAGCACGATTTCGTAGTTGTTTCCGATGTGAGGCTTGCCCGATGTGTAGGCAATGGCTGTTGTGATGTAATACTTTTCTTTGCTCATTTTTTACTTCCTTTCTCCCTAAAGCTTTCATGCATACTTCTTTATGCTTTCGCATGGCAAGGCGCCTGCTGCCGCGTAATACGGGACATTTCCTAATATAAAAACCCGCCTTCCCATACGTGATTCGTACAAGAAGACGGGAACTTGACCCGTGGTACCACTTCTCTTTATCCTCCCTTCACAGGAAAGACCTCTGCAAGTGCCTGTTAGCACTCTCCGCTATAACAGGCGGACCTGTTGCAGCCTAACCGTCCTGCCTTTGGGTCATCCCGCAAGCCGCCGGCTCAGTGCACTGCTCGGAAGCCATGTTCTCCAAAGTCCGTGTCTGTCTCCTTCCAGCCTGCATAAAAAACATGTCAGGGAGACTTCTCTGTAAGACCGTTCCAAGGGTACTCTCTTCGTCAACGCTTTCTTTTAAGAATAGCACACATTACAAAATCTGTCAAAAAAGATTGTCGGTTTTATTCTGTCTCTTTTTCCCGGATTTATTTGGAAAACATTATTTTTTCATCATTAAACATCCTGGTCAGGACAAAGGTAAGAATACCCGCATAAATCAGGTTGCATACCATGGTGAGCACCACATTCACGGTACTGCACTGGAAAGAGAAAATGTCGTACATACTTCTCACACTGTTAAATATCGGAATAAAGGAATAGGCAATGCTGCTCTCTCCGCCACCGCTGAACATGGGAATAAGACTGATACCCATTACGACAATCATAAGCGGCGAAATGGCGGTGCCCGCTGCCTTTACGCTCTTTGACATGGCGGAAATAATGGAAATTACCGCTACTAAAAGCAGGACGGTTGTTAAAATCAGTCCCAAAAGCAGACCATAATCAGCCACACTGTATACACTGGCATCCATGCCGGAGCCTGCGTCCATTCCCATCAGGTTCGGCAGGGAAAGCATGGTACCCAGGAAACTGGACAGACCGGACAGCAGTGCAATGGCGCTTAAGCTGATGATTTTGCCCAGTGCAAGAGAGCTTCTCTTCATGGGAGTAACAAGCAGGGTGGCGATGGTGCCTCTTTCCTTTTCCCCGGCAATGGACTCGGGTGCTACCGCCATACAGCCGCTGAACAGGAAAATCATTAACAGCATGGGCAGCATCATGGAAAATATCTGACCCACCACGTCTTCCTTGGTGGCGCAGTCATACACACCGTCCCCGGCATTTATATCAAATTTGTTTGTCATGGATGCTTCATAGCTGTCTAAGAGGTCGTTTACCGTTCTCTTTATCTGTTCGGAGTCCGTTTTTGTGGAATTGTAGTAAATCTCCACATTGGGTGCAGCCACACCGCTTTTTACATCATAGGCTGCGATTTCCCCGGAAAAGTTCTCCGGGAATACCACCAGTACATCCGCTTCTTTATCCTGGATTTTCTGTTTTACGGCATCCGTATCCGCTTCCGCCGTATCTTTCCAGTCAGCGGAAAGCTCCTCAAAGGAGTTCTTCAGTTCGTCCGGCAGGTTTACCACATAAGCATCCGCCACATATGTGTCATCCGCCATGAACTGCTTCATCATGCCCTGCCCCATAATGGTATACATAATGTAAATCACAAGCCCCGGCATAATAACGGTGGTAAAGAATAAATTTTTATCCCCGAAAAAGCGGGCAAATTCCTTTTTAATAATGGTCAGCATATCTTTTCTCATGCGATATCACCTGCTTTCTCTTTATAAATCTCAAAAAATCTGTCCTCTAAGCTCATTCCCTGACAGATGGCATCCAGAGTATCGCATGCTTCCATGTGACCGTTGATGATAATTCCCACTCTGTCGCAGATTTTTTCAATCAGGCTGAAAATATGGGTGGACACGATAATGGTCTTGCCTTGTGCCTTCAAATCCAGCAAAAAGTCCGTCACCACCTTGGCGGTCAGAACATCCAGACCGTTTGTGGGCTCGTCGAAAATAATGATATCGGGGTCATGTACCAGAGAGATGGCAAGGGATGCCTTCTGCTTCATACCGGTGGACAGATTGCCTACCTTTACTTCGGCAAATTCATCAATGCCGAAACGCTTAAACAAAAGCTCTTTTCTCTGCTTTCTGCTCTCCGCATCCATACCGTGTAAATCCGCAAAGAAATCAAACAGATAATTGGGGGTAAAGAAATCCTCCAGCTTCAGCTCGCTGGTTAAAAATCCAATCTTGCTGCGCACTTCTTCCGGTTCCATTACAATACTGGCGCCGTCCAGTACGGCATCCCCGCCGTCCGGTCTGATCAGGGTTGCCAGCATACGCAGTGTAGTGGTCTTTCCGGCGCCGTTAGGCCCTAACAGTCCGAACACTTCTCCTCTGTATGCGGTAAAGGAAAGGTCATTGACCGCCACCTTTACTTTTTCTTTAGTCTTTTCGATTTTCTGTTGTTTGGCAGACAGCTTAAATGTCTTTTTCAAGCCCTGCACCTTCAATATTTCTTCCATATTACCTCTTTTCCACGCACTTAGGCTGTATGCAGCCGTGCGTTACTTTCATATATGAACCGTGCGCTTTTGTCCGCACAGGAATGCCTTCCGGCTGTTGTCAGTCATTCATCATCTTCTGTGCCTTTTTACAGGAAACATGATAGGTAATCACCTGAATCATCCAGATAAATGCCGGCACCAGCATGGGCAGAAGACCAATCTCGATTACCATGCCTAACATTAAGAAGATAAGCATAAACATCATGCAGGCGATACCCGTTACCTGAACGGTATGATAAGATGCAATTCCTATCTGACGGCGTTCCGCTTCATCGCAGCTGTCGTACCACTGCTTCTTGAATTTCTTATCATACAGACTGCCTTTCTTTTCCGGGTTCATTTCCTTGGTCATATTGACAATTACATGCTGCATATGAAAAGAACCGTATACATAGAGCAGAAAGAATGAAATGGTTATAACAAAGGAAACCATATCCTCCGCACACGGCAGACAATAGAAACCGATACCTGCGCATATGAAATTCATAATTGCCATTACATTGGCAAGGAGCAGGGAAATATTCAGGGCATCGTCTATTCTGTCGTAATCCTCATCCAGATCCCTGCTTTCCTTCCGGATTTTCCGCGCTTTACGGTAAAAGTATTCCGAAGCTGCCCAGAACACTGCTCCCACTGCCACAGTAAGATAGCGGAACGGTATGGCAAGGTTTCTCTGTACCATCAGGAACATTTCCGGGAAGGACAATTCCCTTGCCGCCATATAATCGTCAAGAAAACACATCAGGAATCCCGCCGTCCCCCCTACGATGCCGCCAATTCCACAGAGTGCAATAAACTTCCAGTAAAACTTTTTATCCTCTTTTTTAATCGTTTCCAGTCTTTTTGTATTTTTTTCCTGTCCCTTTTCTTCTGTTCTTTCTTCGTTTCTGACCTCATTCATCTTCTTTTCCCTCTCCTTCCTCATATTCAAAAATATCCTCTACCCGCACACCGAAATATCCGGCAATCTTCAGTGCCAGAGTAACGGAAGGAGAATAATCTCCCCTTTCAATCAGGCTGATGGTCTGACGGCTGGCATCCACCATGCTTCCCAGCTCCTGCTGGTTAATGTTCTTTTTTGCCCTGTATTCTTTCAAATGATTTTTCAAAGGCATATGCTTTCCTCACATTCTTTCTTAAAATCCCACATAATTAGAGATAAAGGCAAACAGAATATAAATTATAAATAAAAGCATGCCCCAGTTAATCCATGCTGCTGCGAATCCTCCCTTTGCCACATACTTGGGCGGCTTTACGAGGAAAAACTTCTTTTTGGCAAAGGCTACAATCAGAAGCACAATACCGGCGATGGCAAGGCACGCTAAAAGCCCCAGCCATGCATATAAAACAATGAGTTTCGGAAGCATATCACCCATTATCGCCTCTAAGTTGCCGCTTGCTTCCGCCGATAACAGTTCATCGTATCCGGCCCACTGCAGGATACCGACAGAGCCGACGGATGTAGTCAGGTTTACCGCCATGTGTAAAAAGATGGTATATCGTATACGTCCGGTACGGATATAAATATAGGCAAACAGCATTCCTAAACCCGCCGCAAAAAAGCATTGGCTGAAGTTTCCGTGGAACAGACCAAACATCAGGCCGGAAGTAAAAATTGCCATCCACTCTCCGTATTTTACAGTGCGGTCAATGATAAACTTACGGAAAATCATCTCCTCCACCATGGGCGCTAAAATTCCCACCGTAAGAATACGGTAAACCGGATTGGAATTTAACATCAGATTCTGCAGAGTAACGGCATCCGACGAGCTGTTCCGGGTAAGCAGGCTGATTACGGTATCCAGTACAGTACCGATAACCATGCCGACGGCGCAGATACCGGCACACATAAGCGCCGCAACAATCCACTGTCCGAATTTCATCTTATGCTGCATAATTTTTACACGGTCCTTTTTGCCCCCTATTAACAAATATAAAACCGGAAAAGCAATCATATACATGGGAATGATCATCATCCCCCAGGTAAACCATTCCGCAACATAAACACTTTCCCCAAACAATTCGGGAAGCGCCCATGCGTACAGGGTCTGTGCCGCCACAACAATGACCGCATACAGGAAAATTTTCCATTCTACCCGGCAGTAAGCCTTTCTCATGGGGTTCTTGTAATTTTCCTGCAGGACGGGCTGTCCGGCTCCCTGTGGCTGATATCCCGGCTGCGGCTGGTATCCTGTCTGCTGCGGTGTATAGGGATTTACATTTTGCTGAAATTGTCCCTCTGGCTGAAATTGTCCTTCCATTTGTTTTCCTCCTGACATTTATTCTTGTCATTCTGACAACTATCCTTGTCATATACAATATCATTGACAAAGAAAGTTGTCAATATGTATTTCAATATGCATCTAAAATAAAAAAGGCACGGTAAATAAAAAAGGCACTGCCTGCTTATGCGGGCAATGCCTGAAGGGAGAATTTTTATTTATTAAATAGATTTTCCGGAATCCTATGCGATAACGGGCTCAAAACGAAGTCTTATATCGGGCAGGCTCTTTAAGGTGTAATAGTAGTTTTCCTGCCAGTCTTCGCCCTGGGAAGGGTCATTTTCACCGGTTGCGGGCGGTGCGAAAATACGAAGCTTCATTGTGCAGGGGCCGTCCAGCTTTTTGTCGAAGAATGCAGGCATAAAGTCCACAAATGTCACGCCGGGTGCTTTGTAGAACCAACGGCCGTTAATTTCGAGCATCAGGTTGGCATCCTTTAAGCCATCCTTGAAGTTAGCTTCCGCAAATACCGGGTCACCGTCAAAGGAAAGCTCCATTTCCACGCCTTCCGCATCCTCGGAGCCGCCCCAGCGGAGAGTTACGGGAAGTTCTTTTTCACCTTCATAAACCACACCGGGATTGAAGAATTCATCCTGAATAATATCTCTGTAAGCAGCAAGCAGCGGCTGTTCCACACCTACATCCGGGTTGTTGGGGTCGGTAATTTCCAGTCCCAGACGTCCGTCATCACGGAACTGATAGAAGGTAAATCCGCTGAACCATCTTTCCGGGTCTTCCTTAATCAGACGGCAGAAATCCTGTACCATTTTCACCTGATCGTAAGGTCCGGTGACATCGCCGTCGGCATTCATTTCAGACATTACCATTGGCTTCTTTTTTCCGCCGCAGAGCTCTTTATAACGCTCATAGCTTTTTTTCGTCATTTCATATACATATTCCGCAGACTCCTTCTTGTGGGAGAAATTGTCTTTTTCCGCCACTTCGTAAGGCCAGCCCCAGTTCAGCGCCATGTATTTGTCCACGGACCAGATATCGGTGGTGCGGACTGCTTCCGCAAATTCCTTCTCCTTGGTGATTTCGGAAGAATTGGGGTCTTCTGCTCCGCCGATGCAGAGAATGGTCTGCACATTGGGTGCATATTCCTTCAAAATCTTGTGGAAACGGACAAAGAAATCCGCTACCTCCTGATAGGAAGCACGTTTGTTAAAGGAGAACCAGTCTCCGGTAGCTTCATGGTTCAGGCGGAGCATCATGCGTCCGAAGGTACGCAGGTTTTTCGCAATCGCAATAATGTGCTCATCCGTTACATGGGGGTCGCAGGTCAGGGTCAGTATAACATCCTGTCCATGGCGTCTGACATCGCGCATGCAGGTAAAAGCCTCTCCGTCCATATTGCCGTTCAGTCCGCCTCTGAAGGGGAAATAATTGTCGTAAGGATAATCCCATGCAAAGCTGATTTCTTTATCGGCATAAGCATCCTGTGCTCTTGCGGGCCATGCTTCGTCCAGAGGGTAATAGCAGTACATCAGGTTGATGCCTCTGTGCGGTCTGTGAAGCTTCTGCAGAATATAATCCTGGTTCACATAAAATCCTCTTTCGCTGCCGTCGCTTAAATCCACGGCAAATTTTGCGGGTGTTAATCTGACACCTTTTACATTGCTCATTGACACATCCTCCATTGTCTTATTGCTTTCTATTGCATTTTCCTGTATTATCTCCTTATTTTATCTTAAATTGCTTTTTATGACTACTCAAATTTTTATCGTTGTTTTGCCTTACTTTTTATGTATCGCAGCTTTTCATCCGGGATTTTCATTCTAAAAGGACTGGTTCTTCCCGTCTCTTTTGTTTATAATGGTTTAAAATCAGAATGTTTTACTGAAACAAACAGAAAGGTCGGTACTTATGAACAACAATTCCTATCGTCAGAAACTGCATCTGGAGCCCCCTCAGGGCTGGATGAACGACCCTAACGGTCTTTCTTATTTTGATAATAAATATCATGTTTACTTCCAGTACTCCCCCTTCGATGCCGAAGGCAGAGGAGACCGCGGCTGGGGCCATTTTGAAAGCACCAATCTGGTAAACTGGACTTACACAGGCATGGTTATCCGCCCGGATATGCCCGCGGATAAGGACGGCGCCTATTCCGGCAGTGCCATTGTCTGCGGCGATTCCCTGGAAATTTTTTATACCGGTAATGTGCTGGAGGCCGGAGACTACGACTATACCACCGCCGGCAGAGGCGCCAATGTTATCCATGTATCCACGAAGGACGGCCACACCATGAGTGAAAAGAAAGTCCTCCTCACCAATGAGGACTATCCCGATTTCTGCTGCTGCCATGTCCGCGACCCCAAGGTCTGGAAGGAAGACGGCAAATACCATATGGTTCTGGGTGCCAGAACGAAGACGGACGAAGGCTGTGTCCTGTTCTATGAATCGGATGATTTGAAAAACTGGCGCTATACCGGTCATGATGCTGTGCCGGATTTTGCATATATGTGGGAATGTCCCGACTGTTTCCGGGTGGACGGCCACCGCTACCTAAGCATTTCCCCGCAGGGACTGCCCACTTATGAGGAAAAATTCCAGAATCTGTACCAGTCCGGCTATTTTACCTACGATGATGCCCTGACAGACTTTGAAGAATGGGACTACGGTTTTGATTTTTATGCACCGCAGACTTTTGAAACACCGAACGGCAGAAGAATTCTGGTGGGCTGGATGGGAATCGGTGACTCCGCCTATGAAAACCTGACCGTGCCTCTCGGCTGGCAACACAGTCTTACGGTTCCAAGAGAAATCACAAGACGGGCCGACGGTGTACTGCTGCAGAATCCCGTACCCGAAATTTTATCCTGGGCAGGCACAGGCTCCCCTGTTTCCGAAGGAAAATCCGTCGATGTTTCCCTGCCCTTCCTCTTTTACGGAGAGACCGGGGCTGCTTTTTCCATTGCCCTGTCGGATTTCTGCACCATGACCTATGAAGACGGTCTGTTCACCCTGCTGTTTACCGACATGTCTGTCAGTGGTGGCAGAACTCTCCGCAAATGCCGTCTGAAGGAATGCCGTAACATCCGCATTCTCGCCGACATGTCCAGTCTGGAGATTTACTTAAACGATGGGGAAAAGGTATTGAGCACCCGTTTTTATCCCAGAGAGGACAATGTAATTCTTTCCGTGAAAAAAATGAAAGGGGAGGTCTTCCCCTTTCATCTGTAAGTGACAGCCGCCTTAACGGGCGGCTGTTATTTTTTGCATTGCGCTTAATTTACTTTCCACTTGGCGTAAAGTGTTAAGTTGCCGTAAGAACCGGCAGGAATTTTGGTAATTCTTTTCTTACATGCCTTATCCGTATACCAGCCAAGGAATGTGTAACCCAGTTTTTCGGGATTATAAAGAAGCAGTTCTTCATCCTCCACTGTGTAGGCTGCCGGATTATCGGCAGGATTTGCAAAGCCATCCATATTGGCATAGGTAATGGTGTAGGTCTGCTTTTCCCATACCGCATACAAGGTGTAGATACCGTTGTCCGGGTATTCGGCAGGACCGGTAATCTTCTCCTTGTCGGTGTATTTCACCGCTCCGTCCGGCGTTTCCGCCCAGCCTGCAAACACGTAACCGTTTATCTTATAGCTGTTGGCTGTCAGGGCCTTCGGTGTGCCGTATATAAGCGTCTGTAGCCTCATAACGCCCTTCACTGCCGCATTTTCCGGTACATTCGCCACGTACTCCGTCTTATAGGAGATGCCCTTCCACTTCGCATACAAATCCATATCCGCCGCCGTTGTTTTGGCAATGGCGGTTACCTTGGATTTCAGTGCGGCATCCTTATACCAGCCGACAAACACATAGCCCTTCTTCACCGGCTTCTCCCATGCTGTCATTTCTTTTGCCGTGATACCCACACCGGCTTCATAGGCAATGCTTTTCGTACCGTATTCTCCGCCGTTTAGATGGAAGGTAACGGTAAAGGAATTTCTCCAGACAGGGTACAGGTTCAGTACCCATGTGATTTTTCCGGAAGCATCTGCGGTCTTAGTCAATGTACCCGGCTGGAAAAGCTTTGCTTTGTTCTCATAGGTCACAATTCCCGCCCGGGCATCTTCTTCCGTAAGCGCCCAGCCCACAAAAGCATAGCCTGCTTTCTTGTAGGTATTTGCCGTCAGCGCCTTCGCCGTTTCGCTCTTCATGGAAAGCGGCTTCATGGTACCGGTAAGGAGTCCGGCATCTGCCCTGGCATCATTGTGGAATACCACCGTATACGGTGCATTCCATTTCGCATACAGTGTCATATTTCCATAGGTGGTTGCGGTAATATAAGACATCGCAGCCGTCAGATTTTCATTCTTATACCAGCCTCCGAAAGTATAACCCTCTTTTTCCGGCACCGGAAGCTTGGTCTTCGGCATGCCGTAATAATATTCCATTCTGGCCGTGTCCCCGCTTCCGCCGTTGTATACAAAATCAATCGTATAGGTCGTGGGCTTCCACTGGGCATACAGGGTAATCGTACCGCCGTTTTTCTGCGGCAGGAGGTTTTGCTGTGAAAGTATCAGACCGGTTACTTTTCCGCCGTCCTCAAAGGTCGTGCCCGGTACAGCTTCCGTAGGCGTCTTTACCGTATTCCATCCGGCAAATTCATAGCCCTTCTTAAAGAAACCGTTTGCCGTAAAAGCTGCCAACTCCGTATATTTTATAGTAAGCTTCTTTGTACTTCCGCCGTTGCTTCCGTTTCCGTTAAATACAATGTTGTAAGTGTTCTCGCTCCACTTGGCATAAAGCTGTAAATCTCCCTTGGTGGACGCGGTAATGGATGCCACTTTCTTCTTATAAGCGCTGTCGCTGTACCAGCCCCGGAACGTAAATCCCTCTTTCACGGGAACCGGCAGCTTCATGGCTTTTCCGTATGTGTAACTATTATCCACTATGGGGTTGCCGCCCTGCGTGTCATAGGAAACAGTAAAGGTCTGTTGCCATATAGCATACAGATAAACCGTATCGTCCGCTGCGCCTTCCGTGCGGACGCTTACTTTTTCTTTGTCAGCATAGAAGGTTCCGTCCGCTGTCTGCCATCCCATGAACGCATAACCTTTGCAGGCATATTTATTGGCAGAAAGAGCTGCCGGCTGCCCATAGGAAAATACCTGCATGGGCATCTTTCCGGTTACCTTGGTCCCCTCCGGGGTATTGCTGTCATAAATAACCGTATATTTCCGGGCAATCCACTTGGCATAGATATGGACTTCTCCTGTGGTCTGTGCCGGAATTTCCGTTATTTTGGTCTTATAGTCCTCCGCAGTATACCAGCCACCGAAGGTGTAGCCCTCTTTCCCTGCTGCCGGTTCCTGTAAAATATAAGGTACTTTGTTGTTGTAAATCTCTTCTTCGTTGGCTTCTGTCTTCTGTCCCGCTGCCAGATGGTATACAATCCGGTACATGGGGATTCTTTCCGTACATTGAATGGTTTTCTTTGCCGAAATAGCAGTAGCCTGAACCGTTGCGGTAATGTCGGCGCTTCCTGTACCCATGCCGGTTACCACGCCGTTTTCATCCACCTTCAGGACATTCTCATCCGAGCTTTCAAAAATGACGGTTTTGTCATCTGTAGTATCCGCCGGGTAAAATTCCACCTGCAAGGAAATGGTTTCCCCCTTCATGACATTGTCCTCACCGGACAAGGAGATGCTTTCCAGACTCTTTGTCACGGTCAGAGTGAAGGATGCTTTTAGCTCTGTATCTATGGCATAGGAAGCCGTTACGGTAGTCGTTCCGGGATTTTTCGCGGTAAGCAGACCATCCTCTGATACTTCTGCAATGGCAGAGTTTTCTACCTGCCAGATAATATCCTTGTTTGCCGTATCTCCCGGCTCGGTATATGCCATGAGTTCCCGGGAGTCTCCCGCTTCCAGCGTAAGCCCTTTATCCAAATCCGCTTCCAGACGGACTCCTGTAATTCGAGCCACACTTTCTATATTTATAGTATCCTGAATAGAGGTACCGGCAACTGTTGCCGTGATAGCAGCCATTCCCACACCAACACCGGTTACCGTACCGTTTTCATCCACCTTCAGAATTTCCTCGTCAGAGCTTTCAAAAATGACGGTTTTGTCATCTGTGGTATTTGCCGGGTAAAAGCTGACACTCAACGTAGTGGTATCTCCCTGCGTTATCCGGGTTTCTCCGCTCAGGGAAATGGACTGCAACGGTACTTCGGCTCCTGCTCCGTTTTCAGCATTCACGGTATAGGCTTTAATGCGTAAATTAGCATTTTTCGCTTTTCCAAAGTCGGTCCAGGTCGAGCCATAGGGGGACTTATAGAAGCTCTGTCCTTCCTTGGCAGTGGCAACTGTCGTCATCCAGCCGCTATAACTGTATTCGGCAGCGGCCATTACCCCTCCTGATGCCGTAAGTGTAAATACTACCGCAAACGTATCTCCTTCCTCCAGCTCTACCGGCTGTCCGAGTTGTATGGTGTAGTATCCCTCACACTCAATACTTCCGGAGGTTGTTGCCGCCTCCACCAGTGTACCGCTCTCCGGATTGGATGCGTCCTTCAGGTTTTTATATATCTGCACCTTATAGCCTGTATTTGCCTGTGCAAACTGGATTCCCACAGCCTTAAGAACCTCTCCCTCCACATTTCCGCCGGCTGTAAAAACATTGGACACAGAAAGAGTCGGGCTTGAAAAACCATAAGAAATACCAAACATAGCCCCATCATACTGATAATTGTGATCATAGTTGTCGGCAGGTTCAAAATCAAACGCATAGGCTGAGCCAGAAAGGCTCTTATCGTAATAGGAAAGCCAGAAATAGGTATAATAGCTCAGATTATCCACGTCAGATCCCGCAGACCATGTGTTTCTGATCAGCCATGCTCCGTTGCCCTCCGGTGTAACAGAAAAGTTACTTGCCGCATAGTCGTCATCCCAGCCTACAACCGTAACCGCATGGTTGGTTCCTTTTTCTTCATTGCAGTAAAAACTGTCGGTAGTAAAATTGAAGTAACTGCTGTCAGCATAGTAGGAAACTCCTACTGCGCCGTACTTTTTCACCATCTGTTTTACAATTTCCGGGTTCGTTTTGATATTAATATTGTAATAATTCTGCAGGTGTGCCATATCGTCAAAGGCAAGGCTCTGATCAATACCGCTATTTACCAGATTATACGCATCCTTATAAGGTGCTTTCTGTTCGTCGGCTGCTCCTACCCAGTTAATCAGCACATTTTCGGATAAGCTGAGGCTTCCGCCCCTGTTTAATATATCTGTATCACTGCAATAATTATAATCTCCTTCCGTACCTCCTAAAGGGTCCACCAGTCCCTTGCCACGGTAAGAAAAATAAACCAGATGCAATTCCGAGTAATCCGGGAAATCCGTCACATAACCGGCCTTTTTCATACCGATTTCCGCCAGGGAAATCGTAGAAAATGCCCAACAGGTACCGTAAGGATTCTGGTCTCTGGTAAGAGGCAGGTCTCCTTTTGCCGGGATGTACTTGGATTCCAGCATGGAATATGCAGAAAAAGCAGAGGAGTCATATACCACTGTGTCCGCTTCTTCGTCTCCGGGCATGGAAATATAACCGGGAAAAGCAGGGATTTCGCCCTGTATACCGTCCTGCTGCCGGACCGCATTGCCGGAGACATCGCTGTCTGCATTGCCGGAAATGCTTTCTGCTGTTCGACTGTCACCGCCGGGTATCACATCTTCTGCCTGACCATCATTGCCGGATGCCGTATCTTCTTCCGGCATATCCGTTTCGCTGCCGAATACCTCTTCTGCAAGCAGCACGTTTTTCTGTCCTTCGGCCTCCTGCGCCAGCGCCGTAATGGTTTCGCCGGGAAGCGCCGTCATTGCCATGCCCGCTGCCAGAATAACGGCAAGAAGCTTTTTCGCCTTTTGCCCGCCTGCTTTTCTAATAAAATCCATATGTTTTTTTGCCATACCGTTCTCCCTTATCGTCCGTGATTGCTCTGGTAATTTACCGGATATCTGTATTTCTATTTTACCGCAAATTTTAAGATTTGGCGAGAACTTCCAACGGTTTATTTTATAATTTATGTTTTCTGCGCTCGCTGTCTTCACATAAATTTTACATAATCCTTACGAAACCGGGATAGATTCAAAAGGAAATGATGTATTAGGAGTAATGGGATATACGGACCATTCTGTCATTCACTGCAGTCTGGTAGCGGAGCGGACTGCTTATATTCTGAAAAATTTAGGATATTCTGCAAAAGAAGCTGAACTTGCCAAAATTGCCGGTTTTATGCATGATATCGGCAATTTATCATTGCCGATAAAACAGACGTGCGCCGAAGCCGTGTCCGTGAGAAAAATAAGGCGATCTTCGACAAACATGACCGGTTAAATTATGCGGTAACCGATACCAAGTTAAAAATAAATACAGAGAAGAAAGTGATTTCCTTAAACCTGCAGATAGATGAAAAGATATGCACCATGTACGAATATTTTGAAATCTTTTTAGGACGTATGATGATGTGCCGGAAAGCTGCTGAAATTTTGGGAATGAGTTTCAAACTGACGGTAAACGGCAGCAAGGTTCTATAATCCTGCCGCCGTTTGGATGCCTCTATTGCATATATTGTCGTTTCTGTTGTTTGCTATAGACTCTGTCCTTTATGGCTAATATAATTACAAAAATAACATCCACACTGAAAAAGAACTGGAATATGACGGCAAAAACCGACAGAGCTTTTCCATGTACCCCTTCTTTGCATGCCCGCACAATATAGGCAACGGAAAAGGGCGCCGCTCCCAGCAGCCCGAGCCAGCCTATTACCGAAAGTGAGACTGCGATGGCCGGTCCTACAAACACCATAATAACAACCGGCGTAAACATAAGTAAGAGCGCCACTGCAATACAAAGACCACCTAAAAAGTAAAAGGGAATTAAGGCATATTTGATAATTCTTGTGCAGTTAAGAAGCTGACCTCTGCTTATTTTTTCTCCCAGAATAAGAACCACGGCTAAATTCACCAGTCCCAGTATAATCGGCAGAGCCAGTACCCAGGCACTGCTTACATTGTCCGCGGACTCCTTCGCACTGCCCAGTGCCCATAGTACAACCGGCATCAGGTACATGCCGAGCACGTATACAATCGGTACTATGTAAATCGCTCCTGAAGCTTTTTTTGTTTCATTCATAAAATCTCCCTTTCCGGTAAATGTATTTCTAATAATATATTATCCATAGTATAAGCCAGATGACAACCCCTAAAACTACGCCCACTATCACGACAGACCCGCCTGTTTCGCTCTCCCGGTCATTTTGTCCTGTAATTTTTACCTCTTTCGACTGCAATCGCTCAAACTCTTTTTGTCTTCCCTGTTGTTCCGCCTGCTGTCCGCTTTGGCTTCTCCGCTTTTTCCGGTTATACAACGCCAGCGGGTCCGTCTGTGTCAGGAGCTTTTGATGAAAATCCCGAATCCATTCTACATCCTGTGCAGAACACAATTCTTGTTCAAAAGTTCCCTCCCCATGTGCTAAAAGATTTCTCAAATGACGCATTCTCTTAAGCTGTCTTAAGACGCTTTGTGCCTCCGGCTCTCTCCGACCGGCTATTTTCTCCAGTTCATTGATATATTCTGTGACACCGTTTTGAACCTGTAACATATCGTTACATAAATTTGAAATTTTCTTGTACTCTTCAAAGAAAACATAATTAATATTACTGTCCATTATTCCCCTGTTTTTCTTCGTTTTTCAGTTTCTCCAACTGTTCATTCAATCCCCGTATTTCTTCCGTTGCGCAGTCTATCTCCTTGCACAAATCCCCCATTTTGAAAAAAAGATTGCCCTCTTCCTTCTTCAAGATGAAACAGTTGCAAAATACCATCAGCATGTTCTTGAATTTGGGGATAATCCGTTTTCCGCCATAGTAAATGCCTGGAATTGCTATAAGGTACATAAATCCTACCTCCCTGTTTCCCGTTGCTCCCCCCTGCAATGTCACTTTTATGCAATACAAAAGCATCAGTACCATGCCGGCTATAAACCCCGCATAAAATAAGGTGGGGACAATTCCCCCTCTAATCTGTCTGTGGGCTTCCTGCCGTGAATTCGCAATAATCTGACACCGGAAGGTATATTTTTCCAGCCGGTTTTCCAGAACCCGTTTCTGCTGCCTTACCGTATACAACCGGTCTTTCAGTTCTAATTCCGTCAACATCCCTATATTATTCAAATAACCCTTCTCTCCCCATTACTTTCCTGCCCGCATTTTACAATATTCCGGCAAGCTCCTCCATATCCTCGTCCGTAGTAGACCAGCTTGTTGCAAAACGAACCACGGTCTTATCCTCGCCCATCTTTTCCCAGAAGCTGAATACCACCCGTCCGGAGAGTTCCTTCATTTTCTCGTTGGTAAGAATTATAAACTGCTGATTGGTTGGAGAGTCTATATAAAATTCATATCCCTTTACCGCAAAGAGTTTTTTCAGCTTTTGCGCCATGGAAATTGCATGGCTGCTTATTTTTCCGTATAAATCATCCGTAAATAAGGTATCAAACTGTATTCCCAGGAGCCTTCCTTTGGCAAGCATGGCTCCGTGTTGTTTTATCTGTGTTTCAAAATGAGCAGGCGCATTGTGCTTCGGGAAAACAACTGCTTCTCCGCACAGAGCTCCCACCTTGGTTCCTCCTATGTAGAAAACATCACAGAGCGATGCCAGTTCCGGCATGGAAATGTCATTTTCAGGACTTGCCAGTCCGTACCCCAGTCTGGCTCCGTCTATAAATAACGGAATGTCTGCTTCCCGGCACACCCTGTAAAGAGCTTTAAGCTCTGCTTTACTGTATAAAGTACCGTATTCCGTAGGAAAGGACAGGTACACCATTCCCGGAAATACCATGTGCTCATGACTTTCATCCTCATAAAAGCTCTGAATATACCCGGCAACCGTCCTTGCTTCCAGCTTACCGTTTACCGCCGGAAGGGCGAGCACCTTATGTCCCGTATATTCAATGGCGCCTGCTTCATGTACATTCACATGACCGGTGTCTGCGGAAATAATGCCTTCATAAGGCTTTAACATTGTGCTGATAATCACCTGATTGGTCTGTGTACCACCCACTAAGAAATATACCTCTGCCTCCGGGCACTCACAGGCTGCCTTTATTTTCTCTTTGGCGCTTTCGCAATAAATATCCGTGCCGTATCCGGTCAGGGATTCCCTATTGGTCTCCGCCAGTCTTTTTAAAATTGCCGGATGCGCTCCGGCGATATAATCGCTTGCAAACGAAATCATACCCTGTCTCCTGTCTTCTTTTTCCTTAGTCCCACAGACTTAGCTGCTTGAAATTTTCTTTTTCTTCAAATGCGGAAAGATACGCAAATATCTGCTCATTGTCATGTATAATACCGTGTTTTTCGCAGGTATCATGAAAGATTTGCATAAGATAGCCGTTAAGGGGGCTGTCAAGCATATACTGATACCCATAGGTGTGTACGTATTTTTCTTTTACTCCCGGAAACGAACGATCCAGTTGTTCGTAAAAATATTCCCGGTTCCCTTCCCGGAGTGTCACACCCATTCCAAAGCAGATAATTCCCCGCACTTTTGCTTCTATACACATGTTCAGGATGCCAACCAGGTTTTCCTCATTGTCGTTGATAAACGGCAAAATCGGGGAAAGCCATACAACCGTGGGAATCCCGGCATCCCGGAGAGTTTTCAGTACCTCAAACCGTTCTGCGGTAGTGCTCACATTCGGTTCTATTTTCCTACATAAATCCTCATCATATGTGGTCAGTGTCATCTGCACCACGCATTTTGTCTTTTCATTTATTTTCTGCAGAAGGTCTAAATCACGCAGAATACGGTTGGATTTCGTAATCACCGTAAAGCCAAACCCATATTTATCGATAAGCTGCAACGCCTTTCTCACATTCGGAATCTCTGTTTCCAACGGAATGTACGGGTCCGTCATGGAACCGGTGCCAATCATGCACTTTTTTCGTTTATGGGACAGACTGTGCTCCAGCAGCTCTATGGCATTTGCCTTTACTTCAATATCCTCAAAAGCATGCTCCATATGGTAGCATTTGCTTCTGGAATCACAGTAAATGCATCCGTGTGAACAGCCGCGGTACAGGTTCATCCCATTTTTCGCCGATAAAATTCCTTTTACATTCACATAATGCATCCCGTCACCCCTTGCTGCCCCTGTTATGTATAATTATCATCGTTGCTTCTATTATAAATTCTGACGGGGGATAAGGCAACTTTATTTTTTATTTTGCATTATTGACAAGTCGTTGATATCTTGCTATATTTTTATCTAAGAAATGGGTTTTATACCGTACTTGTCAATATTTGGCAGTCAGGCGGGGTGCTCGTTTCTTTTTTTATGTTTATCACGTCATACAGGTACTTGCTTCCGTTTTTGTCATGCCGGATAATCATATAGGCATGAAATATATTGTACCGCTCTAACTCTCCATCTGCATCATATACAGGCAATCCAAACCGTGATTCATAACGGTACCATCCGTTTGCGGCATCGATTTTATGTTTTTCCTTTGTATTATGCGTAAACTTTCCCTTTACTGCTATCTCGAGCATTTCTCCTAACCCCTGAGCAGCATTTGCCTTCGCTTTTGCATTACTTCCCTTAAGTGTAGCTGTATATGCAGAATGTGCATACTCATCCGGCAAGTCTGAACCAATGTAAATGACATCGTTTGTCTCTGCTATTGTATAAAATTCTCCCACATATTGTTTCAGGTATTTTTCTACATCCTCCCACTTTACTGCTCTTTTCCCCTTGAAAATAATATCATTAATTAAAACAATGCTTTTCCCTTCGACATCATGCGTTATCTGTACGTTTCTCCTCTGTATGTTGTCCATCCGTTCCTTTTCTTTCCCCTATTTTTCTTATTTCTTCGTAATAAGCCTTATAACGATATGCCGTCCTCCGGCTGATATCTCCTATATTTACAATTTCCATAATGGTCATTCCGGCTTCATATTTGGCTTCAAAATCGTGGTAGGAATTCATCCATAATTCATCATGTTTTTTTCTTCCTCCATATTTTTTTGCTTGATATTCTTGAATTTCTGCCTTTAACTCCGCATTTTCTTTTTCCAATTCTTCTATTTTTCTAAGTGCATCCCACAAATCATTAAACATATTTCCCCTTACCTCCCTTTAGTGCCATATATATTTTTGTCATAATTATAGTATAACAAAAGGAGGAGTGTCAATATATTTTTGTCACTCCTCCTTTTATGGACAAAATACTTATTTTTTCTTATAAGTTTTTCCGTACACAAAAATCATAACCGCCACGCAAAGTACCATGAAGGCTGCCACGTAGATTATCATGGAGCTCATACCGTAGTTTTGTCCAAACAGGCTGGCATCAAAGGAAAATGTTTCTTTGATACTTTCCACGAACATTCCGTTGTCCAGTCCGCCGATGGCAGTGTCCATATGCTGCAGCAGGGCATTCAACAAAGCATTCCGCAAGAGAATTGTAACCTGGCTTGCCGGGAAAATATTGCAGACCGTCTGCACTGCGTCCGAAAACTGGGATATGGGAATGTAGGCTCCGATTACAAAACCTGCCGCTGCCGAAACCATGCTGAAAAAGGCACCGCATGCAGAAGAGGATTTGAAAAACAGGACCACTATCATAAACAGAGCCGTCGCGGAAAACGAGCCCAGCGCCACAATACCGTAGGCTTGTGCAATCTCTTTTGCTCCCATATATAAATCGCCCTGCGTTCCCAAAAGAAGGAGCCCCACGGTCAGAATAATTCCCGTCATGACAACTGCAGATATGACTGCTGCCGTAAAATAAGAAAGAATAACCTGCCATCTGCGAATGGGCGTGGACAAAATATCATAATCCACTTTATTTTCCTTGTCTCTTACGACCACCGTCAGACAGTTAAACGGCACCGTAATCAGGGCGGAACCCAAAATTCCCACCAGAAGTGTCAGATTTGCATACATTTTCACATCTTTATCCTGCACCAAATCTGCCAGTCCCGGCGCTTCTTTCATCGCACTCTGTATGGCATCCACAAATGTCCCCCTCAGGAACAGCAAATATAAAACAAAAACGATGATAGATGTCATCAGTGAGAAAATAACGGATTGTTTATCCTTAAAAAATATCAATAAATTACGCTTGGTTAATCCGATAAACTTATTCATAATGATTCACTTAACTCCTTTCCCGTCAGATTTAAGAACACATCATCCATAGTACCTTTTATAATTTCATAATCGGTAATGCTCTCCCTGTTCCGATACAGAAATTCCGTGATATTTTCCCCGTTTTCGGGCATTAACACGTTGTAATGGTCGGCATCATAAGTAAAATCCAGACCCTCCAGGATTTTCTCCGCTTTCTCTCCTTTATCCGTATACCAGATAAGTTTAGATGAGGTAAAACGGCTCTTTAATTCCGATGGGGTTCCGGCAGCGATGCATTTTCCTTTATCCATAATCAGCACATGGTTGGCGTCCTTGGTTTCCTCCATGTAATGGGTTGTCAGAAAAATGGTAATATGCTTCTCCTTCCGCAGATATTCAATGTAGTCCCACACCAATTTCCGGGATTTCGGATCCAGTCCTGTAGTCGGTTCATCCAAAAATAAAATCCGGGGATTGTGAATAAGCGCTCTCACAATGTCTACCCGTCTCCTTTGTCCTCCGGAAAGCTTCTCATATTTACGGTTCCAGATTTCTTCCAGCTCAAACCCTTTCATAAACGGCGACAACTGTTCTGCTATCTGCTTTTTCGTCAGACCGTAATAAGCGCCCCTCGTATAGAGATTTTCTTTTACCGTCAGCTTGGCATCCAGCACGGAGTTCTGAAAAACGATTCCTATGTCATCCCGAATTTTATCATCCTCTCTGCCAAGTTCATGTCCAAGAATTTCAATATCTCCTGCATTCTTTTCGAGTATCGTGCAAAGAATATTGATAGTAGTGGATTTGCCCGCTCCGTTTTCTCCGAGTAAAGCAAATAATTCCCCTTCCTCCACTTCAAACGACAAGTGGTCCACTGCAACATGTTCCTTATATTTCTTGGTTAATTCTTTTACTGTAATTGCCTTCATAAGCACCCTCCTTGTTTACATTTTCATACTATCAAAAATCAACAAGAAAAAAAGTGCCGCAGAACCAACATGCAAATACATGTGACCAAGCTGCACTTTCCAATGCTTTATAGTTTTTTATAGGTTTATCCGGTATTTTTCCTTTTACCTGCCATTATTCTTCATCCTGAATTTCCCTGATTGCCTCATTTATCCGGATTTCATCTCTTTTCACCAACCAGCCGGTGGCTATCCAGACAAACCCATAAATAATCACATACATGACCATAACGGAGATGTACTCTTTGATACCGGTATACCACTGAAACAGCAGACCGCACAGGGACACAATACCCCAAAGTACCAGAAAATGCACCACTTTGCATAATCGATACCACTTGGTGGAACGGTCATCTTCCAGCAAGAACCAGGTGGGCAGTGCGCACAAAAAGCCCGCAATAATAATGGAAAACGGAATATACCAGGGCCATTCTATCATAGCCTCTTTGCCCTGCAGATGCCGGATAAACGCCTGAACGCCAAGCCCCAACAGCATTGCCGTAGAAATCATTAATGTCTGATTAAAAATAACCTTTATTTTCTTCATATTAAATACCCAGCTTTCTCTTTAATTCTTTCACATATGCTCTGGAAATGATAATCTGCTCCCCGTTCAGAAGCTCCGCAATCATACGTCCGTTCAGCTCCGCCTTTACGGATTTTATTTTCCGGATATTGACTATCATCGCCTTGGAGCAACGCAGACATTGAATGTGCAGCATATCTTCCAGTTCATACAGGCGGTATCTGGTTTCGTAGCAGCAGTCTTTGGTATATACATAGGTATGTTTGTCCACGGACTCCAGATAATATATTTTCTCCGTCCCGCAAAGCAGGGTTTCCGTTCCCTGCATAACGGGAATAGTCCTGCAGTCATTATGCAGAATATCCACTGCGCTCTGAATGTCATCCGTCATCTCGCATACTTTAATCAGAGCCATTTCCTCTTCCTTTGAGGCTGCCTTTTCGATTTCTACTTTCATGGTTCTCCTTGCTTTTCTTGCAGTTTTTATTTCTGTTTGTTCTCTAAAATCTTACCTTTTATCTTAGCTATCCGCAGTTTCCAAAAGGAATATCGTATTATCCACACTGCTACAAATATAGCCAGGAATATAGCAAAATAACTGACAAATCCCTTCACGGAATGCTCCATCCACTCACATACATATGAAATTGTCATCATTAAAATCGTTACAACCGCAAAGTATATCCCGGTCTGTTTCAACAGGCTCCAGTCGTCCCTGTCCCAGATATAGGACGCACCTGCAAATCCCATACCAAGTAAGACACTTAACAGGGTCTGAATAATTACCGCCGTAATTTCGCTTCCATACCGTTCTGCGAGTCCCGGTACACACGGATAAAAATTTCCATCCCCTATTGCTATGGACACTCCAATCTCTATGAAATAGCTGATAACAATTCCACCCAAAGCGCCGCCCAAGCAGCGGAATAATAACTCTTTTTTCATGTTCATCACCTCATAATCCCAATATTTTTTTCATCTTGGAAACATATCTTCGGGAAACATAACTAACCTCCCCGTTCGACAATTCCATACAAATAGTTCCTACAAAGCTCAAGTCAAGGCTCTTTACTTTTTTCAGATTTACAATTTCCGAATTGGAAATCCTGACAAACCGGTTGTCCAGACGTTCTTCCAATTCATACAACCGCAACCGGACCTGGTACAAATCACAGTCTGTTCTGGCAAATACTTTACCGTTTTCCGTATAAATTCTGACCAACGCATTCTGTTCCAGCAATTCTGTTTTTCCATCTTTCATACCTAAAATGACCGTTGTCGCATTATCCAGCCCGCTGATAAAATCCGCAACACGGTTTACTTCTTCTGTCATCCTGGCAGTTGTAATCAACGCTTCCGGTTCTTCTACGTTCGTATCAATCTTTATATTCAGTTTCATAGCCCTCCTCCTTTCTGCTTTGTAGTATATCGGAATAAGAATTATTCGCCACACTTTTTCCATAGGTGGTTGTTTCTGAGCCATAGGTGGTCTTCAGGTGACTTATTTTTCTTCATAAAGCTGATAACTATAGGGTCAGCCTTTCAATTTCTCTGCCCATTCTTTTTCCTTAAAGCCGGTCAGTATCACATCATCTCCCACAATGAGTGGTCTTTTCACCAGCATTCCGTTTGTCGCCAGAAGCCTTAATTGTTCTTCCTCACTCATATCCAGAAGCTTGTCCTTTAATTGCATTTCTTTATATAGCATGCCGCTTGTATTGAAAATTTTTTTGAGAGGAAGTCCGCTTCGGGTATACCAGCTTTTAAGCTCCTCATACGTCGGATTTTCCTCCTTTATGTGGGTGCAGGCAAATTTTACACCAACTGAAGCTCTGTCTCATTTCATTGCTTCAAACTATAAACTAAACATCTCTCTGCAGATTTTCTTTCCGCACTCTGTTTTAAAAATACTGTCATATGCATGCTGTGCCGCTTCTTTGGACAGATTATCCTCCATAATATTCACAAGGAAATCCGCCTCAACCAGTATTTGATAATCCATTCCGTCTATGTTGTCGTATGTATGATGATGGGCAATCAGATACTGCACCCTTTCTGATACATCATCCGCAAATCCCAGTTCTTTCAGTAACTTTGCAGCTATGGAAGGACCTTCTTTTTCCTGCAATTTTCCATTACAGTTCCCATATTTCTCTTCGCATGTATGAATGCCGATATCATGTGTGAGCGCCGCTGCCTCAAGAATAAATAAACATTTTTCATCCACATGTTCCGTTTCCGCAATCAGCTTCGCATAACTGTGTACCTTACAGAAATGCTGAATTCTTTTTGCATCGCCACGATATAAATCTATCATTGCCAGGTGTAATTCATTTAGCATATGGTATCCTCCGTTAATTCTCTTACTTTTCCTCATTCGCCTTTATTTTGTCATAGTACGCCTTATACCTGTAAATAGTCCTCTCGCTGACATTATTCCGCTCTGCAATTTCTATCATAGTCATTCCGCTCTCGTACCCAAGGACAAAATCGTTATAGATTGCCATCCATTTGGCATTATGCTTCTGTCTGCCGCTTTGTTTACGATTTTTATAATATTCCAGTTCTTTTTGAAGTTCTGCATTTTCTTTTTGCAATACTTCTATTCTTTGCAATGCGGCTTCCAGTGTTGTAATCTTCTCCATTTCCGTGCTCCTCCTTGTGTGACATTCTCATTTTGTCCTTATTATAAACGAATTTGGATGGATAGTCAATCTGATTTTGTCATTTTCTGACAAACAAAGCCGCTTACCCTCAATTTTGAAAGTAAACGGCCTTAGATTGCTTTTTACTTTATGAAATTATTTTACCGCTTAAGGGAGCCAGCTTATGGAAACTTCTTTAAGCTGATTGGTAACTTCATTAAACTGGAACTGGTAACCGCTGCTTCCCATATAGACTTCTGAATCTACCAGATACTTGACATAGTTGTCACTTTCACTTGCATTCTCACTGCATTTTTCCAACAGCTCATCCTTAGTAATGGTTGTCGGGAAAGAAAAATGAACCTGTTTTGCTCCATCAAGCATAGCTTCTGTAATTTCAGCATTCATATCTGCATCGTAATCCGGCTGCGGCACAAAAAGATGGGAATATCTTACATAAGAAAGAACACAATCCTCCGCTTTCTGTTCGCTGTCGGTAAAGTTGGCAAACTTAAACTGCATGGTTACATAGTCATTAATGTCGGCCGTGTATCTCTCTGTTTCATAATTTTTATTTACATTGTTGCCGCTGTTATTAAGGTCATTCTCTCCAAACGGAATACCGGCATCTATTAAATCCTTCAGTGTGGATTCACCCAGTGTAAATTTTGTACCGTTATATACAAAAGATCTGTTGTCAAGGTCGGCATATTCTTCGCTGAGTCCCGGTGCCAGAGTGAAATCGTCCTGCACGGGCATTACAAATTCTGCTTCTTCCTCGCTGTCATCTTCCCACGCAGCGTCCTCGGACTCCTCCTCTTCGTCTTCCCAGGAAACATCTTCCTCATCGTCCTCTTCCGGCTCCGTTACCTGTTGTGTTTCCTCAGTCTGCTCCGTTTGTTCATTGGCAGGCTTCTTGTCGTTACCGCAACCGGCAAGAGAAAGTCCCATCATCACTGCAAGAATTCCTGCCAGTATTACTTTTTTGTTTTTCATAAATAAGTCCTCCTTAAATGATTGCATTTCCGTCATTCATTATGGAAGCAGGAACTTATTTATCGCAAGACGCAAATGGTTGCAACCGGGAAACTATGGGTAGCATTCCTCTTTTATATCCATAAAATCATAATAACTCTGCGGTTCCATTGCCTGCGGATTGTCATCGGCATCTCCATATATGACATATATGTCACCATTTTTCAAATCCGCATACGCCGCAAAATGATAGGTACAGCTTCTTTTTTCACCCTTTATATGCAGAACCGAATAGGCGTAATAATAATAAATTACACCGTTTACCTCATACCTGCCTTCGTCCACGACCTTGGAAATCCCGGCTCCCCTTTTGCTTTCCGCCATGTCCTTTGCGCTCATCCATGAATAGGGGACAACCGACACCATCACATCCCGGTTTTCCGTATCCGCATAATATGACTTTCCCGCCTGATTGTCCGATAAAAGCTTATATTTATCCGGCAGCTTATACGACACAACCGTATCTCCGTCTACAATGCTGTCCGTAACCCCCGTTTCCATGTATGCATTCTCTTGCCAGTAGGTTCCGACCATATCATTGGTTTCCTCTGTTTCGACTGCACTGTCTGCAATCGCCCGGGCTTCCGCAAATGCTTTTTCATAAATCATATCTTTTTGTTCCGCATTCAGCGCTTCCATATCCGTTCCGTCAAACCTTATGGTCGTAAGAATACGCTCCCTGTCAGAAGCCTGCCTGATAAGTACACCAAAGTAGGAGTTTTCAAAAGCTGCTCCCCTCTCATTCGCAAGACTGACTATGTATTTTACATATTCCTTCCCGTCTATCTGTGTCTTTTCAGGAGGAAGCTCCATCACATAACCGGAATTTTCTATGGCTTGAACCCGTTCTGCCCTGTTATCCCAGAAGTCATCCATGGTTTTTTCTTCCACATCAATCTGTATCAGATAATCATCGCAGCTTCTTACATTAAGGCATCCGCTTTCGTGTATGATTGCCGTTCCGACCGGTTTTACCGAAAAGGCAAAGCCCTTAAAAACAATATGCCAGTATTCCGTTGTTTCCGCCGTTTCTGTACCTACATTGCTCCCATTTTCATTGTCTGCATTGACCACATTTTCATTGTCTATATTGACCATATTTTCTGTGTGTCCGATAACGCCCATGAAAATAAGGGATGCAAATGTAACCCCGATTAACATGCAGATAAACAGCAGCCCGGAAATAATTTTCTTACACTTCTTCATCTGCAGTATTCCCACCTACATCTTCCAATATAATTTGCAAAGTATCTTCTTTTTTCATCCTTCGCAGTTCCAGTCCTGTCAGAATCAGCAGCAGAATAAATACCGCCATAACCAGGATAGCCGCAGTCAGTGTTACCGCCTTGTAATTTAAAAATAACCGGTCATTGCCTGCCCCGGTATAGCACTCTACATAGTCCCCGTCACGTATTCCGGGGATATCCAGCCAGACCGTATTCATTATCTTTCTGCCGTTGTCATCAAAATAACACAAATCTGCCTTGGTATACTGTTGGTACACCTTTTCCACCCGGACATCCTCGTTTTTGTCTGCATGCCCGATCCATTCATTTCTCACAAGCAGCACCACAACCGCCACCGCACAGAATGCACAGATTGCCGCCAAAATGCAGAACATCCCCTTCAGCCTGAAAAATCTGTCCTTACCTCTTAAATTTTTCATATGTACAACACTGTTTGTGCCCGCAGTTCCTGAAGTTTCCTGTCGGTTATCCTGCTCCGCTTCCCGATTTCCATAAAGCAGTTCTTCCACCGGGGCATTCAGTATCTCACATATGCACACCAGTCTGTCCAAATCAGGATAGGCTTTGTCCCTCTCCCACTTTGACACCGCCTGCCGGCTGACACCTATTTTTTCTGCAAATTCTTCTTGATTCAGTCCCGCCATTTTCCGGTATTCCTGAATTCTTGTACCTATAAGCAGCATTGTTTCCCTCCAGTATTATCCTTTCTGTTAAAATGTCAAACACTAATCTGTCTGACTGTTCTCAATATCCTTAAGTGTGCGTCCGTCCTTCGTTTTCCACATCTGGGGACCGCTGACACTATATCCGAGGATGAAATCCGCAGCCGCTGATGAGCTCGAGAACAGAATATCTTCTGTAGTCTTCCAGTTCTGTACTTTATCGGAGTCTATGAGCGTCTGTCTCCATTTCTGCATTCCGGCACTCAGGGACTTGGTTGAAGTTTTCTCATTTACAATAGCATCCTCAAATACCACAAAGCCCTCTGTTGTAACCTTACCGGTTGCCTTTGCAGAACCGGATGTTAAATAAAGTATTTCATCATCAGTTTCCGATGCCGACGACTCAACCTGTGAAAACGGCTCTAAAAGCTTATATCCCAGCGCATTTATCAGAATTTTGACATTATCGATAAACTCCTCCATCACAGCAATCTGTGACTCCTTCATCACGGTGTTGCGATAGGTATTTTTTGTCAGGACAATATACCTCTTACTGTTTCTGGCTATCTCCACGAAGCGATTTTCAAGGTATCGTATGAGCGCTTTATTCAGGTCCCTTCCCACAAAAATCACTGCCGTACTCCAATAGTACTTTTCTTTTTCAGCCTGATAGTCGCGCAAATGCTGTATCAGTCTGTCTTTTACGTTTTCTGCTTCCCCGATATAAACCGAATCCGAACCATCGTCTTCTTTACAGAATAAAAAATAAACTCCTGCCTGCGTAATGTCCTCACGTTTGCAGGACGTAACCTCAATACGGGGAATTTTTATTGCCTTACCGTTCCAGTTTGATAATTCTGCCGTGATAAGGCTGTCCGCTGTTCCGTTCACAAGAAATAACTCGATTGATTTTCCGTATGGCATATTCTCCTCCTAAGTATAAAATATAGAATGCATGAATTCCGTTTGCCTGTATTGTCTCCTTTATTCCTATCTTGGGTCGGGCAAGAAACTCTATATCTGTATATCCGGAGCTAATAGCAATTTATCTATTACAGGATGAATTATCCTTGTTTCTGATATCGCATTTATAGCACATAGCTTCTTTCCGGCATCCTTACTGGATGCGCCACAATGAAATGCCTGTTCTGTCGGCAAATCATAATCTAAAACTATCAATCTGTCATGGCAATCTGCATTCGGTTTGATTCGTAATGGAGGATATTCTTGTACAAAGTCATTTACTACCGCTGTTGTCAAAAATCCTCTTTTCCCATGTCCGTTTTCTGTAAATAAAACTACTTCTACACCCATCTGCTTCGAACTTCTGTCCTTTATAGATAACAAAATTTTTGAAATCCTTCTCTGAAACAAAATTTTCATTGAGAGTGTCTATACTTCTTTGAATATCATCAAATTTTTGTTCCGCTCCATTCTTCCAATCTACAACACCTGCAACCTGTGCTGATATCTCCGATACTTTTGCCGTAACAAGCCGTATCTCAGACTGTGTAACAAATTGTTGATTTTGCTTTATATAATGACGCATCTCACGAAACGCACGCATTATAAAAATGCTTTGCTGTTCCGCAAGGTCTCCTCTTAGAACTGTAGCAAGCATATAAATCCCTTGCTCCGTGAATGCATACGGTGCCTTTCTTCTTCCACCATCCTGTCCTGCATGCATATTTTGATTTCGTGAAGTCGCAAATTGCGACTTCACGAAATCAATCTCTTCTTTTGTCAATTGAAACATAAAATCTTCCGGAAATCTTGTAATATTTCGTTTTACCTGCTCATTCAAACGCTTTACTTCATACCCATAAATCTCAGCCAAATCGTAATCCAACATAACCTCTGACCTCTTATGACATAAACCCTATTACATATATTATCTACTGTCATTAATTCTGTATTTTCTACCATAGCATTTCTCCTGCAGATTATGAAGCAACTTGTTACACAATTATCAACACATTATCTATTAGTTACATCATCTTCCTTATTATCTTTATTTCTTTTATCAGTCAGTTTCTCTATTTCAATCTTATATGCCATCAACCGCAAAAGATATTGTGGAACCCTTCTATTACCTAATTCCCAGTCTGTTTCCGTCATATATGGAATTTCAAAGTATTCACAAAATTCTTTCCGATTCATTCCAGTACTTTCTCTTAATTTTCTCAGTTCTTCTCTCGCTTCCATAAACTCTCCCATTTATGCAATGCATAAATTCATTATATATCATTTAATTCACATGGTCAACAAATTGGCGCAAAAAATCTCGGTAAAAAAATTACCGAGACTCCCTATAAATGTGACCTGTCGTTATACCTTATGAAATAGGTATGATAGCAAAAAATACCATGAACATAAATATAATTGCGAAGGTTTCCACTTTGACCTCAATGTTAGCTTTTGATTTCTTTTAGGAAACTTTTGCGCTATAAATCATGCCAAAAAGTTCCCTATTATTGAAATCGGTACTTTCCTTTTCCATGTCCGGTTACTGGCACGATTATCTCACTATCGACCAATAATTTTATCAGC
>JABLTO010044225.1_pt1 | contig 34709 bp, 26 predicted proteins | sample 7160091 | NCBI WGS metagenome assembly JABLTO01 (sample SAMN14651225, study PRJNA627086) | human gut metagenome | isolation source: feces | host: Homo sapiens
CGCACAAATCAATTGCCATGTCCGATGTACAGAGCCGGCCAAACTCCTTGTAGTGCACAGAATACTGACGAATCTTCGGTGTATAAGATTTTGTTTTGACAAAATCCTCGTTGAGCCATCCATTGGGCAGACCGTATTCATCCCCAACATGGTTAATGGCATCCTTCATGGCCGATGATGCATCGATCAGCGCATCCATATCGTAGGTGGATTCTCTAAATCCATAATTGGCAAGAATGGCCGCTCCGCCGATCAGAATGATCTCCGCAGGCATTCCTTTCCCGCCGAGCTTTTTATACTCTCTGGCCAGCGCTTTCAGATAAGTGTCCAGATTTTCCTGCGTAAAGAGTGCTTTAGACGACATTTCTAATCTCGCTTTCTATGATATTAAATCTTAAAAATTCAGGGATAGCCGCCTGATAGCTGCGCTCAGCGTGCGTCGTTGTGTTTGATACAGCATCTGCCATCAAGACGCTCAAAGGATAAAGCGGCTTTGCCAATCGCTTGTTTCGCAGATCATTGTATTCGCTGCATAGGGGCAGATCATTTTCGCGGCTGAGATAGTCCACCATCGCCAGCAGATACAGACACTCTGCCATCCACTTCTTTTGATAGTATTGCCGGATCGTATCACTTTCCAGAACGTCAATGATGAAATCAATATCGCCCATTTCTTTCACACGATGGCATATATTGCTTTTGAACACGTCAAAACTGCTGCGTTGTTCTTCAACTGCCTCCATTCGGTCACGGATCAGATCTTCTATAGAAACATGCAGCACTTTGGCTATTTTGTAAAGCGTTTCGGCAGAGCATTTTTCAATCTGTGCTTTGCCGCTGCAAATATCACTGATCGTAGCATGCGGAAGGCCGCTTTCCTTGGCAAGCCGGTACTTCGTCATGTTCTGCTGGTTCAGCATCGTGTTGATGGTCATAAGCATCCCTCCCACAAATATTATATCGGTTGACCGAAATGCTGTCAATCAGTAGAATGCACGAATCAGCAATTCTTATTCACGGCGAATACGTTCTTATCGCTCCATTTCGACTTTTTTCGGTTTTCCTTGAAGCCTCTGCTCATGCTGCTTCTTATGCCAATATGCTTCCAGCCCATCTCTGGCCCACTTGGGAAGCTGTTCTTCTTTCAGCGTTCCCATCACTTCATACCGTTCAAAGCGGCTTTTCTGACCAGAGAACAAGTCCACACAGAAACAGGCGTTACCACGGCTTTTGGGGCTTGCGCCGAAACCGCCTGTACAGAGTTTGAGTTGATAATTAGCTTTCTGATATTCTCTGCGCAGCTTATCCGGCTTGATGACGATCACTTTGTTGTGCAGATCATCGTCACCGGTAATGGGTGTGCAATCCTTAATGGTCAGCGGAGAAACATCCTGACCTTCCAATCGATGATCATTGAACATTTCGCGCGTTTTTGCTGCCTGCTCTGCGACTCGTTCTCCGAATAGCTGGATGATCTCCGCATAATCATCGCTGCCCATGACCTCATCATAGACGGCATAGATCAATGCAGGGCGATAGTAGGCGCATATGAATTTGTTACCCTCTGTATTGGCCAAATCTTCGCCCACGACGATCTCTCGATCTCCAATATATACGGAGTGGATGATCTCATAGTTGCCTGCCATGCGCTTTTCTTCGTTCATACTTCACAGGCTCCTTTCATCCGGCTTGGATCGCGTGGACTTATGCGAAGACCTGGCAGGCTGTTTCAGGCTTTCTGCAACAGAAGGACGCTTTTCAGCCTCCTTCAAGGCAGGATTCTTCCCATTGTTAATAATCCCGTCCAGCATCCCATAGTCATCCTCCATAGCCATCTCTGCATTTTTCAGAGGATTGTCCATGGGGATGAAGCTGTCCAGCTTCTGAAAACCAATGCTGTCCACATAATGCGTGGTGATTTTTCCGTTGATCTTCAGCCCAACCACATCACTGACGGACATACTGTGGCCCTGAAAATCCGAAGGATGGTTTATATTGAACTCAGAGTACAATCTGTTCAGGCATTCCGAACGTCTCTTCCATCCAGAAGGCAACGAACCGGTATAGACAGCATCGTAGTTGCGTCGCTCTACCTGAATTCCAGCCTCTTGCAGCTTCCTGACGGGCTGAAAAAGCAGCTTGGCTGTTTCCTGCTCATATTTCAGCTGATAGATGATGTAGGCATCATCCGGATTGTTGAGAAACACACCTTCTCTTTGAATGCTGGCGTTGGGCGCAGAAGCAAGTCTTTCGGCATCCGTCATACGTTCAGGAAAGATAGCGATTTCAAATTCCCGAATGGTACAGCGTTCTTCATCAAAGACAATCTTGTCTTTAACATCCACCTTTCCGCCTTCAGGAATGGCTATCGGCTGTGCGGTCAGAATCGTACCTGCGTGATTCACATACACCTGCTTTTCCAGCGTGACAGGACGGCGGAAATCATAGTCCGAGCCGCGCAGATCGTAGGCGTACATTCCCTGCGGGATCTCTTTTTTCGGCAAACGTTCATCAATGAACAGCACCGGCTGGTCAAACAGCATCGCGCGTTCATACTGTTCGGTATCGTAGTGACCCATGTTTTGCTCCTTTCTTAGTGTGCCTTACTGTCAAATTCCAGCCTAAAGCGATGGCTTCCGTCCTTCATTTCCATCACAACGGCTGTATCGTATGCTTTGCCAGACTTTTGAGAACGAAGCCCCTTCACTCTTACACGCCCGTTTTTCAACAGAGCAGTAATGATCGCTGGCGTAAGCTGCAAATCCTTATCAGCAAAGAAACTATTGTCCTTCCAGATACCAAAGCGACAGGTTTGATTCTCGCAGAAGAATCCATTCTTCTTTTCCGTTACGGCTACACCACACAGCGGACAGGCTCCCAAGCTCTTGCGTTCGGAGGAAAACAACATATCAGCGCCGGGAACTGGCTTGGCGGTCTGCATGAGCTCCGTCAGCATGTCTTGGATTTCCCGCATAAATTCTTTCGGGTCAATCTCACCATACTCGATCTGCTTAAGCTGCTGTTCCCACTCTGCTGTCAGCAGAGGGGACTGAAGCTGTTCAGGCAGAACCGTAATGAGAGCGGTTCCTTTAGCAGTAGGAAGCAGGTGTTTCGCTCGTTTTTCGCCCTTGCGAACGATATAGCCTGTGGAAATGAGCTTTTCAACGATTTCCGCGCGTGTTGCGGGTGTTCCCAGCCCTTTTCGCTCCGCATCCTCCGGCATATCTTCTGTTCCTGCACTTTCCATAGCGGCAAGCAGCGTGTCCTCTGTGAAATGCTTGGGAGGCGATGTCCGGCCTTCTTTGATCTTCGTCATCACAGGAGAAAGGGGCTGGCCGACTTCCAGTTCAGGAATGGGATATTCACGATCCGGGTTTTCCTTTTGAATCCGCTCTCCGACACTGCCGAGAAACGTCGCCTCCGGGATTTTCCATCCCATCTGTACAACGGTTTTGCCTTTGGCTTTGAAGGTGACTCCTTCGCATTCCAGTGTGACGGTAGTTTCATCATAGACATGCGTTTCTCCGACAGCACAAAGCAGGCGCACAGAAACGAGTTGCAGGAGATCGCGTTCACCGATGGGCAGTGACAGAAGATCTCGTTCGGGCATGCTCCGCGTAGGAATGATAGCGTGGTGATCCGTTACTTTGCTGTTGTCGATCACCTGATCGGGGTTCACCGTCAGATGAAGCCCATCGGTGAAAGGAAATTTTCCTGCAACACTCTTCACCAGTTCCGGCAGATAACCAGCCATATCACTGGTCAGATGCCGGCTGTCCGTGCGGGGATAAGTGGCCAGCTTCTTTTCATACAGGGACTGCACATAATCCAGCGTCTGCTGGGCTGTGAAGCCAAACAGACGGTTGGCATCGCGCTGCAGGCTGGTCAGATCATAGAGCTTGGGCGGCTTCTCTTTCTTCCGCTTCTTTTCGATGTTCTTGACCACTGCGGTATGCAGATTGCAAAGTTCCTGAATTCTCTCAGCTTCTGCTTTATCTTTCAAGCGCTCCGTAGAAGCGAGAAACCCGCAGCTCATCTGCACGGTATAAAAGGCTTCTGCCTGAAAGGCCGCAATAGCCGCATCCCGGCTTACGATCAGTGCGAGCGTAGGAGACATGACGCGGCCAACATTGAGCGTTACATTGTAAAGAAGCGAGAAGATGCGCGAGGCATTGATTCCCACCAACCAGTCAGCCTGTTGGCGGCATAGCGCTGCCTGATACAGCGATTCATACTCGCGTCCATCATGCAGATTTTCAAAACCAGTGCGAATGGCTGACTCCTCCAAGGAGGAAATCCACAGGCGCTTGATAGGCTTGATGCATCCGCATTGCCTGTACACCAACCGGAAAATCAGTTCGCCTTCACGCCCCGCGTCAGTAGCGCACACGATGGTATCAACCTGGGGTTCATTCATCAATTTGCGGATGGTATCAAGCTGCTTTTTTGTGTGCAGCGATACGTTGTACCGCCATTCTTCCGGCAGAATGGGCAGATCATCCCACTTCCATTTGGCATATCGCTCATCATAGACATGAGGCTGGGCAAGCTCCACCATATGACCGATGCACCATGTAACCAGACAGCCAGTACCGGCCAGATAGCCGCTTTTCTTTTCTGTTGCCCCAAGCACTTCTCCGATGGAATGCGCAACGCTGGGTTTTTCAGCAATGACCAGATACAGAAAAATCACTCTCCTCAGATAGAACAGGAGGGGTACGTTTTGTACCCCTCCCGGCATGCTTACATTTCCTCCTCAGAATCCTCATCTTCCTCAAACTCATACTCATCATAGTCCGGCACCGCTTTGCCCGCCTTATCCTTTTTAAGAGTTTTGAAGAAACACAAACCTGCGCCGCCAATGGCAGCGATGCCGACAAGAAGCAGCGCCATTGCGCCCATGTCGGTTTCGTCATCGTCCGCAATGGGGATGGGCGTAGCGCGCGGCGCTTCTGTAGGTTCAGGCGTGACGTAGACGATCTGCGGCGTAGGCGTGGGAATCAGGGATTCGTCCTCGATTACAGACAGCAGATCATGGTCATCCACCAGATTGAGGAAGTAGGTTTCATAGATTTCATTTTCCTCATCAATAGGTTTGTCGTAGTCGATGATCAGGAAATAGGTTTCGCCTGCCCTCGTCTGAACGGTGATGAACTGCTTGTTGGTTGCAGCAGAGTACAACATATCAAGCGTCTGCATATTGCCATCCTGCTGATAGGGCTGACCGGGACCAATGGGAACGTATACCGTTTCAGTGATCGGTTCAGGAGCGACAACCACAGCCGCCGTGGGTTCAGGCGTAACCACAGAAATCAGAGGATTCTGCGTCGGCTCCATCGTAGGAACAGGGATGGCTGTAGGCGCAGGAGTCGCTGTAGCCTGAGTGGAAGTACCAGAAGTTCCGGAAGGTTTCTTCGTGGGTTTGGCCGTGGCAGTGGGCTTCTTGGTAGGCTTGGGCGTATTCGTGGGCTTCGGGGTCGGCGCGATGTAGTACGGATTATCCAGAGTAACAGGATCGCTGAAGTTGCCCGCGTAGTCATAGCCGCGAATGGCCAGCTGCTTGTAACTCAGCAGCGGTTCCTCCATCTGCACATCCAGCTTGCCATCTTCAAGCGTCGTAAATAGGAGACCATTTACTTGAATGCCTGCAACGCCGGAAAGATCATCAGGCGCTTCCACATGCAGTACCTTTTCACGGAAGCCAGCGGTAACAACGGGAGGCTTGAAGTCAAACACGCGAATATCCTTGGAGGTATCAAAAGAGCCATCATTTTCGGTTGCGAGACGGACGGTCATATGAGTATTTTCAGTGACTTCCACATCGCAGTAATATGCGCCCTCGTAGGCATAAAAGCTTTCAGAAATATCTGCCCAGCTTTCATCACCCAATCGATACAAAACAGTTTTCCATGCCTGGTCGGAAAGCGGCGTTACGATGATTCGTACATTGGCTGTTCCGCTGTTTCGCCAATCAGGCGTTTTGATACTGACATCAAATAACGTTTCGGGATCAACAGGAGGCGGAGTCGGCTCCTGTGTAGGCTCAGTCGTGGGTTCTTGTGTGGCAGTGTCAGTAGGTTCAGTGGTCGGTTCCTGCGTTGGCGTATCAGTCGGTTCGGTGGTCGGTTCCTGCGTCGGAACGCCGGTAGGCTCAGTAGTAGGCTCCTGCGTAGGAGTATCTGTAGGTTCAGTCGGAGGTTCCTGTGCGGGAGTGTCAGTGGGCTCATTGGTCGGTTCCTGCACAGGCTCATCCGTGGGTTCGGCAGTGGAATCCTGCGTAGGGATGTCGCTGTTTTGCTGGTCACCCTCATCATCTTCTACAGGCGCATCGGCTGCCTCCGTATTTGCTGGAAGCAGTTCTCCGCTCTCATCATCCTCCACACTCAAAAACAGCGCCGGGTCATCCAGAATAACTTCCCCCGAATCTTCGGGGAGTTCATAGGGATCGCTCAGTTCACTCACAGCCGTTTCGGCATTGGCGTCTGCTGCAAGGCTCAGCACAAATGCGCAGACTCCCAGCAGCATCAATAAAATGATCACCCATACGGTCAGCTTACAGGTACGTTTCATTGATTGCATCCTCCTTGTGTTTCTCTTTCGTTACCATAGGAAAAGGGACTTCGCCATTGCGAAATCCCTTGAGAAGACCGTGAAGCTGTTCCAACGTAATGGAATAGCTTCTGGCTACGGCCGCATATTCGAAATCTTCTTCCTTGGTGATGATCTCCCGAAGCTCGGTATTCCGCGCTTCAATATCTTTGATCTTTTCAAGGTTGCGTTCCAGCTCCTGCCTGTGTCGCGTCAGGCTGGCCATATTGGTGGTGGGTTTGGTTCTTGCCATAGAGTCCTCCTTGTTAATCGTACAAACGGCCAAAACCGTAGAAGTGTTCCACCCAGTAGGATTCCGTAAGGTCGGCATAGCTGCATGGATTGCCGCAATGCACCATCATGTTGTTGCCAACATAGAGGCCGCAATGCGTGATGCCTCCGACATCATCGCCCATCGTACCCTCAAAGAAAATCATATCGCCGGGTTTGGCTTCGTGTGGAGCAATGGGATCGCTGTACCCATAAAGAGTTGTCGCGCCCATATGCCCGATGTTGTTGATGCCGGTGCTGGTGAACAGCCATGAAATGAAGCCGGAACAGTCAAAGGATGTTTCGGGATCATAACCGCCCCATACATAGGGGTAGCCCAGCCGCTTGTTGGCTTCCTCCACCAGCAGCGCAAACTTGGGATCAGCATCCAGCAATTCCTGAGGCACATCATATTCCAATGGGTCTTTGAGGGTGGAGGCATGTGCGCCTGTGAACAGCCCTGGCATATTGCCAAGCGTGGACATGTACATAGCGTACAAACCCACCTTTTCACGGGACATAATGTAAACGGGCGCATGAGACAGGTTTTTGTTTTCCATCGTAACGGTGCAGATGGAGTAGGTGTACGGAATCTGTTCTTCGCCTTCCTGCCGGTAACGTGTTTGCGTGGTGACGCTTTCTTCCACAACATACTGCCATTCAAACAGCATTTCGATGGTCGGATAGGCGCTGTCTATCGTCCATTCTTCACCGCCGTGGTAGGCAGAAATCAGGGCAATGAGCGCATACGGATCATGCCAGATCTCATCGGCATCCACAATATACTCGTCATGACCAGGATGATAGCGCTCATAGTCCTCCATTTCCCTTTCCAGTTCTTTTTCCATGTTACGGTAGGCGCGCTCAGCGGCTTTCACATCCGCTTCCTCTGCAGGATAGGTTCCCATCACAATGGCCTGCAAGGCGGCTTCCAACAGCGGCGTGCAGGAAGACATCATGTTCATGACAACAACCAGCAGGCCGACAAGCCCCAGAAGGAGCCATGTGCCTTTCTTTTTCAAGAACGACCCAGCGGCCTTTTCGCCTTTTCTGACAGCCTTTTGCGCTGACCGTGAGGCCGCTGTTCTGCCGGTTGCTTTGCCTGCTTTCGCCATAGCGTATTCCTTCTGAATCATTCTCCGCTGATAGCTGCGGGCGAATGGATTTCCGGCAGGCTTCGGATGCTCCATCTCATGCTTTGCCTGAAGAAAACGAACGTTGGCATGATCCAGCCGTTTGACAGCCTGTTCAGTCTGATGCAGCCGGTGTTTCTGTCCGATCAGCTTGCCCTGATCCGCAGTATGCAGCGCTGTTTCTCCTGAACGCTCCAGCGTATGTGCGGCCTGCAATCCCGTGCTGTCCTCCTCGGCTTTGCTGATTTCACGGTGTAATTCAGCTTTCATCGTCTGCCCAATCAGGCTGTCGTGCTTTTTGGGCACTTTGCCAATTAGGCTTTCCTCTACGATCAGTCTTTGCGGGATATCAGCCGTTGAGGCAGCTGTTTTACGTTCCGGTATTCCTGCACGCAGGATGTTGTCAAAAGCCTTTCGATCTTGCGGCGCAGAAAGTTTTGACACCTCTGCTTGGAATTCAGGATGATTGGCTTTGTACAGCCGTCTTCTTATACGATCTACTTGTTGTTCCGCTTTCTTCACCTGAGAAATCGGTTTTTGCAGCCCGTCTGTCTTCCGCTCCTCTTCGGAGAAAATCAAACGGGCTGGCGTAAGCTTATCTTGTTTCATATGATTTCCCCGTTCAAGTGCTGCTGTGCTTCTTCCGGATGTTCATTCAGCCACTTTGCGAAGGCGATCTCCATACGCCGATCCGCAATCGCTGAAACCTGACAGAGACTGAAAATGAGCCAGATCAGCACAATGAGCAGAATTAAAAGAATCATCATGCTACTCATCTCCTAATTCGGGCGGTATTCCATGTGATACTTCACATTGGCCATAGCCCAGCAAATTGCAATGATAAAGGATACAAGGGCCAGACATACCAGAATCAACACAGCAGCGATCATTTGCTAATTACCTCCTTTTGCATGAACCTCGTTGGGTTTGGTGGTCATTATTTGATACAGTTCAGTATCCTTTGGGAAACGGTCACGGAAAGGCACGATCATATTGCCAAAGAACATCAGCCCTTCACCGGCAGCAGCATTTTTGACGTGAAACAGCTGACTGTCCGAAATACTGAATTTCTGAGCAAGGATTTCACGGTCCTTATCCGCCTGATTGAGCATATACACGAAATCGCTGTTTTCGATGATGTTCTCAATCTCGAAGCTGGCGAGCAGATCCTTGGCGTTCTGTGTAATTCCCGTCACAACGCCGCCCCATTTACGGAAGCGTTTCCAGATTTCCACGGTATAGGTCGCCGTCTGCTTTTCTCTCAGCAGCAGATGCAGCTCGTCAATGTAGTACCGCGTGGAGCGGCCTGCGGAACGGTTGGATGAAACGCGACTCCAAATCTGATCCTGCACAATGAGCATGCTGATCTTTTTGAGCTGAGTTCCCAGATCTTTGATGTCATAGCAAACCACACGGTTGTGGATATCCACATTGGTTTGATGGTTGAATACGTTCAGGCTGCCTGACACGTACAGTTCCAGCGCTGCCGCAATTTCTTCCGCCTGCCTTTCCGGCTGGCGAAGAATCTCCGCATGCAAGTCACTCAGAATCGGCATTTTTGCCGTGTGGGGATTGGCCAGAAACGGAAGGTAGATATTGCGGATGCTGCGGTCGATGATGGATCGCTCAACACCCACAACGCCGTCCTTTCTGTCCAGAATCAGTTCAAACAGAGAAAGCAGAAATTCTGACTTCAGTGCAACAGGATCGGCATTGTCATCGCTATAACCCAGATGGATATCCAGCGGATTGATATAGTCGGTGGAATTGGGCGAAAACCTGATCACCTGACCGTTCAGGCGCTCAACCAGCGGGAAGTATTCACCTTCAGGGTCGCATATCATGATGTCATCCTGCGTGGACAGGAACGCATTGGTGATCTCTCTCTTGGCTGCAAAGGATTTGCCGCTGCCCGAAGAGCCAAGAATCAAACCATTCGGACATTTGAGCGTCTTTCGGTTGGCCATGATCAGGTTATTGGACAGCGCGTTCAATCCGTAGTACAGCGACTCGCTGCCCTCCTGAAACAATTCCTGTGTCATGAAGGGCATATAGCCGCCTGTGGCCGTCGTAGACAAAGAACACTGAATGGGGATGCGGTTCAACCCCAGCGGAAGCGTAGACACAAGTGCATCCTCCTGCTGGTAGTCCAGACGGGTGATATGGCATTCATGTTCCTGGGCCAGGTTTTTCAGGCGAAGCATCATGTTTTCAAGGTTCCGGCGCGTATCGGCAGTATGCATTACAATCGCCGTTACCAGCAGCATGTGTTCGCCTTCATCCTGCAAAAGCTCCATCCATCGCATCAGATCATCCGCGTTGGTAGTCAGCTGTTTAGGAAGGATCATCATGTCATAACCGGAACGCACAGCCTTTTTCTGTTCGTCGATCTTGCTCTGATCGGTGTCAGTAATCAGGCGGCGAATACGCTTGAGCGCTTCCTGCTGTTCCAGCGGTTGAATATGAAGCGTCACGCCAATGCTCGTATCCAGTCCCAGCACTTTGGCAAGGAAATCATCATCAAGCATCTTGCCAGTGGCCTGAATAAAGCTGAACGCTACGAGTTTGCCGCCAATACTGCAGCTTCGTGCGTCCTTGAATGAAAAGCTGCTGGGGGCAATGAAATCCTTGGTGGACAGGCCGCTCTTGGGAAGCCAGTCCCACTCAAACTGGAAGACTTCCTGCGGATCGTCCATATGGAGCATGGTGTGCATCAGTGCAAGTCGTGCATGGCCATCCAGCACTTCCGCAATGACGTCCATCGTTTTAAATCGGCTGAGCAAATCCACTTCAATGCTGCGCAGGCGGGAACGCGCTTCCTTTAAGCTGTCGGCATGCACTCCAAAGGTCAGATACTTGCTCTGCACATAGCCATTGTTGCCCTTGGCCATCTGGTTCTGAAGCATGCAGGAATACTCCTCACGGATTTCATCAAAGCTGTCTTCCTGCGGTTCTATAACGATGGCGCTTTCCATCGCTTCTTCGTTTCCCTGTACCTTCAGGAAGGTGAGCTGCACACTGATGGACGGAGAGAAATAATTGAGGATGTTGCACCAGTGGTCGAGGATCACATTCTGTTCGGATTCCTGTGCCAGCCGGTAATTGATATCCTGAAACTGAATGGTTTTGGTATAATGATTATCCTGCGTGAGGCACACGCCATCCTGCCAAATCCGCTGATATGGGATGGTCTGCTGTGCGCTGTACAGATGATTTTTGCTCAGATTCGCCTGCGCTCTGATGGCGGCAATCTGCTTCTTTTCAGCCCCTGTGAGTTTTCGCGTCTTGACGGGCTTTTGCTTTCGTTCCCTGGACAATCCTTTTGACCTCCTTTTCAGCTTTGGCACAGCGAACAATCTGTGCATAGACGTTATCTGTCTGATACTTGCGGATGCGCGGACGGACGAAACGATACTGAATGAACTGGCGTAGCGCCTGTTCCAGTGGCTGGCCATTTTTCTCATACATCGCAAACAGGAAGAATGGCAGCATCACCGCAATCATCAGGAGCGCAGCAATGTTGGCGGGCAACGCTTTCTTTATCACCAGAAAGAACGGCAACCCCACCAGAATACCGCTTCCAAAACAAATGACCTGACGCTTGGTCAGGCCAAAAAGAAATTTGACTTTCATCCCGATTACATTTCGGGGAACGGGGACTTTTCCCATACGGTACCTCCTTAATGGGCGTTGAAGATACTCTTGCTGAGCGAACTGGTCTTAAACAGGGTGAAGCACAGCAGAACTGTATACCCGATGCACGTCCAGATGGCCTTAATCACATCTTCATCCACAGCGATTGTCTGAACCAGCACGGCATAGACTGCGACGCAGATGATAATGAGAAACGCCTGAAAACCAAGCGCAAACAGGCTTCGCAGATAGTTTTGACCCATCTGTCCCCATTCGCGGTTTGCCATCGTCGCCATGGGAATGGGCGCGATAGACGTGACGAGATAGATTTCGATCATACGGCCATAGACAATCACAAAGATGCTGATGGTCAGTCCCCATGAGATCATGCCGACCAGCATCGACTGGAACCACAGGCCAAACAGGGAGCCGATTTCCATGTCCATGAGGCGTGCTTCCATGTTGGTCACAACACTGGACAGGTCGAGCGACGTATCGGAAATGATGATGCCGGCTGCGTTGTTGACCACATTTTGTGCCACATCAAATACAGCCATGACGATGTTCCAGGTGTTGGTGACGATGGTCACGGACACAAACGTTTTGAAAATCCACTTGTAGATCATGAAGGTATCGAAGTCGTGCATGTTGTTGTGGTCAATGAGCATCTGGATCAGTTCCATCGTCACCACGATGGCGAGGATGATGCCAGCGATGGGAACGACCACGTTTTCCGAAAGATTCTGAATCATTGAGAACACGCCGCCGTTCCAGCCTTGCGGAGTCTGACCGACTGTGCCTGCAATTTCTGACACCTGTTCATTCACCGAATCAAAGAGGCCGGTCAGGTTATCCATGATGCCGCCGACCAGCATTTCCTTGAGCCATTCCGTCAATCTGTTCCAGAGAAAATCCAAGCTTCTTCACCTCCTTTGCCGGAGGCTCCCCGCTGGAACAAACGGGAAGCCTCCGGCATACATCAGCCGAACAAGCCGGAAAGAAGAGGGATAAGGGTCATACCGATCAGGGCGACGCCCGCACCGGCCATAAGCTGCTTGATGCCTTGGGACTTCGCGCCGGGGTTGTCGTTGCCGTAACCTTCCAGAAGGTTGATGAGACCCCACACACCGAGTCCCGCACCAAGGGCGATGACGAGGGTCTGGAGAGTAGCGATTGCAGAAGTAAAGAACGCCATATATGTACCTCCAATTTCTCTTTTGGTAGAAACAAAAATAGGGCGATCATTTCAATATGAAAGAGAAATGATCGCCCGTCTATTTGACTTGTGTTCTTTTAGGGGGGCTCGTGTTGAATAGCCGGTCACACGCCTCATGAAAGTTTCCCCCAACGATTCAACAGCATGTCGATCTGCTTCAAGGCATTTTCCGGCGCAACAAGCTTGAACTTATACATCAGCATGGTCTGCGAGACCATCATCAGCGTGATGACCATATCGAGAAGGTAGTTACCGCTGACTTCAACAGATTTTGCCTTTCCCTTACAACAGAGAGGCTGCTGACTGTTTTCAGCTTTTTCCTTTTTGTGCTGTTCATTTGACAACTGCTTACTCATTGTTTTCATCCTCCGTTTCATCTGTCACATCCACCTCGTAGACGCTGTATGCTTCATCAGCACGCAGCTTCAAATGGGTAGAGAGATATTTTTCGATGTTGAATGCGTACTTGGGGTTGGAATCTGAGGTGTACCGATAGTTGGGATGCTGGGTGATGTCATACTTGCTGGACAGGAAAGGCCGAACACCGCGAAGCTGTAAGATGCACTTGCCGCCGTCCATAACAGCAAGCTCATCCATGGACATGAGCGACTTACCGAGCTTCTGATAATTCAGACTGTGCGATACCTCGCGTCCGCGGCTCTCACCTGTGTTGAAAGTGTCGATGGTCTCCTTCCCCAGTGTTTCCTCGAGCTCTTTCAGCGTTGTTTTCTCCTTTCCGCCGAGGAAAATCATACTGTCGCAGTTGCCGATGATGGTGTCTGCGTTGTCCTTGTAGATGGCTTTCAACTGCGATTGCGCCTGCAAGACAAGGCATGCAGAGATCTCGCGGCTTCGGATGGTTGCCATGAGTTTTTCCAAGCGGGGAATCTGTCCGATGTTGGCGCACTCGTCGATCAGGCAGCGCACATGCACAGGGAGCCTGCCTCCATACTGATCGTCCGCCTTTTCACACAGCAGATTGAACAACTGCGTATAGCACAGGGAGATCAGGAAGTTGAAGCTGTCATCCGTATCGCTCATGATCAGGAACAGCGCAGTTTTGCGATCTCCCAGCGTATCCAGTTCCAGTTCGTCGTAAGAAGTGATCTCCCGAAGCTCTGCAATATCGAACACAGCAAGGCGCGCGGCGCAGGAAATCAGGATGGACTTTGCCGTTTTGCCTGCTGCCAGCTTGAATTTCTTATACTGGCGTACCGCGAAATGCCCCGGTTCCTTTTCCGCCAGCACTTCAAACATCTGATCCACAGGATTCTGGAAGTCCTCGTCATCCTCGCGCGTTTCCATGGCGTTAATGAAGTCCAGCAGGGTTGAGAAGTTCTGCTCCTCCACTGGTGCGACATAGTGCAAGTAGCCAATCAGCGCAGTATACAGCAGCGTTTCGGCCTTTACCCAAAAGTCATCCCCGGCTTTGCCTTCGCCCTTGGTGTTGGCAATGAGGGCTGTGACCAGCTTGAGGATGTCCTTTTCAGAATGGATATAGGCGAACGGGTTGTAGTGCATGGACTTTTTGAAGTTGATGGTGTTGAGAACCTTGATCTTGTATCCGCCTCGCTGCAAGAGTTTCCCGCACTCGATTAGCACTGTTCCCTTGGGATCGGTGACAACGTAGCTTGAGTGCATCTGCATGAGGTTAGGCTTGATGAAGAACCTCGTTTTGCCGCTACCGGAACCGCCGATCACCAGCACATTCTTATTCCGTGCATGCGCCGGATTCTTCGGGCGATTGCCCATCATGAGGCGTTCCGTCTGCGTCAGAATAACGTTGTTGGCAAACACCGGGTCCATGTAAGGCCGGATGTCCTCGGCAGTTCCCCAGCGCGCGGAGCCATACTCCATGTTTTTGCGGTACTTCTTGGCGTTCTTGCCCTTCATGTACACAGCCAGCCGCAGCAGTGCGCCCAGCAGAAGGCCGATGCACAGGTCAGCCGGATGGAAGCTGGGCAGCGGCGACTGAAAGGCCAGCCCAAATCCGCTGGTGATGTTCATGAGCTTTGCCGACAGATCTGCGCCCTCCGTCAGCCTCCATGCCTGACCGATTTTGCTGGCATACAGGCCGATGAAGAAATATGGAATCAGTGGGATCAGGCGCTCTTTGAGATTCATCTGCTCAGCTCCTTGTTCTTCACAGGCGCTTCACGATTGGTCATTTTTGCCTTCAGCTGATTCAGAAGCTTCAGAACCGATGGACGATCCTGTTTATGGAGTCTTTTATCCGTGTACTCGGTGAAGGCGGCGGTCAAGGCGTCGGCATCCCTGCCTTTGAAAAAGACCAGGTACTTGTTTTTCTCGCCTTTGACCTTCTTCACAGCGAAATCCACGCCGTACTTGCGAGCGATCTTCTCATACTCCTTGATGGACGGGTCGTTGATCTCGATGTTGCTCACACCCTGATCCTGACCGATCAGCTGCTTTACAGTCTGCTTACCGTGATGAACCACCTGCTTGCTGGATTGGTTCTTCATGTGATGCAGCAACTTGGCGATGGCGTTTTTCAGCGTCCTGCCAGTGAATTTTGTGCTGTTGACCATGAGAGTGACTGTTCTGTTCTCAATATCTTCCTGCAAGGGTCATGCCTCCTTTCCCAAAAGGAAAAGCGCCCTTTTGCAAGAGCGCTTGAATAGGGATTATTTGTGTTTGGGTTTTCGACTGCTTTTTCTGCCGAACAGAATCAGTCCAACAGCCAAAGCAACGAGTGCAACACCTGCCCATGCAATCGGCGTCATTTCCAGATCAACACCTGTTTCAATGGAAGGATAGTTCACGAAGCGCTGAAGCTTTTCAGGAACAACATAGTTTTCATCAATCACCAGTTCAATCACTTCATCCGAACGGGTGAAGCCTTCCACGGTTTCCAGCTCCCGGATGATGTAGTTGCCTGCCAGCAGATCGGTGATATGAACCACACCGTCCTCGTCAGAAACGACTTCCTGCAGAATGTTGCCTTGCGTATCCTCCACGCCGAAGGTTACGCCGGGAAGCGCGTTCTTCTGGTGATCCGACTTGAAGAACCAGAAGTGATTCGGAATGTTCACCAGTGTGATCGTTTCCGGCTCTGTCCAGTTTTCATCCACATGCAGCAACACATCCTTCATAGGCACAAAGCCTTCCGGGACTTTGGTTTCGCGGATGATCCAGTCGCCGTAGTCAAACTGCGTGAAGATGAATTCACCGTTTGCGTTGCTTGTGACAGTTTCAACGACTTCCAGCGTGACAGCGTTGAGAAGGCTGAATTCCACACCTGCAAGCGCATTGCTGCTGGTATCCACCTTTCGGTACTGCACGCGCTTCTGCTGGTTCACAACAGTAGCAATGGGCTGCACGCTGTTTCGATAGCTTTCATCAATCGTCAGGCTGATTTCTTCCTTACTGGGCAGATAGCCGTTCGGTGCTTCCATTTCGCGGATGGTGTATTGTCCGAAAGGAATCTTGCGGAAGCTGACCATGCCGCTGGCATCCGAAGTGGCGAGCTTAATACACTCGCCAAACTCGTTGTACAGACCGAAGGTAGCCCCGGCCAACGGATGTCCATCCTGATCGACCTTATGAAGCAGCACTTCATTCATGCGGTTCACCACGGTTGCAAGAGGTTCCGTGGGATTGATGAACGTGCCGTCTACGGTCACTTCCACATTCAGATCACTGCGGACATATCCGGCCAGCGGTTTGGTTTCAACCACGCGGAAGGTGCCATAGGGTACTTTTTCAAAGGTGGCAAGTCCGTTTTCATCCGTCAGGGTACGCATGATGATCGTTCCAACTTCGTCCACCAAGCTAAACTCCACGCCCTCCATTGGCAGGTCGTATTCGTCGTGCTTGAGGATGCTGAAACGGGTGAAGTCATCCCGAACGACAGTAACGCCGGTGACATGGCCGTTCTCATCCACGGTAAAGGAGAACACGTCCTCGCTGAGTTCACATCCTTCTGGGGCGTATACCTCGCGGAAGGTGTAGGAGCCGGGCGTAACAGGGATGTCTGCGACTTCACCGTTTTCATCTGTAACATCACGGAAGATGACATTACCATCTGCATCCTGCACTTCGATGGTAGCACCGGGTAGGGTGTTTGCACCTGTGAGATCGGTTTTGGTCAGGGTGACGTGGCTGTAAATCAGCTCATTGAGAATAGCTTCCGAAAGTTCCACGCGAATGATTTCAGCATCATCTGTTTCGCCTTCAGGAGTGATGGAAACGGGATAGCTCTCGGCGGAGATCTTCCATCCATCCGGTGCGTGCAATTCCCGGACGTAGTATTCGCCATGAGGATAGCAGCCGAAGAAAGTCAGCAGACCGTTTTCGTCCGTTGTTTCGCTGGCGATCAGTGTATCCGCCATGAGTGTTCCACCGTTGTAGTGAATGTCAGAATCGCAGAACAGTCCGAACGCAAAACCTTCACCCGGGACAACCGATACAGAGCGTGTGATGGTTCCATCTGCATGACTGTTCGTCTGGATGATCTGCTTTTCTTTTCGCAGGATGATTTCAGTCGGAAGGTAGGCGTTGCTGATCGTAACTGCATCCTCCACGATTGCGGTCTGATCATCCGCGTACCGCAGTTCAACCAAATGTGGTTCTGCGCTGAAGACATATCCATCCGGTGCGGAAAGCTCAAACAGATGGTATTTGCCCAAAGGCAAGTCCGAGAATGCGTTCTCCCCATCTGTACTTGTCGTAAGTGAGTTAATCACTTCTCCGGCTGGATACCACACTGTTCCATCGCCGCCTACAATGTCCTCTGCTGCACGAAGTTCAAACACAGCGCCAGCCAAGGGCTTTTCTTCAAAGATAGGTGTGTGAACCTCATTGCCGTAGTCATCCGTTTGTGATTCAAAGCCGACAAGCTGACTGCCTGTTTTGTTCAGGACAATCCTGCCTTTAACGGGATCGTTGGGAATGACAACTTCCAATTCGTAGATGCTGCCGGGCGTATCACCGGAGCTTCCCACGAAGATTTCAATATCTTCATCGCTCAGCAGATAGCCGTCAGGTGCTGTCACTTCTTCGATAGAGTACAATCCCCAGCCTACGGTTTCAGGAAGCGTTACGCTGCCGGTAGCGTCCGTCGTGAAAGTATCCAGTTCCATTTCACGCGGATAGTACACCGTCTGGGTGACATACTGCCCGTCAGCATCCTTCAGTTTGAAAGCAGCATTGGACAGCGTAATGGGATTGCCGGTTTCGCTTTCCACCTTGATGAATCGCAGCCTGTACAGGATCGGCTTGTCGTTCAATGCCAGCGGCGGCGGGTTGATGAGGCTTTCCGTGCCGTTGATCTCAAACACAATCGGACCTTTGATCTCATAGCCTTCCTCGCCTGCGGTCTGCTGAAGAACGTACACGCCATACGGCAGCGCCTTGGTCATGGCGTAGCCGCGTTCATCCGTTACCAGATAATCACGCTCAAAGTCGCGGACTTCTGCATAGGAGCCTGCTTTTTTCAAGTAGACTGCAAACTCCGCTCCTTCTTCCGGTGTTTCCACACGGGTGGGATCTGATTCAAGGCTGTTTTCACCGAGAATCTTCACGATGGCCTGTGCGCCATAGCGGATTTCATTGGTAATGACGCCTTCGTAGGTGATGACAGCCACTTCAGACTGCTGAGCCGCGCCGGACGCATCAATCTGCACGTGCTGGCTGCTCGCCTGATAACCAGTGGGCGGCGTCAGCTCGATAAACTCATACAGACCGGGCCAAAGCTCGATGGTGGTTGCAGAAGCATCTGCACCTTCTGTTTGAATAGAATCAATCACCACATCACCTTTGGAGTGGATGACGTTCCCCTGACGATCCACAATGTTCTCTGCCGCCAGCACCTGAAACTCTGCGCCTGTCAGAAGACCATCGCCGCGAACAGTCGGAGCATCTGCGGGATTGCCAGTGTATTCGTCCTTATCGCGCTTATACAGTTTGAGCTGCACCATAACGGGCTGATTCGTTACAGCCAGTTCGGTAATTTCATCCGACCGAACCGTAGCCTGCAGCATCGTTTCCTCAAAGTAGTAACCAGCCGTTGCGCCATGCTCTCGAATCAGGTACTGTCCTTTGCGAAGCGGTTCTGATACTGCAATCCCATTTGCATCGGTAGTCATCGTTGCAGCCAAACCCTCACCATACTGATCGTTGTAGTAGATATCAAACTGCACACCCGCAATAGGATTGCCGTTCAGCCTGTCCGTTTTGACAAGCCTGATCCAGCCTTTGGTGGGTTCGTTTTCAACAGCCACTTCATAGGTGTTCATGTGCTCAGATACGTTTACATCGACAGAAAAGTTGTTGTCTACATAATGAACGGGTACTCCGGTTTCTGTCACGCGGTAGGTTCCCCATGTGAGCAGAGGAGAAACGGCCACACCGTTTGCATCTGTAGTAATGACAGCAACCACTTCGCCATCGTTACTACCATTGTGAGAAGGCAGACCGCTGACGCGCGTGATAGTGAACGCTGCGCCTGCAAGCGCTTCACCAGTCAGTTCATCCGACTTCACAATACGGATATAGCCCTGAATCGGCTGATTGGTGACGGTCAAATCAGTAGTTTCGTCAGGATAAACCGTAGATTCTAACTCTACAAGCTCTGTGACATAGCCGGTGGGTTCTGCGTGTTCACGGACGATATAGTTACCCTTGCGGAGAGGCGACGATGTAGCGATACCATTTTCATTGGTTGTCATGATTCCAGCAGGGCCTGTTCCGTATTCATCATTGTAGTAAATATCAAACTGTACGCCAGCAATGGGCTGACCATCCAGACGATCTGTCTTGGTCAGTCGGATGAATCCTTTAACCGGCTCGTTCTGCGCCTCAACCGTATAGGTCTGTCCATCTTCATAGGCGTCTACCGTGACAGAAAGGCCGTTATCCACATAATCCTCCGGCACTCCGGTTTCTTCCACACGGTATCTGCCATAGGGCAGCCAGCCTGTTTCGGCATGACCATTGGCATCTGTGGTGATGACAACACTTTCACCAACGCCTGTGTTTCCAGCCGCAGGAGGCGCGGACAGGCGGATAATCGTAAACTCTGCGCCAGCGAGAGGGCGACCCGTCAGCTGATCTGTTTTGACAATGCGGATTTTGCCCTCCTTCTGCTCATTGGTGAAGGTTACACTTGCGGTTTGGCCGATGGATACAGATACATTCTGGGTGCTGGTAGCTGCAAGGCGATATCCTTCCGGCGCGCTGACTTCACGAACAGTGTAGCTTCCGGGCTGCACATTGCTGAAGGTTGCCGTTCCATTAGATCCGGTAGTTACCGTCTGCAAAACCGAACTGCCGCTCACCAGTTCAAAGGCGGCTCCTGCGAGCATCTTGCCGGAGTCCGCATCCTTCTTTGTAACGGAAACAGAGCCATGAGGCACTTCAAACGAAACGGATGTGGAGGCAAGCGGGTAAGGTTCGCCCTCCTGCGGAATGATGACCTTCTGGATGCGTTCATCCGATACGCCCACAAGGAAATAGGCTTCTTCATCCGAGGATGCCATGGTCTCAATCGTCATGGTGAAGCTGGTTCCAGCAGCAGAAACCGTGACCGTATCTCCGCTGTACAGGTAGTAATACGAGCCATCCTGACCGCCGCTGTGTCCGGTCATGCTGCCAACAGAACGGCTCACACGCATCTGGCCCGCATCTGTAGTCACAGTGACGGTTCCGATGCACATGCCATTGGAGTAGGATACAGACTTGTTGGATACGTTGATGGTACCGGCACTTTCTCCATATGCAATGGCATTGGCCGCAAGCCAGCGTGCATATTCCAGATATTCAGCCGGAGCACTATCTGCACGGCGGTAGAAATCGTCCAAATCCCAATAGGAGCGAACATATTCCTTGCCTTCCAGTTCACGGATCACCTGGCGAATCGCAAACTGACCGGCTGCACGGCTCCAGTTTTCGTTTTCGGAATCGTAGCTATCGATCACCATGAAGGGGTAAGAGTGACGAATGACCCACGCAATAGCATGCATGGTGCGGTCCGAGAACACATCGCCGGAGTAGCCGCGTGTGGTTTTATAGCCCGCAAGATCTACGATGGTATACGGACCGGTAGGCTCGTAATCGTCGTCTCCATCACGCTCGCCGGGGCCAGGATATTTGTGTTCCAGACAATAAACAACCACTCCGTCCAGATAATGCGGAGTGGCGTAGATGGTGCCTTCTTCATCCGATGCAGCCAGCTGAGGATAGCTGTCATCACCGGAACTGCCGTGCACATTCGTTTGACCAGCATAGAAATAGCCGGTGTAGCCGTAGTGATCCCGCAGGCTAAAGCCATATGGATAAGAAGCGTACAGCATAGGTGCGGCTGCATACATCATGGGAGCTTCTTCAAGCACCTCTGATTCAGGCACTTCTGCCATTGTTTCATCCTCTGCCGGAGGATGCTCAGTTTCTTCAGACTGCGAGGATTCTTCCAGCGGAGAATCCTCCACCTGTGGTTCCTTTAGCTGTTCAAGCGGATCATCTTCAGCAGGTGTTTCTACAGGTTCTTCGGAGGGGACATCCTCCTCAGGGGATTCAGCAGGCTGCTCCACTTCTTCGGGTGTTTCCGTGGAGAGCAGGATATTTGTTTCGCCTGCAACCTCAAAGGCCGCCACTTTGCCATCCCCGACAAAGACCAGGGAGAAGTTGGTCACAAGGGCAGCTGTATCAATGTCGCTGCTGGTAAGCAAGTTATCCGGCAGCTCGTCAGCGTAAACATATCCAGTGATCGTCTCTCCAGATGCTGTCATGAACTGTACTTCCAGAATATTGGTTTCCTGCTCAATGAATGCTGTCACCAGCAAAATGCCGTTGGGAGAGATGGTGAAAATCACTTCCTGCATATCTGAACTTGCGAACACTTGAACATCTCGCTCTGTCATAAGATAGGCATATCCGCTGGACAAGAGCGCAGTTTTGATAGGATGCTCATACTCAAGTATTTCATCCGTTGTAGATTCTTCAAGTTCTGCTTCAACACCATCATCCTCAGGCATGACTTCTTCTGCAGGAAGTTCATCCGGCAAAGTGTCCTCCGATACTTCGTCGTTCGGCTGTTCTTCGGTGCTTTCTGCGGGTTCTTCTGTCTCTTCTGATTCCTCAATCAGCACAGAATCATCTTCCACGGGCTGTTCTTCTTCCAAAGGGTGTTCCTCAGAGGGTGCGTTTTCGGGGATTTTTTCGGCAGCGTCCTCATCAGGTGATACGGATTCAGCCGATGCCTCGGGAGCAATCTCGGTCTGTCCTTCGGCATCTGCCGGAGGCTCCTCCTGCGGAGGTTCGTCCTGGGGCTGCTCAGTTTCCGTTTCTTCATCGGATAAAACTTCCTCGCTTTCGTTAATCTCAATTTCTTCAGCGATGGTTTCAGGTTCCATGACATCTTCCAGCTGCTCAGCATCAGGTTCCAAGATTTCTTCGCCAACGGAATAACCAACCGTAACAGGAATGGGCAGACCAGCCATGATGGTTATCATCGACAAGATAACGGCCAAAGCCTTGATATACTTGGATTTTCTCTTTCGCATATGTTCCTCCATGTTCATTGTTGGACAGCCATCACGATGAGCCGTCCTTCGGTGGAATGGTAGTCTCGGTCACAGGTAATCAGGGTCAGGATATGATCGTCAGCAGATACAGAAACATCGGTTTCATAGAAGGACAACTCCTTGGCACGCTCCACAAACGACAAAAACGCCTCGTCAGTGGAAAAGTCCGCTGTTGAGGCGTCCCATTCGCTTTCGCACATATTCAGCACCGCGAAGATCGTGTACGTTTCTGAACGGTAAAGCGAATCCAGCGTAATGGTGCTGTGTTTGTGGTAATAGCTGCTGTCTTTGTAGTTGTGCAGGGGCTGGAACATGGTCTGACTGCGGCTTCGGCGCATGTGATGGCCGAAGATGGCGATATTCCGGCTGGGCGCTCGGTAGTCTGTTCTGCTTATAGAGAACAGCGTGCCGCAAATGCTTTCGTTTCCTGAAAAGCTGTGCGTCAGGTAATGTTCTACATTGTCCGTCAATACAACGGGATAGTCGATTTTTGTGCCGGGAATATGCAGCCATGCGATGAAGTCACTGTTCGCTGATTTGAGGGCAGCGAGGTCGATACCAGAGTATGCTGTGCTGTACGATTCAGAAGACGATACAGCTGGTGAAATCGTTGGCTGTTCGGATTGCAAGGGAACCGTTGGCATATGCGTTGCTTCTGCTGCCGTGGGCAAGGCTGATGGAACAGGCGTGATCTTTACGATCTCAGTCGGTTGCAGAAACGTTTTTTCGGATGGGCTTGTACCATCTGCCCCTGCATCCTGTCTTTCAAGTTCTGCTGAGGGCTGCACTGATGCTCTGACCTCCATAACCAACTGTTCATACTCCTGCGCATCCTGCCGGATCTGCCATTCCTGCATCAGCAGTGATCCGGCGATAACCAACACACCTGCAATCAGCAGCAGGATGGGCAGCAGAAGGTTTTGTTTGACTCTCAATGGCACTCCTCCTTGTTATAGTCCGCTGTTATGACGGTACTGCGCTGCGTAGTAGTTTCCCAAAGTGGCAGGCGCATTGAACAGTACAGCCAGCAGATAGCCCTTGATGTTTCTGATGTTGCTGGCGTTCTTGCTCATGCACTCATGCACATACTGGACATGCAGGCTTGTGATACTTTTCAGACGCTTGTGCACAAGAAGCGCAGGCTGTTCTTCACCCGATATCATGAATGTGGGGCTTTTGGAGCAAAGCACTTCTACCATCAGAGAAACCAGTTCATCCAGCCACTGACGGTCATACTGATAAACCAGCGCATCATAGCTGATGCGGTCATGGATTTCATTCTGGATCTGCAATGGATTTTTGCCACCTTTTGATGGATAAGGGATGGATGGATAAGGATTTGCTCCGTAAGGAATTGATTTTTCAATATTTTCTGGTTGAGTATTTGTTCTATCAGTATTTATTTGTGTGGGATTTTCCAACGCAGGTTTCTCCAACGCAGGATTTCCCTGCACAGGCTTTTCCTGCGTTGGGTTATCCAGTATTGGATTTTCCAACATTGGTTTTTCCGATGCTGGTTCTTCGTCCGCATACGGCCTGCGCGGCTGCTCATAAATCACATACTCAATGTCAGCAAACTGACCCTTGGCGTTTTTGTTCCTGCTCCGCTGAACATATCCGGCGTGTTCCAGTTCCTTGACCGCCTCGCGGATCGCATCCACACCCTCACGGTTGATGCAGGAAAGCCCTTTGAGCGTATAATCCCAATCTTCCGGAAGAGACAGCATCACTGAAAGCAAGCCTTTGGCTTTCAGCGTCAGTTCCCTGTTTTTCAGATGATGATTAGCCATGACGGTATAATCCCTCGTTTTCTCCACGCGAAAGACAGGCAATACTCATCCCTCCTTTCGTTTTTGGAAAATAAAAAACACCTCTCACAGAATGATAGCTTGTCATCTCTCATGTGCCTGCTGCTGACGTCGATGCCAGCCTTCCAGCAGTTTGAGGATAACTTGCTCCATTTGCTGAGGTGTATAGGACTTTGGAAAATATCTGCGGAGCTTTTCATTGGAAAGAGTTACTCGATCCTGTTCGCTCTTTTTCTCCTCGGACATGATTGCCCGCATGACATCGATTGATAGCCTCCCTTCCTGACTGAATTTTTTGAGGCGCTGTGCCTGTGAAAGCGATGGAGTTGCCTGCTCGCTGTCCATAGCATCCATAAGCTGCTCCTGCTCAGCTGGTTTCAGGAAAGAAATCTCGACTGCAGGGTTAAATGCGATTTTCTTCTCATCCACCATATCAAGCAGCGGACGGATCAGTTCCGTAAGACGGATATAACGCTGGATTTGTACAGCACTTTCTCCTGCTTCTTTCGCCACCACATCACGCGCTTTCAACTTGTGTCCAAGTTGGACACAAGTTAAGTCGTTGCGTGCACCTTGCCTTTTAATCGCTTCCAGCTTCATTCGATAAGCAAAAGCCCTCTCGCTGGGGAGAAGGCTTTCACGTTGTATGTTGCTGTCAACCATGATGATGGTTGCTTCATCATCGTCAAGGTTGCGAACGATCACAGGCATGGTTTCCAGTCCGGCAAGCTCACAGGCCCTTTTGCGCCGATGGCCTGCGACCAGTTCATAGCCTCCTTTCTCTCGCAATCGTGCAATGGCGGGAACCAATACTCCATGGTCTCTGATGCTTTGAGCTGTGTCAAGCATACGATCATCATCCAGAACCTTGAAAGGATGATTCTCAAACGGATGAAGCTCTGCCAAAGGTATTTCCATCACTTTTTCACGCTGATCGTCAATGCGGCTTTCCTCTGTAGTAAACAGATCATCGACAGATGTCAGCTGCACGTGCTTTGCGCTGCTTTTCAATTTTCATCACCTCCTGTGTAAGCGCACGATAGGCAGTAGAAACCTTTCCTTTGGGATCGTGAGCGAAAATACTTTTCCCTTCTGCGCTGATTTCTGCGGCCCGTACCGAGTGCGGAATATCCGTTGCAAACACTTTGATCCTACTTCCGTAGGTTTCTCGCAGTAGACTGGAAATCTCACGGACATAGGTTGTTCTGTTGTCTACCATTGTCAGCAAGATTCCATCGATCCTGAGTTTCGGATTGATCTGGCGCTGTACCTTCCCAATGGTTTTCAGCAGTTGTTCCAGGCCCTTTGCTGGCAGGTATTGCGCCTGCACAGGGACAATCACGTTGTCTGCAGCAGCCAACGCATTCACCGTCAGCATTCCCAGAGACGGCATGCAGTCGATCAGAATGTAGTCATACCGCTTCTTGAATGGTTCCAACACCTGCCGCAAGATCGTTTCCCGGCTCATAGCATTTACCAGCGATACTTCCATGCCGGACAGTTCGATACTGGCTGGCAGCAGATCGACGCCTTCCGGATGATGCAGAAGGGTTTCCGTTGTGTCAATGGGTTTGTCCATAAGGACTTGTCCCATAAACGTTGATAAGGTCGCTGGCAAGTCATCCGGGCGAGGATAACCGAGGCTGATTGTAAGGCTTGCCTGGGGATCGCAGTCTACCAAAAGCACTTTCTTGCCTTCTTGTGCAAGCCCAATACCAAGATTGGCCGTTGTAGTTGTTTTGCCTACGCCACCTTTTTGGTTGGCAATGGCCAAAGTCGATGTGTACATATATTTCACCTCCACTTCATTCGTGAAATAGTCATTGCTTCTTGTTGATTATATGGAAGGGATTAAGAAGCCAGATGTCGTATCCCTTTATTTTTGAAGGAAAACTAGAAACGACATAGAAAATTTATACATATCACCATTTCTAACGGTTAAATGTGCTTGAAGGGGAAATGTATAATGATTAAACCTCTTGCAGGAATATCAGTTCAAGGTCGTTGTTTCTCCTCTGTAACTCCTTTCTGTTTTTTCAGCAAAGAGGACGTACGCCTCTCCTTGGTTTACGGAGCCAATGGCAGCGGGAAAAGTACTATATCAAAAGCGTTTCACGCACTTGCAACCGCCCCTGATTCTGAAATCTCGGTATTGCCACAAGACGAGCATGGAACGATCATTTCTTTGTCCTCACCTCCCATTTCTGTATTTAATGAAGAATATATTGATGCAAACATCAAAATAGATGATGATGCTTTAGGAAGCATTGTGCTGCTTGGTGAGCAAGTGGAATTGCAATCACAAATTACTGCTGCTCAACTGAAAGCAGAAGATGAGTGCAAAAAACTCGAATCATTAAAAGAGGCTTTAAATCCGTTCTGTGATCAAAATAACATTACGTCGCCTGATTATCATTGGGAACAACTCAAAAATATCCTTAAAACCACCTCAGCTTGGGCAAAAACAGATTCTCAAATCAAAGGAAATAGGCAGAATACTGCTGTAACCGATATGGTCATCCATGAAATATGCGAAATGACCGTCTCCGAATCTCTTGAAGAGCTCAGGATAAACTACACCGAGCAAGAAGAACTGCTAGAACATGCAACTTCTCCAAATCCAGCATATTCTTCTCCCATATCGACGCTCACTGTTGATCCTCAAATAGAAGACCGGGTAATTTCTTTATTAGCCGTCAAGCTTGAGCAGCCAATTCTTAGTAAACGCGAACAAACCATTCTTGCTATGGTTCGAGACGGTTATCAGACCAACGTAGAAAAATCTTATCATTTTTTCTCGGCGACCGATAAAGACTTCTGCCCTTATTGTTTCCAGGAGGTAACTTCCGAATATCGAAAAGAATTGCTGGCCAGTATTCAGAAAGTTCTTAATAAGGATGCTGAAGATCATAAGGTGCAGCTACTGGCTCTGAAGACGGATGATTTGCCTCAGCTCTATGATCAGTATCGCGAGTTAGATGAACATTTGGTAAAAAAGCTGCACAAATTGATCGAAGAATATAATCAAATCCAAAGTCAATATAGAAATGCTGTTCAAAAGAAGAGAGAAAACCTCTATACCCCTATTCTTCAGAACAAACTTGGTTTAGCAGTAAAGTTAGAATCCATAAATGCTACTCTCGGCAAGTTGGAAGAAAAAAGAGCTGCTTTTGTTCAAGCAACCAGCAGTCGTCGTCCGATAGTTCAAAAATTATTATTGATTAATAAACAAATTGCTCATCATTTTTGTAAAAGTTCTTATGCCGAGTATCAAAAACAGCTCAAAAGCAAGACCAACGCTGAGAAACGGTGTTCACAGCAAGAGTTGTTGTATAAACAGGCAACGCAACATTTGGACGAACTCGTTGCCAAAAAAAGAAATCTCGCTCTTGCCATCGAATGCATTAACGATTCTTTGACATATGTTTTCTTTTCAAAAGATAGACTATCGATTGAACTGCATGATAATAAGTACTATCTTAAGTCCAGAGGTCAAAACGTAAAACCCAGGAATGTTTCACAAGGAGAAAGAAATATCATTGCATTATGCTATTTCTTTATTCAAATTGCTGCTAATAGAGAAATGTCAAAGAGGTATGATCAGGAACAATTAGTGGTAATAGATGATCCTGTATCCAGTTTCGATTTTGAAAACAAAATCGGTATCATTTCTCTTTTAAGAAGAGAAATAAAAAAGATTATTTTCGGAAATAATAATAGTAAGGTATTGGTCCTCACACATGATCTCTCCACGATGTTTGATGTGAAAAAAGCTTTTGATGAAATTGGTGACGCTGCGAAAGCCGATGCCTCTGTTTCTAAAGCTTCTTCAACTTGGCTTGAGTTGTCAGCCGGATCATTGCAGCAATTTAAAAATGCTAGAAGCGAATATGCACAGCTTATGGATGAGGTGTATCGGTTCGCTGCTGGCGATGTTTCCCTTGAAATCTCTATTGGAAATAAAATGAGACGGATATTAGAAGCATTCTCTACGTTTTGTTATTGCAAAAGCATAGAAGATGTTTCGTGCGACGCTCAAATTTTGTTTCAGCTCGGGGAGTATGCGGACTATTTTGAAAATCGCATGTATCGTTTACTACTTCATGGAGAGAGTCATTTTAAAGAACAAATATACAATTTCCATGATTCTCTTAATTTTTATGAGTATTTCTCTGTTGATGAGAAGAAACAAACTGCTCGTGATATACTATGCTTTATGTTTCTGCTTAATAAGCAACACGTAAAAGCTTATCTGCCTAGAGCAGAGAGAGAGCTGAATCAGTGGTGTATGGACATTAAAACAAGTTCATCCGTCGTGAAGCAAGTCAGAGAAGGAAGCACCGCAAATGGAGCAGATGATAAGAAGAAAGTAATACTATATGATCTTCCTCTTGCTGCTGGATGTGGTATCAACATGTTTGATGATAAACAGCTCGGTGAAGAAATTGAAGTCGGCGTAGAAAACTGTGATTTTGCTTTGCGAATCACTGGAGATAGTATGGAACCCAAAATTCATGATGGAAGCATTGTGCTTATTCATAAACAAGATACCATCGAGACTGGAGAAATTGGAGCATTCTTCCACAACGGACATGTCTATTGTAAAAAACGCGGGATAAAAGACGGAAAGACTCATCTGATTTCGGTTAATGATGCATATGAACCTATCGAAATAAAGCCTGAAGATACAAGTAAATGTTATGGAAAGGTGATAGATATTATTAAAAACAACGATAGAAACTAACCCCTAAAATTTACCGAATGCAGTTCACAAAATCGAGCATTTTTCTTCCGGCGCGTTAACCACTATGGAGGTATGCAATGCAACATACAAATAATGAAATACTTGCAGAGAAAATTGGTACAAAAACCGTAGAAGAAAGCAACGCCTTTTTACGCAAACTTTGGAGCGAATTATCAAAAACAAAAGATAACGGTTGGTTTTACGGGCCATATACAGACACAAAAAAGCATCTCATTCACATTGGAAGCAATAACTGGGGACGTATGTATTTCAGCTATAAAGAACGCGGTTCTATTGAAATGCTGTATTTCGAACTATCAAACCCTTGCGATAAACAAATTGTTAAGGAAGCAATCAAAACGGCCTTATTATCCACTTGCAAAATTAAGTATGAGATTTGTTTAAATTTCAGCAATAAAAATGGCGTCTGTATTTTTAGTCAAACAAGACACGGAATAATGTTAAGCAGCAGTTCAACGCAATTTTCGCTCAAATACTCCATCTACGCCTATTCCGAGCTTGATCTTAGATATTATATACAACAAAAGCTCTACCTGATTTCGTATTTCCTATTTGTCTATACAAAGCAACTTTTCTACTGCGATTCTTGTCATTACACACAAACCGTCTCGGCCATTGAAGATAGTTCTCCTGTTGAATATGATTACGAATGGTTTGATCCAGATGAATGTCCCGCAACCTCAAATGACGAACTAATTCTGCCAGACGAATTCTTTCGCGTTATTAAAGCCACCCTTGATTATGAAGTTGCTCCCAACAACCTATCGCGTATTGAAAATGCTGTGCAGTTGATTTTCAATGTCGAAGAGTTAAAAAATATCATACATAGTTCTCCTCAATATAATCATCCTGGATTTGTCGACATCATAAATACTATAGCTGTTTCTTCGTTAGAAGCAATCTCAATGTTGGAAGATTCCGACACAGAAACCTGTTCTGCATGTGGACAAACAAAGTACAAAATCTCTCAGCGTATTTCTGACCTAATGGGTAAGTATTTGGGCGAATATTGGGCAAAAGATATGAAAAATAGGCTTTACCCTAATCGAAGCAAATTCTTGCACGAAGGTCGTGCTCTCACTACCTCCTTCCCCACACAAACATGTTACCCCCTTATCAATCCATACGAGCCAAATAAAATGCTGTATCACAACTCATATATCGATTATACGTTAGTAGATTTTTGTTGCTACATCATACGTTGGGTAATATATGAAAATATCGACAAGTTGCATATCTGATCCTTATCTTGTTAATTATTATTTGACCGACAACGTTTTTAAGGCTTTGGCAATGCAACACTTTATATACCTCCGTAAAAGAATAAAAAAGCTCTATTTCTTGCTATCTGATATGTGTAGATAATCTGCATCTTAATAGTATCTTGTTGTAAACAAGCAACACGAATGATATAATAAAATCGGGCAGAAGTAATCACTCGTATATTATCCTGACAATGTAGATTCTACAATAATTGTTTTCTGATACTTTTGTGGCAGTAACTCATTTTTGTCGAATACTCATTGGTAACACTTATCTCCGAACTGAGGTATAAACTGTTACATCAGGGTAGTATAATATAAGGTACGTGTTTAAAGTATTGAGGTAATGGAAATGTATTTTAAGGAAGTAGAGATCAAGAATTTCAAGGGCATTGCAGCAATGAAGCTTATGTTTAAGCCTGGTGTCAATTTACTTATCGGCGAAAATGGCGTGGGCAAAACTTCTGTTCTTGAAGCGTTGACGATAGCGCTTAGTGATTTCTTCAACGGCATAAGCGGAGTTCCAAAAAAAGGAATTGTTTCTGCGGATGTCCGTTTTAATACCCATGCCGCGGGCAATGCATCAATGAAAATTGAATACTACACCCCTACAGAGATTCACTCAAAAGTTCACCTTTCGTCCGAAGTAGGGGCTGGTCTTGTTTCTAGGAGAGACGAGACTGGACAGTCCAGAACTAAATATGCAGGTAAAGGCATCTCAATGTATGCCTCCAAACTTTGTAATGATATGGATTCAACATTACCTTTACTTTGTTATATTAGCACGCAGCGGTTGGCTCAACCTAAAAGAGAAGACTTTGGTACATCCAGCAAAAACGAGTTGAATGATCGTCGTTGCGGTTATATTGGATGCATGGAAGATAGCTTAGACCGTAAAGCTCTAGAAGCATGGTGCTTAAAAATGGAAATGTGTGTGTTTAAGCAAAATGCTCCTATCCACGAGTATGAAATGTTTAAAGATATCGTATCTACATTCATGATGCACATGAATGAGTTAGAGCAAAAACCTCATGTGGATTATTCTCGTCAGTTTGATCAGATGGTTTATAGAGAAGATGATGTTTCCACGCCAATTAAGTATCTGAGCGCTGGATACCAATCTCTACTTTGGATTGTTATGACGATGGCATTCCGTCTTTGTCAACTAAATCCAAATGTAAAAGAATACAAAGATGTACCTGGTATCGTTATTATTGATGAAATTGACATGCATTTACATCCGCGTTGGCAGTGGATAATTGTTGATGCTTTGCAAAAGACTTTCCCAAAAATCCAATTTATACTAGCCACACATGCTCCTATCATCCTTTCCTCTTGTAGAGATGCACTACTTATTCGGCTATCTGAAGAGCGCTCTGTTCAATATTTGGAATCAGTTTATGGAACCTCTATTGACGACGTAGCCGAACTCACTCAGGGCAGTTTAGGAATCCCGCTAGATCTGAAAAAAGCCTCCCGCAAATTTGAAGCAGCATTTCATGCAGGTCAAAAAGAAAAAGCAGCTGAGATTCTAAGTGAGATGGAGAGCCAATTTGGCGATAAGAACGAAGAAGTTATTTTAGCTCATCGTCGTTTCAGGCTTATGTAAGAGGTACTAAATGCTTTACATAGAGAAAGCGGATTGCCCGCCGGAAGTAGCAAAAGTTATTGAGGAAAAGATACATTCTGAATTATGGCGCGATGTAATTGATCCTGCTAGCAACGGGCTTAGTGAAAAGGAGAAAAGTCATTCTGTTCAAACATTACGAGCGCACTTTGATGAGCTAGACAAGAATGCATTACGCCCAGCTTTGTTGCATGAGCAGCATTATCTTTGCGCATACTGTATGGCACAAATAGAGGACGACGGTCGTGCAACAACCATTGAGCATTGGTCTCCATTGGGGGAAAAGAAAGAAAATGCGATCGATTATAGTAATTTCCTTGCAGTATGCTATGGTGGCCGTAATGCGACAAAAATCCCTGGTGAAGAAAAGGTCTTATGCTGTGATGCAAGTAAGGGTGAACAGAAAATAACTATCAATCCTCAAAACCGAGAAATGATGGATGGGATAGGATATACAAGCGATGGACTGATATACTACCAGGAAGGTACACCTTTTGATACAGGGATGATGCAAGACGAAATCGACTACATCTTACAACTAAATGGAAAGATGGGCAAACGCACTAGTGAGCGAATCGACACAGCCACACGTTTGATCCAGCAACGCAGAAATGTGTATAAAAGCACTGAAAAAATATGTCTCGACATGCTGGACAGCGGCGATCTTAACGAAGCATGGTTGTCTCAACAGATTTACAGTTGCCTGAATACAGAAAGAAGAGACGCGTTTGCTGGAGTCGCGTTGTTTGTCTATAACCTATATCGAAAAAAGCTATCTAAACTCTAATAAGAGCCCTTATACTTCGGCCGCAACCAATAGATTGTTGCTCAATTATTGAAGATCACTTACCTTATAACAAGTGCTAAGCGGGACACTATCACACGGCCAAAACACTGTTGTCCTTTGAAAGTTATACTCAGAGATATTCCTTCATATTATCCACATAAAAAGGCGTTCGCATCCGAACGCCTTTAGTAAAATGCTGTTGTCCACCGCCCAAAACCATTGATTTATAAGGCTTTTCATCAACATCCTATAAGAACACTCGCACCATTGTAAAAGCGCTTAATCCGGAAGGGATTGAGCGTTTTTCTTATGTTATGGAAAAGCATCTTCAATACAACATCTGCTCTTTGGTCATCTGCTTGATCCATGCGGGATTTTATCAACCTTTATGGCATTCAAGGTGCGTTCACTCAACCTGATCTATCCGTTTTATCAAGAAATAATAGGCATAAAAAAAGCGCCGGTTACCCGCCATTGCATAAAACGCCGGAGACGGACTGATCGAATCTTTCTTTGTATGAGTCAAGGTAGAACTTGTCTTTTCTGTTGTGAAAAGTCAGTCGCGATACCGAAAAACACGATACCGAGGTCAGCGAAAACAGATCGCAAAATTGAATATCATGTTCGCATCGGCGAATCTGATTCTGGCTGACAGGCCCTGCCTGGCAGCTTAAATCAGTGCGCCTTCTGCGAGCAAGGTGAGCTCAAACCCTCCTGCTGATTACAGTTCGTCAGCAGGACGGCCTTTTTTATCATGTTGTGCGGTGTTGCCTAAAATTTTTGAATGTAATATTTCAGTCAGAGCCAGGAAATGAGGCGGAACGATGCTGACAAAAGAAGAAATGCCGGCTTGCCCTGCGGCCACCACCGTACAGCTGATCGGAAGCAAGCGGAAACTCCTGATTCTCCGCAATCTGATGCAGCGTCCCTGGCGCTTTAATGAACTGCGCCGGGATTTGGAGGGCATTAGCCAAAAGGTGCTCACGGACAGCCTCCGCTCGATGGAAGAGGATGGTATCCTTACCCGCACTGTCTATCCGGAGGTACCGCCCCGTGTGGAATACGCCCTGAGCGGTCTGGGACAATCCCTGCGCCCGATCATTGAAGCAATGGCCGAGTGGGGCCAAAACTATAAAGACCGGTTTCAAGTAAGAAAGACGGACAGAAACGCTTTGCTGAGGAGCCCTGGAGGGCCGCAGGTCCTCATCCACCGTCGTCACAGGGGACCTGTCGCCAGAGCCTATGTTTGCTCGGATCTGCGGGCCGCTTGGTGCTTTCGAGCCAGGAATATACCCGCCAAGGAAAGGGTGGCACAGTGAGGAGTTTTCGGCAGGTTGAGGCGTTGATCCGCAGGCGTGGAATGACAAGCAGCCTCCCGTAAGTCCTGTGTCTGTACGGCTTCGGGAGGTTTTCTGCTTTCCACGGCTTGAATCCTGCAAGTACCAACGCGGCGTAAGCAAGCAGCGCTTCTCCCAAGGCCTGACCTCAGCCCCCTTCTGTTAAAACAATCAAGTGCCGGCAGCAGGCTTCTGTGCTCCTGCTGCCGGCACTGCTGTCATGTTTCTTTCTCTCCACGTCCGGCACAACGGACCTGATCTGCGGCGCTTCTCCCCGGCGTTTTGCGCTGCAAAAGCACCTGCCCTGCCATGTGGGGTTCCGGAGGAAGGAGCCCTCCCTACCGTTCCATCTCCACCACCAGATGTTCGATGGCGGTGTGGCGGTGCATATAGATCACGTGAAGCCGCCCGTCCGAACCCTTGCACATGGCGGGCTGGCACTTGTTGCCCGGTGCGGGGGCCAGGTCGAGAAGGTTGTGCCAGGTGCGGCCCTCGTCATGGGAGCAGGCGAGGGTCAGGGGGCTGCGCTCATGCCAGTCGGCCACGGGTGTGTTGTTGTAGGCCATGAGGATGGTGTCGTCATCCCAGCTGAGCACATCGATCTTGGATTCGTTGTTGAGGATGGTGGTGGGTTCGGGGTCGGACCAGGTAACGCCGCCGTCGCGGCTTTCCGCCGTGTAGGACACCAGCGAGCGCACGCCGTCGCCCCAGCCCGTCGCACCCGGCGGATGCGCTTGAGGC
>JABLTO010116742.1_pt1 | contig 34601 bp, 44 predicted proteins | sample 7160091 | NCBI WGS metagenome assembly JABLTO01 (sample SAMN14651225, study PRJNA627086) | human gut metagenome | isolation source: feces | host: Homo sapiens
ATGACCGCCTATTTCTGCCGCCGCAACGTCAAAGGCAAGGACGACGGCATGATCGAGGGCAAGGCCAACATGCAGTTTGTCGGCTCGCTGAACCGCGTGATCGCGCGCTATGGTGACCTTTCGTCGCTGTTTGAAGCGCTGGCAGTGACGATGGATTACGACACCTACTGGAAAGAACTGATGAAAAATCCCCGGATCAAGAACCCGAAGCTCGTGTTCCAGACCGAGGTAGAAAAGGCTTTGCTGATGCCCGCCGCCGTGCTGGGCGAGTTCCGTGCCCGCCGCGGGCAGGACCCTTTGGGTGCGCCGGTGCGCGACAAGGATGTGGACTGGCTGAAGGCGTTTGAAGAGGTGTAAAGCACGGAAATGTGCCCGGTTACGCAGTAGGGGCGGATTCCATATTAGCCCGCATCATGGGTGAAATTGCACGGGCGGATATAGAATCCGCCCCTACGATGCAGCGCTATAATTCTCTGCCATTTTTACCATCGTATCGGCAAAAATGCCATACCCTTTGGCGGGTGTGCCCACTAACACATGGGTGACGGCCCCCACCAGTTTCCCGTTTTGCACGAGCGGCGAGCCGCTCATCCCCTGCACGATGCCGCCGGTGGCGTCCAGCAGGGCCGGGTCGGTGACGCGCAGCGTCAGGTCGCGATCCTGTCCGCCGCCCACCCGTTCAATGCGCACTGTGTAGTGCCGCACCGTGCGGCCGGAGAGGGTCGTCCAGAGCTCAGCGTCGCCGGGGTGGACTTCTTCAGGGCTGGCAACGGGCAGCATCGTTCCGGCGTTTTGCGCGGGGGCGGTGTAGCGGCCGTACAGGCCGGTGGTGTCGTTTCCGGTGACGGTGCCGACAATGTTAGGCAGAAATTCTCCGCGCAGCTCCCCGGCTGCCCCGGGGGACGCTTTGCGCACGCCGGTCACGGTGACGGGCACGATCTCGCCGGAAAGCAGCGTGAAATTGGCCCCGGTATCCACGTCGGAGATTGGGTGCCCCAGCCCCGCAAAGCTGCCTGCTACGGGGTCCACAAAGGTCAGTGTGCCGATGCCTGCGCTGGAGTCCCGCACCCACAGCCCGGCCTTGTACACCCCCGAAGCATCCGCCCAGGGGGTCAGCTGGGCCGTGTACTCATGCCCGCCGCGCCGGTAGAGAATCGGCACAGCGCTGCCCTGCCCCGTCTGCAAGGCGGCGCTTAGATCGTCGTTGCTGTGCACGGGGCGCCCGGCGGCCGAGATGATGAGGTCCCCAAGCCGCAGCCCGGCTTCCTTGGCAGGATTTTCACGCCCGGACGCTGAATAGCGGTCGGCAAATGCGACGACGAGTGCGCCGTCCGAGAACATTTTTACGCCGAACGGCGTGCCGCATACCACCACACTGCGGGGGCCTGCGGCGGCAGTGGGTTCCGGCTTGGCAGCCTGATTCACATGGCACCAGAGCAAAATGCCTGCCAAAAGCAGTGCCGCGAGGGCCATGGCGTAAAAACGCGGCCGCTTGCAGGAGTTCATGGTTGACTCGCCCCCCTTCCCCGCTTAGTCTGTGCGGCGCGGGGGCGGTTTATTTATACAAGTGGAGTGTCTATGAAAAAACGGCTTTTTGCCCTGGCTGGCGCGTTGCTGCTGGCCAGCGGCAACATCACTGCCGAGGCCGTGCAGGCCCTGACGAGGAAGCCCATCACCTACGGTAACGTAGCCATCCCGGAGATCCATAAAAAGCGGAAAAAGAAGAATTAAAAGAAGAAAAAGCGCTTGTACGATGCAAAAGCATCGCACAAGCGCTTTTCTTGTATGCGGCTAACAGGACTTGAACACGAACAATACAACGTGTCAACGATAAAAATGAGATTCCGCACGACGTTTGTACGACAGGCACTTTCTGCCAACAAAAAGCGGCGGGCCGCCCTCATGGGGTAGCCCGCCGCTTTTATTATTCTTTCTTGTGCTCCCGGCCCTCAACCACAGCCACAACGTCAATATTGGTCTCTTCGGTCATTTCTGCCAGCCAGTGGGCCAGCTTATCTTTAAGCCCAGCAGGCACCGGCAGATCACACAGCAGCATATTTTTCAGGATGCTGGTTGCCTCATACATGATGTACACGATGCAGAAAAATTCTGCCACACCCAGATTGTTGATCCCGCCTTGGGCCAGCACGGTCTGCATCTCGCTGCCGCACAGGGTCAGCGCATTGAAGTGCAGCAGCATGTCCACCAGCACCAAGAAAAGCACGCTCACCAGCATGCCAGCCTTGCGGATGCCGCCGTCGATGCCAACCGAGGAGTTCCACTTGTGGTACTTGGCAGCCCGCAGGCAGCCTAAAAACGTGTCCATGGCGATGGCAAGCACCACGCCCTTGACAAAGATGTTGTTGCAGGCGGCAAGGAACTGCCCCCAAAAGCTCACATTTTCAAAAATCATGGTTGATCTCCTTTTAACCTACATACCGGGCCACATATTTGTTGTCTTTCTTCCAGCCCTCGGCTTCGGCCAAGGCGTAGAACTTTACTGCGTCGCCGTTGCTGACAGCACCGATGGCCTTGACGACCTCGCCGCCAGCAGCAGGCATGCTGTAATAACGGCCAGCGCCCACAAGCTCCAGCTGCGTGGCCAGCGCGTCACACTTGGCGGCGGAAGCAGCATCCAGCGGGCCGACCATAATGCACTGCATCGTCTTGCCGGTGGACTGGGCGCTGATCTGCTCGGTGCTGCCGTCGTTGGCCGCACCATAGACGCCCACAGCGTTGAGGGTGCCGCTGTACCGGGTGGGGTCAACACCGCACCCGGTGACAGTGTTGCGGGCCTCCAGGTGGACGTGCTTATAGCCGCCCGCCGCGTTGCCGGTGTTGCCCATCACGGCCAGAATGTCGCCGCTCTTGACGTGCTGGCCCTCTTTCACAAGCAGTTTGGCGTTGTGCGCCATGACCAAATAATTGACGTCGTCCGGCGTCTGGTTGGCGTCGAACAGCGCACCGACGTAGTTGCCCCACTCCCACGTTTTATCCTTGTGATCGGTGATGCACCGCGCGCGGCGGATCGTGGCGGCAATACTGCGCAGCGTGCCATCGTCGTTCTGGTAGTAGGGCATCCGCACATAAGTATCATCCAGGCCGATGACATCAACGCCGCCGTGCCAGGTCTTGCCCCCGCCGCGCGTATATCCAAAGCAGCCATACTTGTACAAAATTTCAGTTCTCCCGTTAAAAATACCGTTCTGTTTCGTAGTTCTTCACCTATCTTTCTACTATCTTTCGGTTTTAAACGATTTTTCGCACGATAACTCGCACGCGTGTAAGTTTCGCGCAACTTGCTTGCACAATGTTGCAACATGTATAAATGTTGCAGGATTAACTTGCTATTAACTTGCTACCGAATTGAAAGTTAATCAGCTGCTTCCTGCACCGTCTCTGCGGCGGTATCAGCCGCGCCGGTATTGGCCTTGGCGTCGGCATCGTCCTCGCTGTCTTTGGTATCCTCATCGGGCAAGTCCAGCAGCTTGCGGTACTCTTCGGCGGTCAGGCGGCCCAGCGCGTAAAAAACGTCGATTTTGGTACGCATGGCATCGTCGAAACCTTTGCTTGTTTTGATTTTCAAAAGCGCTTTGTAAAGCATATTACACCTCGATTTCTGCCAGTGCGGCGGCGTATTCTGAATTGACGTAAGCCTCTGCGGTCATCAAGTCAATTCCATATAGATAGTCACGGGTATCGCCCAACTGCTGCTTCACATAGTTCCAGCCGTTGGCAAGGCTGATGGGGTAATTGAATACAGTGTAGCCGTCCAGCTGGTCACTGGTGGTAGAAACATTTGTCACTGGGTAGTAGCTGGCGAGGGCTTTAAAAGCAGCAATTTCGTCAGCGGTCAGGTCGATTTCGGTGGGGGTGGCAAGGGCATAGATCAAACGCATCGGGAATTTTGTTTTTAGTTCATCTATCGTATACGCCGATTGGAATACAACTCCACGATTTTCTTCAATAAAAATCCCCATAGAATCCCCGGATTCCGCAAAATTTGACGAATCGGTAGTTTTTATGTTCTTGAATCCCGAACACAGCGCTTTTGCTTTTGCCCCCCACGTATCAAAGGTATTAGGGGGAAATAAATCAAAATTATATTTACTGTTATTGGGAGTGGAATCCGAAATATTATAGCGATAGTATCCACTTGATGTTTTTTTCTCGAACGCAAAGGTCAATGCATCCGTGATAGATACTTCATGCACCATCCTCACCAGCTTGCCCTTTTCCACATCCACGTAGTCCGCGATATACTGCTGCCCGTCAATGGTGACATTGCCGCCGGAGGTTACAGGGATAGCGTTGAGGGTGTAAGGGAGAGTGGCGGTCTGCTCGGTGTAGGGCTGGTAGTCTGTGCTCGTGTCCATCTGGATTGACAACCCTACTGTGCAGTTGATATTTGAACCTTTTTTAATATAAAATCGGACCAGCCCACAAGTAATCGGAGATCCTTGCATGCGAGAAAGCCCACCTATTTCGCTTGTAATCGAGTTATAGTTTGCGGTAAAAAATATGACCCCACTCCCGGCTGGGCACGACCCATGCAAAATTTTGCAAAGAAGGTACGATTGTGCTGGCACGTTTATCCCTTGATTCCAGGAACTATTAAAAACTACTTCATCATCTGTTGCGGTTCCAGATATTTTGAAAACTGTATCGCTCGTTTTTTCAATTGTTACTCCTGATACTGTTTGCGTTTCCCAGTTTATAGTTTTTAGCAGATTCTTTCCCATGACTTTTACCACCGGCTTGACGACGCTCTTAATCTCCTGCGGATAGTCATGGTTCGGGCTGGGGATGCCGCCGACGTAGGGTTCAAAAGTGGTTTGCGAGACAGAAACATCCGCAAGTGCAACTGCCAGTGTGCCAGTATAATCTGTGCCCTCATACATATACAATCTGATATTTTTGCCAGCTTCGACAGCATACGAGTTTTTATCGCTAACTATCATTGCAGCAAAATCATATTGCACTGTTCTTGCAAAAGAACCTGTTGTCTCAAAGATGCCTTTGCTGTTGTTTGCATCAAAAGCCTTTGTTGTAGCACCGATGTTAATCACAGCCCCTGTTACAGTGCAAGTACCAGACATTGTAAGAACGCCATTTTTCAGCGTCCATTTAACACCGCATTCTGTTCCACTTGCATCATCAAAAGGCTTAATTGTGTTATAGCCTGTATACTGCTTTTGCTCACTCTTCCCATACAACTTCAAATCCACAATCCGCCCATCATCGCTGTCCGGCAGATTTGTGTTCCCTTGGCTGCTGGCGTAAAACTTCGAGATTTTCCCGTCTTTCAGCTTGGCTGTAGCTTCCTTTAGCTGACTAACTGCCGCCTTGTTTTCGGCAATCTGATCCAGGGAATCCTTGATATTTTGGGCCGTGGCGGCGGCATGTTCGTCGCTTTCAGCCGCAGCTGTGGCACTGGCTGCGGCCTTGCCCGCATCTTCTGCTGCTGCGCCCGCAGACTTGGCGGCAGCGGTTGCGCTTGCCGCCGCCTGGCTTACCAACTCGGTCAGCGTCTTGGCCTCACTGGTATCCTCGATAGCATCCTCCTGCACAGGATTGCGGCGGATCACCAGCTGCAAGGGGGAAGTACCCGCCACACCGCTGTTGATGACCACCTCCAGGATAGGCTCAAACGTGCCGTCCTGGGTGGTCATCTGCGGCGTCACCGCCACATAGACCACATCGCGGCTTTCATTACAGCCCAGAGCCGGGTTATAAACGCACAGGTTGTTGCGCTTGTTCATCCGCACGTTGACCTCGGCATCTGCTGGCAGCGTGTAGGGGCTGCTGCCCTTGTACAGCGATACCGCCAAGATGGGGATGGTCTTGTCATACTGGACTAAATGCACCGGCACGGGTGCCCGGCGCAGATCAAAGTCTACAGCGCAGGCCTTGATCTGTGCGGTAGCCGATGGAGAATAGATCGTGATTTTACTCATCGTTAGCCTCCAGACTTGTACTTTGTTCGGTTCCCGCGATGGGATACTCTACGATGATGGTGCCCGATTCGCGGGCAATGTGTACACGCTGGCCCGCCGCAAAGGCAATGGCCGCATTGTATGGGTAGTGCTTATCGCCAGCGCTGGTATCACCGGGCAAGATCAGCGCGATGCCGTCGCTGTACACAGCGGCCACCGTGGCAATGCTGCCGCTGCGTGCGGTGGTTTCCAGTGCCTTGCGTTCCTGGTAGTTTTTAATCAATGCTGTAGTACACCTTCTTTGCTGTATGGCTCATCTGCCCGCCGGGCACGCATTCCAGGCTCCACTCTTGTTCTTCCAGCAGGCCGATGCCGTCCCGCATCATAAGGATGCTGTCATTCAGGCCATGGGCCCGCTCCACATCGCCGCAGCTGGTAAAAACGTAGGTGGCAGCGCCCATCATGCTCAATAGCATTCTGTTTTTTACATGGGTCGCCAGCGCTTCCTGTGAGGCGATACCCTCCACGGTCTCCACGCTCACAATGCGCCGCCCGCGCCGCATAATGCTCAACGGGCTGGTTGGGTTTACGTTTTCGGCCACGGCCCGCAGCTCTTGGTCCAGGTCCGCACTGGAAACGATGTCCACAAAAACGTTGGCCGCATCGAATGTGTCCGCTTGGACACTCATGGGGATGCGCAGCAGGGTGGTCTCATCTTTGCCGTAGCGGTGGGTTCTGTTGCTGATGGCAGCAGGCTCCCAGGGCTCGGCCACGGCCACACCGCTGCCGTCAAAGTAGATGTCCCGGTAGTTGATTTCTGCCAAAAGCTGTGATACCACCGCATAGCGGGTTGTGCCGGTCTCCCAGGCGTGGTCCGTCATCAGCACTTCATCGGTGGCGATAATGTTGACCACGTTGATGCCAGCCGCCAGCAGCTGCTCACGGATGGCCGTGGTGTACAGCGTCCCGGCCCGGATAGTCAGGTTGCGCTCCAAAACGCTCAAATTGCGCAGGGCGTAGCCCTGATCGTAGCCGGTCAGTTCCTGGGTAGCATGGCCGTTGTCGTCGATGCTGACCGGCGCGGTTGTAATGTTGTACAGCCCCAGCGGGGTGCGCTGGGCGTTGTCCACGCGGACGACGCTCAACATGTCCGTCAGCCAGCTGACATCTGCATCAGGCTCCACGGTCAGGCTGATGGTGCTCTTGATTTCGGCGCTGCCGGTAAAGCGTATCTGCGGGGTGCAGTCTGCCGGTACGCTCAAAACCTTGTACGGCGCACCGCTGCGCATGGCGATAAACTCATACCGTATCATAGTGCACCTCTTCTTGCTGGGTCTCAGTGATGGTCAGGGTCAGCGGCGTGCAGCCAAAATCCCGGCTTTCCTGGATCTCGCTAAAAATACCAATAGCCAGGTGGCCGTCGCGGTCTTTGTAGACCACTTCCCGCCCGGCCAGGCTGCGCAGCTGGGTCAGTTCATCGGCATTTTTGCAAGCATGGGAGATGGTATGTGTCACCGTGCGGTTGCCTGCATCATGCCATACGGGCTTTTCTTTGCCCCAATATTGCTGCAAGCTGCCGCCCAGGGATGTGCTTTTGCTGTAGTTCTGGTAGCTGGTGCTATATTTCAGCGCCATCCACTGGGTGCCATCCAGCAGCCCAATGGCGGCATAGGGGACGCTTGGCCCCGCCAGAATGGGCTTGCTGTCCGTGTAGTAGCCGTCAGCATCAAAGATGCGCAGCACATACAGATGGGGGACAGCGCTGGTGCGGTCGGTATACGTGCCGCCGGTTGCCTTGGCAATCAGGGTACCATCCCGCAGGATGTAGCCCTCATCGCCGCCCCAGCGCAGCAGCACCTCGCCCCAGCGGCTTTCCGCTTTGGCTGTTACCGCCTGCCCGGGCTGGTTTTTAACGTTGATCTCGCAGCTGCTCCAGGGCGACACATCGCCGTAGGCGTTATAGATGCGCACTTGCAGCAGATGCTTGCCGTCGGCAAGGACCTCGTTAGATTGCCAGACCTTGCCGGTGCCGTACCGCACGCCCAGGCTCATACCGTCCACGGCCACCTCGTAGCCGTCCTGTTCCTGCGCCTGCCAGCGCATAGTCGCCAGCGGCTTGTTATCATAGTAGGAGATAACGGGGGCCACCGGTGCGCGCCGGATGGCAAAGATGGCCGCATTGGAGAAGTCGCCAAACTCATCATCCGTGTTTTTCGTGCGTACTCGCCAGTAAATGACGCCGCTGTTGAACGTGCCAGCGTTGGCCTGGTAGCTGCTGGCAGCATCATCTGCCTGGGCCAGTACCGTGTAGGAGGCACCGCTGTCCGTGGAGTAGCTCAACTCCCATCCGTGCTGCGCGGTGCCGGTCACGTTGGCATGGGCCCATACAAAATTGATGCCCTGCACAGCATCGTCCAGGTATTCACCCGCCGGGCTGATCGCCACGGGGGTGCTGCGGGCGTCTTTGGTCGATACGGTGATGGTCTCACTGGTGGCTGTTGAGCCAGTATTGGCTACAGCTACAACGTACCAGTCCAGCGTTGTGCATCCAGCGGCAAAGGTATTTGCCGGGATGTCGATGTACTGCTGGGCTCCCTCGATGCCGGTCTCATGCCAGGCATCTTCGTTGTTGGCCTTATAGTGCAGGGTAGCGCTCTGCTGGACGACATCGCCCGGCGCATCGTCGCTGTCCACGCTGAACGCCCAGCTGAAACGGTTGACAATGGCGCGCGGGGCGTGGGCGTCGCCGGATGGCGTTGTGCCCTTGACAGAAATCGGCACCTCGGTATTGGTTACTTGCACCCAGCTGGACGTGTGGGTCGTGCCCACGTTGCTGGTGGCCACTACGCGCCACTGGTAGCTGCCGATCGGCAGCACATTGCAGTTGACCGTCACGTGGGTAGTGCCGTCGCTTACGCTGGCAAACTGGGCCGGGTCGGCCATGCTGTCCGTGCGGTACTGCAAAACGGCAGAACCTTGCTGCATCGCTTCGCTGATACTGTTGCTGTCGATCACGCCGGTAAACGCCCAGCTAAAAATCTGATCAAAACCGTAGTAGGTCTTACTGGTGGGCCGCAAGTCATCAACTTTGGCGCTGGGGTTGGCCAGGTTCAGCTCGTATGTGGAGCTTTCCCGCTGGTTGCCGGTTTTCCAGGCCTGTACTTTAACTTTCCACAGCAGTTTTTCGCCGGTAGACCACTGGGTGGTGTCCAGATCATAGGTCAGCGCACCATTGGCCAGCTTGACCGTCTTGGAGTTGGTGCCGTTTTCGTTGCTGATAGTGATCCAGACTTGCATGTTTTGCAGTTCTGTGTCATCTTCAGCATCGGTGGTCCAGCGCAGACGGTACTTGGTATACCGGGCAATGGTGCCGCTGGTAAAATTCTGGCCGGTAGGAACAATATGTCCCTGCCAAGATTGGCAGGAAATAACGGCAGTGCCTGTTAAATCATTCCAACCAGTTGACGAATAGACGTATACACCATTTTTGATTAGAGCTTTTTTTCTCTCTTGACTTAACGAGTCAAAGGCAATCCAAGCATCATCGTGAGATTTATATGCTTGATACGTCTGGTAGGTGTCTGACCAATATTTACCGCCCCCCGCAGACGCATAGCACTTTAGAAATATATAATTTGCATAGATGCCGCTTTTTCCGCCCCAAACAGGTACTCTTGCTTGTATGGGACCAATAACACGGTCATTATCCATTCCCGTGTTAAATGTCCAGGTACAATAGTCGGCTTTACTGCTATCCCCGTCTTTGTATGAGCTTGCACTATGTCCAGTAGAGTTAAAACTTTGTATTTTCACGTCGTCACCCCCTGCCGCATGCTCATGGCTTCGTTTTTGGCGATGTTTACAATGTCGTTAAATTCTTTGACATTCTTTGCATCAATAACAATCTGCCCGATATGGATGCTGTCACCGCCCAAAAGGCCACGGGTCTGGGCGTTGGTATAAACCCGCTCGCCGCCCCGCAAATTGACCAATTCCGGGCCGTTTTCGCCCACCAGGGCCATGCCGCTGCGGGCATTCCGGGTGCCGGTCGCGTAATGGGGCACATTTTTGTTGCCCTTGTTCATGCTCCCCGTCGTGACGGAGGTGATGCTGCCCATGGCGCTGTTGATCTCGCTGCCCTTGCCGATCAGTACAGCAATAACAGCCGCCAGGGCCGTGATGGCTGCCACGATCAGCATAATTTTGATATACAGCGGGTCCATTACACTCAAGGCACCATTCATCAGCCCTTTAACGGTTCCAATGGGGCCTTGCAGCTCTTTCACAGCCTTGACCACCAGTAAAACCACCGTGGCAATGCTGGTGATGGAGATAACCGCGGTCAGTACAGGCGTAGGGATGGCGGTGATCACATCCACAAAAGCGGTAATGATGGGCAGCAACGCCTCGGCAAAACTGCGCTTTACGGCGTCGCCCTGCTTGTCCAGCCGCTGCATGGCATCGTCCAGCTCGCCGAAGCTTTGCAGGGTTTCGTTGTCCACAACATACCCAACACTGTGGGCTTCTTCGCTTAACTCCCGCAGCCGGTCGCTGCCCGCTTCAATCAGCGGGTTCAGGTCGGTAGCCGACTTGCCAAAGATGTCCATGGCAAGGGCATCCCGCTCGGTCTCGTTTTTCATCTTGCCCAGGGCATCAATAGTCTGCAAAAAAATCTCGTAGTTATCTTTCAGATGCCCCTGGCTGTCTGCCACTTTTACTTTAAGGGTCTTAAAGGCTTCCGCCGCGCTGCCGGTGCCGCCAGCGGCGGTCTGCATGTTGTTGGTCAGCTTTACAAGGCTGCTGCGCAGTGTGTCGGTGCTTACGTCTACCAGCTCGCTGGCATACTCAAACTCTTGCAGCTGATCAGTGGACAGGTTCGTCTGGGTGGATAGCGTCAGCAGATCGTCGGCGGTCTTACTCATGTCTATCGTAGACTTTGCCAGGGCACCGACCATGCCGCCGATTACCGTTACAGCCGCTGCACCGCTGGCAGAAAACTTCTCCAGGCCGTTGACGGCGCTCTGCACGCCAGGCGGCAGCGTAATGCCGAAGGCGTTGGCCAGCCCGTTGACCACATCGGCCATGCTGACGGTGGACTTGTTGACCCGCGCCTGTTCTTCCCGCATGCTGGCCAGCAAATTCTCTTGCTTAGCAACTTCGGTCTGGGCACTGACAAGGCTGGATTTCCACTGCATGGTGGTTTGGCTGGCCTCGCCCTCGCGCCGGGCGCTGTTCTCGTAGGCCTGCTGCAACACCTGTACTTTATCCCGGTAGCTTTGCAGGGTTTGTTCTGCGGCAGCGTACCGCTGCTGCAGGGCGGCCTGGGTATCGTCCAGGCCCTTGGTCTGTTCTGTCACCAGCTGCATCTGCTGCTTGTTGACCCGTAAACCGGCGTTTACTTCACTCAAAGCATCTTTAAATGCTTTGTCGTTTTCAACAACCAGGCTCACGCCCGCTTTAGGCATCGCCATCTGCAAGCCCCCTTTCTTGCGGCAGTTCAATGCCGTTCATGGCGCAGTATTCGGTAAACTGCGCAAGCAGCTCATCCAGGCTCAAAAAACGCGTTTCCCGCCGGGTGTAGCCCAGCAGGCCGACCGCGATGTATTGCAGCCGGGGAAAATTGATCACGCGGTCGCCGTCGAGGTGCCGGTCTGGGACGTCATCAACCCAGATTCGTTCAGCATCGTTTTCATCGCTTGCAGCGCCTGACGGCCTGACCCGTTTTTTCCGTAAAACTCCATAAAGGCTTCTTCTACGCTGGCAACAAGATCTCCCTGCAAGTCCGCAAAGGTGATAAGCCGCTTCACCATTTCCAGGCTGGGGGCCTCGTTTTCGCGGTGGTGCTCTTCGTTGTCCAGCTCCACGCCCTCACGGATCAGCAGCCAAGTGATGTAGGCGGCTTCTTCCGGGTCGTGCAGCTTTTCGGCCAGCACGCTCAAGTCAGAAAAATGCTCTTGCAGCTCTTTCACGTTCTGCAAGTCAAACAGCGCAGGGTACTTATGCCCGCGCAAAACGATCTCCACCATGCTGTTACTCCTTGATGTTCAGGAACGCTTTCAACGCGGCCAGCGCCTTGCTGAAATCGTCGAACTCCTGTTTTTTCTCAAAATTTCCGTCACAGTTGCACTCGGCAGCGCCGCTCAACTTCGTGGTGCCGTAGCTCACGCTCTTGGCGGCGGTGTTCAGGCTGTCATCCACCGGGTCAAAGCTGGCGCGGTAGTAGCCCACCAGGCGGTACAGCACATTGCGCTGCGGGTCTTTCAGCTTGCCCAGGGCAGCAACGCGCACAATGGCCGGGGTGTCGCTCTCTTTGCGCTCCAGCGTCTTGGTGGATGCGTCATAATGGTGGCCGCCCAGTTCTGCCTCATCTTCCAGGCTCAAAAAGCTGCGGTCAATGGTCAGCTTGGCCGACGGGGCACCGTTGTCCCGCTGTTCGCGGCGGTCGCCAGCCCACAGCTCGCTGCTGTCACTGTCATTCTCGCCAGCATAGCTGATCACGGCCTTAGTGATCTTGCCGGTGCCCAGGCTTTCCTGTTCGGTCCCGTCATCGTTGGTGGTAACAGTCATAGGGCAGTAGCCGTAAAAAGGCAATCCGATCCATGCCATGGTTATTCCTCGCTTTCGTTCCAGTCGCATGCGTCATCCGTTTCGGCTTCCACGTATGCAACAAAATGTTTCGTTTCGTTATCGTAGCCGTACTCGGTCGAACCGATGATAAAACCGGCATCCCGCAAAGCGCAGCGCATTTTCCGGGCGCAGGGCTGCGGCAGTTCCCGCGTGTACCAGGCAGCACGCACCTGTAGGTGCTGCTGTTCGTCCAGGTCCCCCGCGTAGATTTCCGGGGCGTCGTCCAGCACGGTCAGCACAACATAGCTGTCAGGCAGCGGGTCATCTTCGTTTTTCGCAAACGACACACTAGCGCAGACAGTATCCAAAGCGGCCAGCGCCGCGTCGATTCTTGTCATAGCTTCCCCCTCTGCCGCAGCACGTCTTGCATGATGGTGCCAACGGCATCCTCACAATTTTTGGCGGCCTGGTTTAAAAAAGGCTGTGCGGCCTGCTTGGCCGTGCCATATTCCAGCGCCACAGCTTTCTGCATCTGGGCCACCTTGTCTTTATACTTAGGGCTGGACCCGTGGCCCGTATCGTAGCCGGAAAAACTCACATCCAGGCCGTACCCGCCGCGCTTGCGCTTTTTGGCCTTGCCGGCGCGCACACTTTGCGCCAGGTGCTTTCTGGAGCGGTAGCTTTGATGCTTGCCGACTTGCTGCTTTAAGGAATCCACCACAACAGGGGACGCCGCTTGCAGCATTTCCGGCGCGATGCTGTCCAGGTCCGCAATGCGGGTCAGCTGTTCCGTTACCTCATCGCCCCATATCAGATCCATCTTCACAGTGGGCCTCCCTTGGTTTGGGGCAGGTCGCTGACGGTCAGCTCTACCTTGTCACCGGTTTCAAAGGCCCGCTGGACGCTGTACAGATTGCCGTTCCAAGAGATAACGCGCTCCCCGCAGTATTCGTCTGCATACAGCACAAAAACCGCAGTCAGGGTCGTTCCGGCAGCTTCGGCCGCGAAAAACTCGCCCCATTTTACAGATTTTCTTTCACCGTAAACAGTGCGCACCGCGCTGTAGTTGTGTGTAAGCACACCCTGCACCTTTTCAGGTTTGTCTTTCATCAGGGTGATCTGTTCGCTCCAGTACATGGGCTTCTCCTTAGTAAAAAAGCACCGCCGGGGCGTAGGCACTCCGGCGGTGCATCACAGCACAGCGCTCAAGCGTCGGGCCAGTCTGTGTAGTTGGTTGTCATCCGCAGCTGCGCTTTCTGCTCATCGTAGGATGCTTTCAGCTGGGCGTAATCATCGCCCGGCCAAAAGTTGGCCCGGCAGTAGGTGATGACGGCGCGCCGGATCAGCGGGTCGGTTGTGTCCATGTTGGACACGCCTGCCTGCTTCAAATCTGCCAGCGCGGCGTCGATCAGGTCGGCCAATTCCTGGGTCATGCCCTCCGGCATGTCAGGCCGCCGCAATGCATGCTTTACACGGTTCAGCAGGTCGTTGTCTGCCATGGGTCAGCCCCCGATCAGGAGGTGGCCGGGATGGTCAGCGCCACAAAGCCGCCCTGGGCAACAACATCAGCACCCAGCTCCACATCGCCGCGGATGGTGTCCATCAGCTTGTCAAAGGCAAAGTCAGCGGACACGGCGATCTCGTAGTCGCTGAACAGGTCAAGCTCCATTGCGGCAGGCACGCCGTAGAACATGGTGCGCTGCGCATCGGAGGTCTGGGCCGTGCCAGCGCAGGCGGTCAGGTTGCTGTTCAGGCAGTAGCGGACACTCAAACCGCCATCCTTGATGATGCCGGTGTTGGGGTTATCGGTGTCGGGCTCGATCTCATAGACGGCCTTTTTCTCGTTGGTGCCGCGCACGTCACCAAAAGCCACCAGGTCAGCCTTGTTCAGGAACAGCACAGCGCCGCCCTCGACGCCCTCATCGCCGCCAAAGGCCAACACCAGATTGCGCAGGGTCTTGTCATTGACAACGCCCTTTTTGCCGCTGTCCACGGTAGCGTCTTTGGTGACAACCAGGGTGCTCTCTTTCAGCTTGCCGACGATGAGCGCAGATGCCTTTTTGCGCAGGGCCAGCAGGGCCTGCTCGCGGACCTTGGCCTCATACAGCAGCGGGCTCTGCTTCTGCACCTGGCGGCTGATGTAAGCCAGCACAGCCACAGAAGAGGGGTTGATGAGCACGGTGCCGAAGGTGGGCTCTTTGACAGTGGCCGCTGCGCCCTCGGTCTGTTCGGCAGCAGCATCGGCGTCGGTCTTGATGTAGGCAACCTTGTTGCTGCCCATGCCGTCACAGTTGACAACCTTGACCAAATCGACGATGCTGGAAACATGCGGACCGACAACATCATTGATGCCGGACACTGCGGTCGGGGTGGCAAGCTTGCCGCCGCTGATCAGGACGCTGCGGGTCTCGGCCACCGAGATGCGGCCCTGGCGCGTTTCTTTGAACTGCTGGGCGCGGGTCTGGGCATCGGTGTTGACGGTGGGGTTGTCCAGGGGCGTACCGGCACCGCCCGCAACCTTGGCGGCAATGCCCAGGCGGCGCTGTTCGGTCTCATACTGGGCAATGCGCTGGCTGATCTCTTCGGCCTCGGCATCCAGGGCGTTCAGGTCGGCACCCTCGGTGTTGACTTCGGTGCGGATTTCGGCAGCGCGGGCGCGCAGTTCCGCAATGGTCATTTCACTGGTTTTCTTTCTCATGGTTTTACACTCCCAAAAGTTTCAGTTTGATTTTTGTTGCGGTATCCGCCCTTTGCAGTCTCTCCGCTTTAATTCTCTCGATCTCTCCGTCAAGGAATTTTCGGGCGCTGATCGACGTGGCGTCATTGGCCGGAAGGCTCACGGCGCTCACATCGTACAGTTTCTTGATTTTGGTGATCGTGCGGTTTACGGTCGTGATGTGGTTCTCAAGATCGCGGGTGACTTCTCGTTTATCCTCGGCCACCACAAAACCAAAGGACATCTTGTCCGTGTAGCCGCCCTTGATCTCTGTGTACAGCTGGCGGCCAATCTCAGTACCGCTCAGATCGGCGGTAACTTTCAGGCCGGTCTCGTCGGTGGCCAGCTGCAGGGTGTTGTTTTTGGTTCTGGCAAATACGCGGCCCTCATGGTCGTACTGCATGATTACATCATTCATATCGCAGTTATCAAAGGCATGCGGGTCCACCTGCTCCATCACGCGGTAGGTGCCATCTTCAAAGCCGTATTCGTAAAGCAGATACGGCTCGCCGAAGGTGGTTGCATAGCCCTCTACGATCTGGGCATCCTGGGCACCATCGGCGCGCACTTCCATGCGCATGGCGCGGTATTCACGGCCATTGCCCAGCTTTTTCAACAGCTTTTCATTACTTTCCACTGGTTAAGTCGTCTCCTTTCTTGGTTACACTGCCGTCACTTCCAAGCAGATAATACTCGCCGCGAATCGTGTACGCCTGCCCCTGCCCATCAGGCAGGGGCGGCAAATTCCAGATTTCGCGGATTTCATCACGGTTCATAATGCCACGGTCAGCCATCTGGGCCGATACGTTCAGCTTTTCGGTGTTACTCATGTATTGCAGCCGGTTGGCCGTTGCCATCAGCAGCGTGCCGCCCGCGCGTTCGCGCTCAGTAAACAGCATTTTTGTGGCGACGTCGCTGAACTGGATGCTGAACGGCTCAATTTTCCCCTCGTAGAATGCGCTCCAGGCATCGCCGTAGGCGCGATTCTGCAATACATCCTCGTTTGTGCCGAAGTAATTGAACACATTGGTATTGATGCGCTCCATCTCATCGGCAGCCACGACGTAGGGCTTGGACTCCAGTTGCTTGATGTCCGTGTAGGTGTTAGGAAACAGCAAAATGCCGCCGCCCTCACCTTGCAGATTTTCCCGGCTGAAACGCTTCCTTTCCTTTTTTAAGTCCTCATCACTGGAAAAGTTGCCCATCTTAGCGGCAAAGCGGAACGTTGCACCGTTTTTGACAGCTTCGGCAATGCCCTGGTTTTGCAAATTCACCAGATCCATCGTGGGCTTTAGGGCTCCGTTGTTTTCGCCGAAAATATCGCTTTTGTACTGGAATTTTGTCATAATGCCGCACCGCTTCATCTCCATGACAGCGGTCTGGCCGGTGCGGAATGTGTAACGCAGCCAGGGCGTAGTCCCATACTGTACGATTTCACAGCTGGACGGCAGCACCGGGAAGATGCCCTCTGTTTCGCCAAACTCGTTGAGAACCGGCACGATAAAGGCGGTGTTTTGCACCTCCAGGATCGTGCAAAGGCGGTACAGGAACTGCCCCCAGGTCTGCCACTTGTTGGGACCCTGCCGCAGCCGGGTCTGTAACCTGGGGTTAGCAGTGCCCTGCACGGTAACGCTTAACTTACTGGCATGGGTGGCCGTGGCATGGATCGCGGCGCGTACAATCTCGCTTTCGTACAACTCGCCGCCCCAACTCGTAAAACTGGGCGTGTAGCCGTCCAGCGTTGTCCAGAATCCAGCGGCAAGGTTTTTTGCAGCTATTTTTCCAAAAATGGATTGGAATAATCCCACTCTCATCACCCCGCATTCTTTAACTGGCCGCCAATTTCGGCGTACCATTTCTGCCGCACGGTCATCCCATCCAGGAGCGCGGCGCAGCCGTCAATATGGTCGGCGGCGCTCATTTTTACGATCTTGCATCTGCCGCTGTCACTTTCAACTTTCAGCGCCGTGTTCAGCAGATGTACTTTCAACAGGTCATTGTCCCCGATGTTGATGGTGCCGTCTTTCAGCAGGCCTTCGACTTCTCGGATCACCGGCGTCAGGTTGAAGCCTTGGAAAACGTCATCCATGTGGAATCCGTATTGCTTCATATCCTGTACAAGATACTGGGCAGTGTATCGGTCATAGCCGACCTGTAAAGGATAAATTTTATATTGTTCTATCAGCATCCTGAACCAGTTGAAACAATCGTGATAATCGACGAAGTTGTCACCGCTCAACGTCAGCAGGCCGCGCTTTACGTAGGCGGCATAGGGCAGGCCGTCGCGCTCGGTGGCCTCTTGCAGCTTTTCGGCAGGCAAGAAGAAATGCGCCAAAACATTCAGCTTGCTGTCCTTTTCAATGATCGCCACGCAAGCGGTCAGGTCAGTGGTGCGGCTCAAGTCAATGCCGCCCACGCAATAGCAGTTCCTGTAGTTAGCCGGATCAATGTGTGCGCCGCAGGCGCGCTCCACAACGTCCGAGGCCAGCCACGCAAGGCTAGAGTTTTGCTTGATGTTGCAGTATTTTGTTAAAAACTCGGCCAGCTTAGACAAGCTGCCCTCGGCAATAGCGATTTCTTCCAGCAGATAGCTGACGCTGATGCTTACGCCCAGATTAGGGTTGGCTTTTGCAAGCTCGTTGATGTCGTTCCACTTGGCCGGGTCGTCGATCATGTAGATAAATGGTGCAATGCGCATCTCTTTGGAATCACCCAGCAAAAACCGGGTGGAGCGCTTCATCAGTTCGTCATAGATGCCCTCGTTTACATAGCCCGCCGTGCTGATAGACAGCAGCATGGGCTGTGTGCGTGCGCCAAAGCTTGACTTGATAACTTCGTAAAATTTCAGTCCCGCGTCGCCGGGCCAGCTGGCAACTTCATCAGCTACACACAGACTCACATTAAGACCATCAGATTTTTTAGCGGAAAACGCCAGCGGTTTGGCACTGGTGTTGCTGTTGGCAATGTAGATGTCCGTGCGCCGCTTTTTGCTCAGCTGGCTCAACTCGGGGTCTTTGCTAAGCATCTGATAGTAGGCGTCATAGCACAGCCCCGCCTGTTCCAGCTTAGGAGCGGCAAAATAGATGCGCCCGCCATACTCGCCATCCAAAAAACTGCAATAGGCAGCAATGGCGGCGGCCAGCAGCGTTTTGCCGTTTTTGCGGGCAATAACAATAAAAACCTCACGGAACTGGCGGTGCCCAGTGTCGTCCATCACGCCAAAAAGCACTGACAAAAGCGCCTTTTGCCACAGCTCCAGCACAATCAGCTGGGGGGCCAGTGCGCCCTCATGGTGTCGGCAGAAATTTTCCACGAATCGGATCGACTTCTGCGCTTTTTTGGGGTCAAAATGAAACAAACCCTTTTCCAGACCGTCCACAACGTACTTGTACCAGATCTTGACCCAACGGCCCACAATAATGGTGCCGTCGGTGATTTTCTGGTAATACTCGTAAATATAATTATTCACGGTCTAGCAGCTCCAGTTTACTCTCGCGCTTTTCCGGGGGCAGTAGCTTGCCCAGGCGCTCGGTCACGGTGTTGTAGTTTTTGATGAGGCTGTTGTAGGCTTGCAGATCGGCGCTGGCCTTTTTGCCGTACTGGTTCGCACCGTTCATGTACTCTTCACTGCATCCCTCTGCATTGATGGATTTTTGCAGTTCATCAAGTGTCACTTTCATAAAAGCGGCATTCTGGATCAGCGGTTCAGCAATCGCCATCTGATTTTTGGGCAACTCTGCATAGTGTGCCATGATCCGCTTGTACTCTTCGTTGATCAGCGTAGTTTTAGCCTTTTTCCCCATAACAACACCCCCCTTGCAATCTTTTCAGTGCTTTTCCTAACCTTGGGGCCCGGTCGACAGCACCCCCGCTCATTTTTTCAACCAGGGGGGCGTCACCACCTCGGCGTCACCCGGCCCGCCGGGTCAACACGGTATCTGCGCTGCGCACCGTGACGCTTTGCATGACAGTCACGGCACAACAGCCGCAAGTTAGACCATGACAGCGCTACCGCCGGGTCGTTGATGTTGTCCGGCGTCAGCTCAATCATATGGTGCACGATCTCGCCCGGCTGATACAGTCCCCGCGCCAGGCAATCCTCGCACAATCCGCCCACGCTGGCGGCGTATCCGTTGCGGCATTGCTGCCATGCTTTGCTTTTGTAAAATGCTTTCGCAAATTCGCGCATGCTCGCCGCGTGTCCAATGTGGACACACTCAACACCTCCACCCGCCGGGGCGTAGAATCTACATAGCTGCCCAGCGGCGCGAGACGGAGTTTCTTTGTCTCAATGTAGTTGAGCCTCTCCCGCCCGCCGGGCATGGCGGTCTTTGCCGCCCGTCAGCTGCTTACTTATTACAACGCCAGCAGCGGCGTACTGGTGCTGCACGCGGGTCTTACACCCACACTGCGCGTTGCTTAGGGCGCAGCGCCCATCCCGCTGGGGAATTGCCTAAAAGCCAGCAGGCGGCTGTGCAACAAAGTGCCGGTCTTTCCCGGCTGCCATATAAGGAGAAAAGTTATGGCCAGTCTGGCGGAATCGAACCGCCGGGCGTGAGGGCGCCCGCAACCCTGCAACCTGGATAAAAAAATAGCCGCCCCGATATGGGGCGACTATCGTTCAGGAGGATATCTGAACAAGCAAGCCGTCGAGTATCAAGCCCCAACCTACCCGACACCATCAGCCTACCACACTGGGGCGGAACTAAGCGGAACTAATTTTAAAAAACTCTTGACAATTTCAAAACGGCGCGGCGGTGCAGTTTGCGCACGTACCGCTCGGTAACACGCATCCTGTCCGCAATCTGGCGGTTGGTCTTGCCGCCCAGGTAGCGCAGCTGTAGCACTTCGCGCTCTAAAGCATCATCAAGGCCGCCAATGGCTCCCTCGATCTCGACCTTTACGGCCTCGCCATTCATCAGCTGCGCGGCCAGGCTTTGCCAACGCGTGTTGATGCTGACCAATACGGCATCAAGGTCATCGGCCCCGCCGGGGCTGGCCTTGCGCAAGATATCAACATAGGCAGCACGGCGTTCATCTTCCCGCAATTGTTCTCTCAAGCGTGGCTCTATCTGCCGGGCGTTGCGGTAGCGGTTCAGCCATGCGGTCATTTCATCATAGGTCAAGGATCCTCGCCTCCATGTCTGTGCTCCATTGACGTGTCATCATCTTGCAACTTGTTCTGTGATGCCTCTCTGCCCACCGAAACACCCAGGGCATAAAACACCACAAACAGCCCGGCCAGCACTGCACCGCCGATGACCTCAAGGATGAAATTTGCAATTGTAGCCATCATTTACCCCGCGCGGCCCGCTTGATGTCGTCGGCAATGTAGCCCTCAATGCCCGCGCCGGTGCTGTACCAACGCTTATTCCAGTCAAGAGCGACCCGTTCACCGTCACGGCCGACGCGCTCACCATCCGGGCCGAGGCGGACAGAAAAGCACTCACGATACGGAAAACCATTCACCGGGCCGTCATAGCGTCCCGTATTATCCACTGCGATAATGAGCCGCCCGCCGTCGAACATTTTGCGCTCACGGATCGTCAGCCCTAGATCCTTGTGGCGGGCCGTCAGCTTCCAGTTGTCGAAGTCGGCCAGCTCTTGCCGGGCAAGTGCAAGCCATTTTTCGGCGGCGTCGTGCCTGGCCCTTTCGGCGTTCTTTTTCTCTTTCTCCTCGGCCTTATATTTTTCAAGTGCTTTTTTATCAATATAGCGGCTGCGCGCAGTGCGGTACAGTTGGGACGAATAGATGCAGCTCTTGGCAATGACTTCATTCTGATCCGCCGGGTCCAGCTGTTCAACGGTGAACGATGTCCGGCCCGCCGGGGCAATGCGCAAAATCGCATTGGCAACGTTATCGGTCATATCCAGCGTCACGGGCTGCATTTTCTGGGCATCAAGTTTGCCCCCGTCTGCATAATTCCACTCACAACACTGGACATAATCCAGGCCCCTCAGCTGATCGGCCACACCCTCATCCACAATGTACAGAACCGCGGCTTTCTTTGCGTCATCGCTCACCTCCGGCAGGGGCGCATAGTTGTTTTTCGCGAATGTCACCTGCTGCACCTTGTACAGCTTGCTGCACTCATAAGCCCGCGTCATAGTGATCTCGCCGCGCTCCACCATGGCAATGACCTCCGGCACACACTTGCTGGCAATCGCATTCAAGCGCCCCAGCGTGCCGGTGCCGTCGCCGGTGATGCGGCTCATCTCATCACGGACGCGGCCATCCAGACCGCCCGCCGCCTTTTTGCGTTCAAGCGCCTGCTTGAGGGCAATGTACTGCCGCAGCCGTTCGCCATCGCTCAGCTCGCGCGCCGTGGCGTTGGAGGTGATCAGCGCGATCAAGTCGTCGTCCGCACCCTGGCTTTGGTGGATAACACAGGGCAAAACCTCAAACCCGGTCACGCCCTCAGCGGTCAAGGCACGGCAGGCAGTCCAGCGTCGGTGTCCGGCAAGCAGCATGTACTTGCCGCCCTGGGCAGGCAGGACTTCCAGAGGGCTGCGCAGACCGCGTTCGGCAATGTCGGCCTTCAGCATCGAAACGTCACCGATCTCGTAGATGCTGTTTTCCGGGTTCGGTTCAATGTCTGCCGCCGGCAGCATGACGACCTGCATTTTCTGCCCCGCCGGGGCAGTAGGCTTTCCACCGTTACCGAGAATATCGTTGATACTAAATCCTACGCTCATGACTTAGCCCTCCCTTTTGGTGTCCACTTTGGACACAATGTCCTCAACTTCATCGGCCAGGCATCCGTAATCCGTTGCTGCCGAACAATCCGGGCGATACGCGCGCAGCGGTTTGTGGGCACTCTTGGCCTCGCTGACCTTGATCGTGTAGCGGATGACGGTGCCCAGCATTTCAACGCCCGCGTCGTTCAGCTGGTGGACGACCTCTACCGCATATCGGGTGCGGCGGTATTTCGTCATCAGCGCACCCATGATCTTGAGATGCGGGTTGTAATACATCTGCACCCGCTCGATCTGGTCAACGATCTCGCGCATGCCGTCACAGGCCCACTCATCACAGTCGACCGGAATAATGACCCAGTCCGCAGCACACAGTGCGTTGATGCTGCCCATGTCCAGATCAGGCGGGCAGTCCATGATGCAGTAGTCATACGGCACATCAGCCGCAGCAACTTCATCCAGCGCATCCCGCAGCCGGAACTGCTGCGGCTCGGTGGTGTCCATCAGAATGCCACGGTTTGCTTTCAGCATCCGCATATCGCATGGCAGCAGATGCACCCCGATCACGCCGGTATCTTCGACAACAGCATCCCAAACACGGCACTCGCCCAGCATGACCTCTGCCACGCTGGGCCGGTCATAATTCAGCACGCCGAAAAACTTGCTTGTGTTGCCCTGCTTGTCCAGGTCAACTACCAGCACGGACTTACTCAGCGCGGCCAGCTCGGCGGCCAGGTTGCAGGCGGTGACGCTTTTGCCGACGCCGCCCTTTAAGTTAATAATTGCAATGCTTATCATAATGATCCTCCTATCCCGCCGGGGCGGGTCAATACGTTATTGGGGCCAGGGCATCTGCTCGCCCATCTCTTCAAAATCTTCTTTCGGAGCGGGCTGCCATTGATGGTATTGGGGCTGCCATCTCATGGATACAACGCCGGTCGGACCCTCGCGGTTTTTCGCGTACATGACGGCGGTATCCTGGTAGGCATCCTCGCCGCGTAACTCTTGGCTATCCTCGGTGCGCCGGTTCTCCACAAAAATGGCGCTGTTGGCGTCCTGTTCGATCGTGCCGGATCCGCGCAGATCTTCCAGGTTGCAGAACCGGCCCTCGTTGCCTTTCACGCCGGAGCGGTTGATCTGGCATAGCTCCACGATGACAATGCCCATCTTCATGGCAGCCACTTTCAGCCGCCGGGTGATCTCGCTGATGCGCTGGTACTCGGTCTGCCGTGGGTCGGTAGGACTTAGCAGACCGATGTGGTCAATAAAGGCAACATCCGGCTTGTATTGCATCAGTTTGGCTTCCAGGCCGTCGATCGTCAGGTTGCTGTCAGAATCAATCATCATGTTGTGGTGCTGCCGCAGCCGGGCCGCAGCATTGTCGATGATCTCCCACTCGTGCGGGTCCAGTGTTTTGTTGGTCAGTTTGCTGGAATCAATCCGCGCCACTTTGGACAAGATGCGGTCCATCAAAGCTTCGGCGGCTTCTTCCAGGGTCAGGTAGTAGACCCTGTATTTTTTGGACAGCCGTGATGCAAGGTTGAGCGAAAAATCCGTTTTGCCGCAGCCGGGCCGCCCGGCCACAACGCACACGCGCTGGCGTCCAAAAACGCCGAAGCGGTCCAGTTCGGGCCAGCCCAGCTTTAAGCTGTCGTCGGGTTCTTTCAGCCGGGCCAGGGCGGCATCAAGCACCGCGTCGAAGTCCCGGGCCGTGCTGTCCGCCTGGGTGCTGCGGATCGCGTCCTGCATCGCCAGTGTGCGGCGCAGCTGGCGGCAGATGCTGTCGCTGTCCATCGCATCTTTGGCCAGGCACTTCATCAGGTCGCCTGCCAACAGACTGTAGCGGTGATCTTCCAGTATCTGCGCGGCATAGCTGCCGATGTTGCTGACTGCGCGGCAAGTCTCTGCCATCTGGGTGACAGCTACTTTCATGTCATCCGCCGGGCGTCCATTCGCCGCCGTGTTGATAACGGTGATGATATCCACGGGGCTGCCGCTGTACGTCAGCTGCTGGACGGCAGAAAAAACATCCCGGCAGATGCCATCCTCAAACATGGCGGGGACCATCTTGACGATGTAATCCCGCGCACCCTCCGGGTCCATCAGGGCCGCGCCCAGGAACGCCCACTGCGTTATCTGCTGGCGGGTCAGATTTTCTTGTTGCATCGTTCAGCCTCACAAAAATTCGGTGATGTCGGTATCCGGCCCGATTTCCCGCGGCCGGTCTGCCGTGTTAGCGGGGCGCTGGACCGGGGCTTTATCAACAAAATCATCTTTCAAGGGGAAAAGCCCCTCCCATCCGCGCAGGATGCTCTGTTCCAGCACGGCCACCATATAGCCGTTGCGGTCTCGGACATGGGCCTCATCGGCCAGCTGCTTGAGCTTGTTGCAGGCAAGCTTGGCGGCATTCATGGTCAGGGGATGCTTGCCAGCAGCCCGGGATTCTGCAAAAGCGATCAGGGCCTTGGTCAGCTGTTCGTTGCCGGGGAAGGCATCTGCAAAAATGTCCCCGACACTCGCGCGCGCCCGTATATTGTTATTACTTGTATTGTTATTCTTGTATTGTTCTACCCGACAATTTTGTCGGGGGGTAGGCGACAATTTTGTCGGGGTGGTGGCGACATTTTTGTCGCCTGCCGACACGGTGTGTCGCTCACCGACATTTTTGTCGGGGTGGTTTTCTGCGCATACATCCGGCACACTGCCGGACAGGGGCGAGATGCGGCGCTGATTCGTGGGGCCCTCTCTGGCGTAGGTCACGGCCACATAGCCAAGCTCTTGCAGGTGCTTGACCCAGCGCTGCACGGTGCGGTCGGTCGTATCGTACAGCTGGCAAAAATAGCTATTCCCGGCGTAACAGTAGCCGCTTTGGTCGGACAGGGCCGTAATTTCGGCGTAAAAAATCTTTTCAGCTGCTTTCAGCCGGTTGTCGTATCGCACCGATGCAGGCAGGATTGCATAAAATCCGGGATTGTCCATAGTTCGGCCTTTCTAAAAATGGTCGACCTTAATACAGGGGTGCGCCGCGCTCTTTTTTAGCGCATCCCTGCAAGGTCTTTTTTCAGTTTTCAGCGGTTAAAACGGCAGGTCGCCCTCATCCTCGATCAGCGCAAAGTCGTCGCCGGGTCCCTGGTTATAGGCCGGTGCCGGTGCGCCGACGTTAGGCTGACCCGCCGGGGCGGTGGAAGTCTGGCCGGGGTTGTCGGCCTTGCTGCCACAGAAATTGATATTGTTGGCAACCACCTCCAGCACCGTGCGGTTTGTGCCGTCTTTGGCCTGGTAGGTGCGGCTCTGGATCCGCCCGTCTACTGCTACCATCTGGCCTTTGGTCAGCCACTTGTAGGCGAACTCTGCGCGGCTCTCCCATGCAATGATAGGCACCCAGTCGGTCAGGCTCTTGCCGCTGGCATCCTTGCGCCCGCGGTCACAGGCCAGCGTAAAGGTGGCCACGCTCTTGCCGGTGGCCGTCTGGCGCAGCTCTGGGTCACGGGCGAGGCGGCCCTGTAATGCACATACATTGAGCATTGCTTTAGCCCTCCTCTATCTCTTTCGCAAAGCAGCAACCCTCACAGGTTTTGTAGTCGTCGGCTTCGTTGGGGTTGTCAAAAGGGCAGTCCCAGCCTTGATCGCGCTCCACGTCGGTCAAATTGCACTCGCATTTAGTCATCAGATCATCACCACCACGTTGCCGCTCTCGACCAGGTCGGCCAGCTGCTCACCCAGGTAGGCGGCAATGCTGCGCTTGGCTTCCAGCTTCCAGGCCCCGCCGTCGGCCTCGTACAGCGCTGGGCGGCCCTCTTTGTCCAGCCGCAGCAGGAAGTCGCTGGCGGGCTGTTCCACCTCCAGGAATGTGCGGTAGGGCTGCAAGCGGACGATCGGCTGCACGGTCTGCTGCTCTTTCAGCACCGCGCCGGTGCGGACGCTGACCTCCTGGCTGATGCCGTTGTCCACACTGGACACGCCCTGATTGACATCAATGCGGCTCAAGAGCGCCAGCAGATAGTCACGGTCAGGGGTGACGGCGTACAGGCTTTGCAGTTCGACAACAGCCCGCTCCTGGCTGATACTCTGGTTGATAGAAATGCTCGGCACATCGGTCACAGCTTCATAGAGCGGCAGACGGCTGTACTCCGCATAATCCCGGTGCGTGTATGTAGTGTCCACCATGACCCGCCGGGCGCTGTCCACGCGCACATACAGCCGGGGCGAGTGGTTGATACCCTCGGTGCGGATCAACTTGACCAGCGCCTCCAGCGTGTCCACCGAGTACCGCTCCGGTGATTCGACATTCGGTTTGACCTCACGCAAAACAGCGGAGCAGAACTGATGCCCACCGTGCGTCTCCAAAGTAAAGGGCTTTGCTAACTCCACAACGCGGTCAATGGCATCTTTCAAAAAACTAACTTCCATGTTGTTCAGTCCTTTCTATCAGTACCCGGCGCGGCCTACGCGGGCCATGGCGGGCATTGGTGTCTCATCGCCGTCCATGTCCACCTGTCCGGGGACCTGGGGCGTCATTTCGGCCAGCAGCAGGCTGCCATCACGGCCCTTAGTGATGCACAGGGACGTCCGCACCGGCTGGATCGGGGCCAGCGCGGTCTTGGCCTGGGCATCCATGCCGATCTGCTGGCGGTAGTCGTCCGGGGCAAACGTCAGCGTGATGGTGATCTTGCGCTTGGCCGTGGCGCTGGTGTTGGGGTCCATAATGTTCGCAACGACCCGCTCCACCTCGTAGTCGGTGATTTCGGCAATCGCGCCCATCGCCATGTCCAGCACGCTCTTTTTGTTCACGATCTGGGGCATTGTTTGCATCCTCCTAAATTTCTTCTCCGAAAACCTTGGCAAAGCTGCCGGGGCCGTGGAGATTATCAAAAGCAAATTGTGCCGCCCGTTCCAACACCCGCCGGGAACAAGGATTATAATGCACACCCAGGGGCGGCTCGTTGTGGTGGTTGTGGCACAGCCAGACCTTGAGGCCGTACTGTTCGGACAGTTCGCGCCGCCCGCGTCCAAACAGGATGTGATGCTCTTCCAGGCCGCGCGTGGTGCGTAGGTTGTACATCCGGCGGCACAGGTAGCACTCCTTATCGTTTTGCAGTATGCTTTTTGCCATGGCGCTCCTCCAGCCCGTTCAAGGCATCCACCGCCCGGCGCAGATCACCGGCGGGCAGCTCTACGGTCGTCCAGCGGTAGCCGCAGGCCAGGCAGTCACGGCGGCGGTAGATCCGCCGGGGTCCCTTGGCGCGGGTGTCGATAACATGTACCTGGCTGCTGCCGCATTTAATACAGTTCATCGGCGCGCCTCCAGTCCCGGTACTGCTCGGTGGTTTCGGCATCATCCACGCCAGCCTCGGCCAGCCGGTCAAAGATGCGGTCAATGAAGTCGTGCATCTGCTGGCGGTCGAAGCTGCTGCTGCCCAGCCCGATGCGGACCATGCAGTAGCCGTTATCCAGCTGTTCCACCTTTTGCACAACGCGGTAGGCATTGCGCAGGGCGGGCAGAGCCTTGACCGGCACACGCCAGGTCTCTACCTCGGCGCCGAACTCGGTCAGCAAGTCAAGGTAGCACTGTTCGGCAGTCACCCCGCCGGGCGTGTCGCCGCTCAACGCAAGCGCCAACCGGTTCAGCAGCGCCCACATCAGGCGGTTCTGGTCCAGCGTGCGCTTGTTTTTCACCGGGCGGATATCCACCTCAACGCACAAAGGCTGGCCCCGCGCGCGGCGTTCCAGCTCGGTGTGCAGCCGCTGCGCTTCCAGCAGATAGGCGCTGTCTACCGTCAGGTTTTCCAGCCCACCGCCGCCGGGCGTCTTGTCCGGCATGTACCACGCAACAAGGTGGGCAATTAGCTTGCCTGCCATGTGATCACGCTCCCATCGCGCTTGCGCACCCGCAGGCTGGCGACGCTGCCGTCATCGTTGTAGGTGATGTCGTCCAGCGTGAGGGTGTCGTCCATGACGTACCGCTCGATGATGTTGGTGCCTGGCTTGCCCTGGGGGACGATGTGCACCTTGCTGGACGGGATGCGCAGCGGCGGCAGATCGAACACGCCCGCGCCGATGCCCCAGGCAGCTGCAGCGGCCAGGAAGCTGCCGTCCGATTCGTTCGTGGCGCTGTCACTATGTACGCGGTAGGCGGCAGGACAGGGGGCATCGCGGGTGGCATCATCCAGCGCAATGGCACAGTACATATACCGCCCGCAGGTGTAATGCCGGACGCTGTAGGTATCACAGGGCACCAGGCTGACAAGGTCGTTCATGTGGTTGCGCACCGCGCTGACATCCGGCCACAGCTTGATCGTCACGCCGTTTTCATCGGTCTTTTGGACATTGACCACGATCTCACCGGCGGCCATGTCGCGGGGGTTAGGGTCGGGCTTTTTGATCTCAACATTCTGTTCCATGGGGGTCCTCCATATCCGGGCCGACATAGCTGCCGGTCTCATTGTAATTGCTGGGGTCCGAGTAAGGTGTACCCCAGCCGCACATTGCGCCGTTGTACATGGCGGCGGCCTGGGCGCAGGTAACACCGGCAGCGGCGTTCAGCTCATCTGCACAGGTCTGGTTGCTTATGCCAAACAGGGCGCGCTCCCCGCGCACGATGCGCACGATACCGCCGGTGTAGGGGCTGCGGGCATAGGCGTAGGCGGGCAGGCCTGTTGCATCAATGTTCAGTTCCATAGTTTTCTCCTTTATGGGTGTATTGGGCCGCTTGGGCGGCATACCGGCGGCAAGCGCCGGGTGTTTCTTTCTCCAGCTGCAAACCCTGTGCCGGATGGCCTCGCGCGTTACCGGCTGGGTGTAGCCCATCAGGCTGCACACGGTGCTTAGGCGTTCCCCGCCGTAGTAGCGCAGGACGCTCTCCAGCATCACGTTGGGCGGCACAGGATGGTAGATGCGCTCAACCTGTGGGCCAACGGGGTGCTTGCTTTGGGGATGGGCGGCGCGGAAAGCGGCCATGCTTGTATAGCCCAGGTGCGTCAGCAGTTCATCATCGGTCAGGCATAGGCATTCGGCGCAGATCCGCAGCTGGCGGCGGGCATTAGCGCAGCCGCGCAGCTGGCCCTGCACCCAGGCCAGATCTTCATGCGTCATCAGCAAATTTGCCTCGCCAGTGCGGTGGCCGGGATGCGCTTGCCGTGGTCGCCGCCGATCCAGCCTGTGAACTGCTGGCAGACTTTCCGCTTACCGCGGGTATCATCGGGGCCATAAACGATGCGGGCGGCCTCGGCCACCGTGACCAACTCTCCCGCTGCCTGGCTGCGGATGCGCTCTAACGCATCCCGGTAGCCGTCTTTTTCTCTTGCCATGTTGATCCTCCTTTGGGGTCGTGTCCAGTGTGGACACATTGCTATTGCTTGAGCAGGTAATCTATCGAGCAATCGAATAGCGTTGCCATTTTTTCAAGCGCACTCTGCGGGATGCTTCCATGCGCCATCCAATTATAAATCGTTTTCCGCGTTACCCCTAAAGCGTTCGCGAGGTCTGCTATCGTCATACCTTTTCTGCTGCGTTCAGCATTGATATTTGGATAAGGCATCAAGTTCACCCCCTCTAAGACTTTTCTTACGAATACCCATATCGGGTATCTGTATATTATAATATACTCATTTTGAGTAATTGTAAAGTAAAAAAGTGCCCGAAATGGGTATTCATTATTTGTGCATATTGCCCATTTCGGGTATTTTCAATTGACTATTTACTCAAAATGTGTATTATAATTATAAAGGAAGGAGGCAACGTCATGAATAGACTGCAAGCGTTGCGTACCGAAAAAGGCATAAATATGAAGGAGGCCGCTCAGGCACTGGATATGCCGTACACAACGTATGTCAATTACGAAAAAGGTACCCGTGAACCGAGTTCGGAGGTCCTAATCAAATTAGCCAAGTTTTACGACACAAGTATCGACTATCTGGTCGGGAAGGTCGAACGCATCGCACCTATTCCGCCGGGCTTCCAGCCCTTGCCAAAGCGCGACCGCATCCCGCGTGTCGGCCAGATCGCCTGCGGTGAGCCAATTCTGGCCGAGGAGAACATTGAGGGCTATGATGAGGTCCCCAGCGATTGGCATGCTGACTTTACGCTGCTCTGCAAAGGGGAAAGCATGGAGCCGAAAATCAAGGACGGCGATGTCGTTGCGATCCATTGCCAGCCAATGGTTGAAAACGGCGAGATCGCTGCGGTCCTGATCGATGGCGAAGCCACCCTGAAACGTGTTTTCCTGTTCGATGACCACATCGAGCTGCGCGCCGAAAATCCGGCTTTCGCCACCATCATCCGCATCGGCGAATCCATGAACGACATTACCATCGAAGGCAAGGCCGTCGGCCTGTGCCGTAAACTGTAAGGGGTATACTATGGCAAACCAGGTAACGGAAAAAGACAAAAAGCAAATAAAAGTTCTAGGCATTATCGTTGCGGTTCTTTTGGTTGTATTGCTGGTGGTTTTAGCAATACCGACAAAGAAAAAAGAATACACAGCCGAAGAAACAGCGATACTCTCTGTGAAATATGTTGTCGATAACAACTATGTCTCGGGGGATTCCAAGTGGCCGGACTTCGACGAATGGCAAGTGCAGACCGGCAAAGATAGCTACATCGTATCTTGCACCATGCAGACAAAAGGCACCTCTGGCATCTACAATGACCATACTATAAAGGGCCTCACCTGTTACAATGCCGATACCCAGCAATGGCATGTTACAAGCCTGGTAATTGACGGCCAGGAAAGAATCGAACAGAAATAAAAATAAAAAACGCCCCACGACGGCAATCATGGAGCGTTTTGATAGATCAGCTTGCCCACAATGAAAGGAGGCCGCTATGACCATACAAGAAGTTGTGGCGAGATTTAACACCATTCCAATTTTATTTGCGGGTTCTGGAATTACTCGCCGATACTATGATCTTCCAGATTGGAAAGGACTTCTCACAGAGTTTGCATCCAGGGTCAATCCTGATCGGTTTGCATACCGTTCCTATCAAAGCAAAGCATTGCAGATAGGATTTACACAGGGGCCTATGCCAAAGGTGGCTACTCTGATTCAGCAGGATTTCGATGCAAAATGGTACAGTGCCCCACAACTGCGTACAAACGAAACGTTTGTATTGGATGCAGTGGAAAATGGCTGTTCCCCTTTTAAAGCGGAAATTGCATGGTACCTAAGAGAAAAGTCTGTTCCTAAACCAGAGTATAAGGCAGAAATTCAAAAATTGAAAAATATTTCAAAGAAAAATTTAGCAGGTGTCATTACGACTAACTATGATACTTTCTTTGAAAAGCTTTTCGATGATTATAAGCCCTATATTGGGCAAGATCAGCTTGTGTTTTCCTCTATACAAGGCATAGCTGAAATTTATAAAATCCATGGATCTGTAACAGTTCCCGATTCTCTTGTCATCAACGAACAGGACTATGAGACTTTTAATGAAAAAGGAAAATACCTTGCGGCAAAGTTGATGACGATTTTTATGGAGTATCCCATTATTTATATTGGATATTCTTTGAATGATTCAGACATTCAAAATATTCTAAAAGATATTCTTTTGTGTCTGCCGAACGACAAAATAGAAAAGTTGCAGGAACGGTTTGTTTTTGTAGATTATAAGCCAGAAACTGTGGGGTATTCTATTACACCCTATACTCTGACGTTCGGTAAGCAAATGCTTTCCATGACGAGGCTTACACTGTCTGATTTCGGCATTCTGTATGATGCATTGGCAGCGAAAAAAGCATCTATCCCCGTGAAGATGCTCCGCCGTTTTAAAGAAGAGATTTATACCTATGCGGTCACAAGTAAGCCCGGGCCGCTGCTCATGGTTGCTGATCTTGATGACAAAAATATTGATGAGAATAAACTGGCGATTTCGATAGGCGTTTCTAATACAGGGGAATTTGGTTTGCAGAGCATTGTTGATGCAAATGGGTGGTACCGTAGCATTGTCATGGGTGATTTGGGGAAGTTTACAGCTGACCAGTTACTGAAATATGCATACCCTGAGGTACGAAAAGGAAATAACGGAGATTTCCCTGTATATAGATATCTTTCACAGGCACAGGAAGATTATCCGCAAATTCAAGCTGAAACAAAGCATAACTTTGATGATTTTGCATCAAAGACAAACAAGAAAAATCGCAATGCGACAAGTGGTTATGAATCTCTTCAAGCGCTGTGGGACACTTTGAAAGGTAATCCGGCAAAAGCGTATCGTGTTATGTGCTCATTGCCAGAAGAAAAGATGGAAGTCGAAACGCTTGAAGCTATTTTGATTGAACTTTTTACACAAGATCCAGAAGCACTTGAACGTCTTAATGGAAACATGCGTGCAGATGTGAAGCGTCTGATACGGATGTATGATTACCTTAAGTGGGGAAAAAAATAAAGACCCATACGATAACAGTGTCCCATAAAGGGAAACCGTTCCGAATAGGTCTTTTCATGGACACCTTCCAGCCAAGTATCTAATGAATAGAGACCGGACTTTCCGATGCCGCATTGGTTGCATTTTACCAGAGTGGGGACGGAAAGTCAACTGGTAAATATTACAAACAAAGCGATAGAAATTGTTTAAAATATGGAAAAACGCCCCACGACGGCAATCATGGAGCGTTTGTATAGATCAGCTTGCCCGAAGGCAATACCAACCCCAACATTTGGTATTATACCTCTTTCAGGCAGGCTTGTCAAAGTGTACCTGTAAGGAGGTTATTTTTATGGGAAAAACCAAGCAGCGGCCCAGCGGGCTGGTGGAGCGGACCCGCACCTACGATGGCAAGCGGGTACATTTTTACGGTAGGCGGGTGGCCGAGGTCAACGCCAAAATCGCCGCCTACGAGGAAGAGCGCCGACGGCTGGAAGTGGTCGGTCCGCTGTTCGAGAGCGTTGCGCCGGAATGGTGGGAGCTGTACCAGCAACAGGTAAAAAACGGCACCACCCGCGCCTACCAGGGCGGCTACAACAGCGCGATGCAGGAGTTCACCGGCTACCACATGAAAGAGATCACCCCGGCCGTGGTGGATAACTGGAGCCGTAAATTCAAAAGCCGGGGCATGGCAGGCGGCACGGCCCGCAACGCCCGCAGCGTGTTGAGCCTGATTTTCAAATACTGGTGCATCCGGGACGACCAGGTATACAACCCCGTGCCGATGACCTCCCTGCCCCGCGGCATGAAGAAAACCGAGCGCGAACCGCCCACGCCTGCCCAGTTGGCCGCCGTCAAGGCTCACCCGGAGAGCTTTGGTCTGTGCGCATGGCTGTTCATGTACACGGGCTGCCGCCTGGGCGAGGTGTTGGCGCTGCAATGGCGGGATATTGATTGGGAGGCAGGCCGCATCCACGTGTCCAAGTCGGTCACATGGATCCATAACCAGCCGGTGGTGCAGATTCCCAAGACGAAAAACGCTGTGCGCATCATTCCGCTGCTTTCTCCCCTGCGCGCCCTGCTGGAACCGCTGCGCGGCCAGCCGGAGGACTACATCCTGGGCGGTGAGCGGCCCCTGTCCGGCACCAGCTACCAGCGGCGCTGGACCTACTACTGCAAGGGCATCGGCCTGGCCCACTACAAGATCGTCACCCGCAAAAACCACCACAAGGGCAAAGAGTACACCACCAATGCCAAGGTTTGGGAGGCCGATGTCACGGCGCACCAGTTCCGGCACGAGTTCGCGTCCATCCTGTACGAGGCCAACGTGGGCGAGTTGGAGGCGCAGAAACTGCTGGGCCATTCCGACATCACGACCACTCGGCGGATCTACACCCACATCCGCGAGCGGCAGCTGGAAAACGCCGCTGCGCAGATTGAGAACTACATCCTGACAACCTCAAAATAAGCAAAAGCGGCGGTCAATTCCGCCGCTTTTTTGTACGACATTTTTACGACAAAATGGAAAAATAAGGGGAAATACGACGTTTTACGACGTGCAACTGTACATCTCACAGCAACACAAATACATTCACAACACATAAAAAATCACGCATCATCGCAAAATAAGCGACAATGCGTGATTTAATGATACATGCGGCTAACAGGACTTGAACCTGCACGTCGGGGACACTGGACCCTAAAACCAGCGCGTCTGCCAATTCCGCCATAGCCGCGTAACGACTATTAGTGTAGCAAGTTTGGCGGAGTTTGTCAATGGGCTTTAGCTGGCACTGTCGCTGGCCGTGTCCGGGATGACACCGTACTCGTCGGCGTTGACGGGGGCGGCGTAGACGGCGTAGCGCTGGGTGGTGTGGGTCAGGATGCCGAACGGGTAGCAGGTGTACAGGATGCAGCTGGGTTCGGTCGCGCCCCAGCGCACCTTGTCGATGTCGGTTTCCAAAATCACCTGCATATCGGTAATCTGGTAGGCAAAATCACCCCAGTCGGTGTCCAGGTGGATGATCGCGCCGATCTGGCAGGAGCCGAGGTCGGCAAAGTAGGTGCCGGTATGCGCACCGATGAAGACGGTGCCGTTCTCGCCGGGCAGCACGCAGTCGCTTTCGGCGCGGCAGCCTGCGCCGCGGCTGAATTCGGCTTCGTCGTCGCCAAGGTAAAGGCCGCAGTCTACGTTGGTTCCCTCGACCCAGATGCGGCCGAGCTTATCGCCGTATTGGGCGGCTTCGTGGGCGGCGGTGGCCGCAGCGACCTGGTCGGTACGCTGCTGTTGGGCTTCTTCCTCAGCGCGGGCGGCTTCCTCGGCG
>JABLTO010138043.1_pt1 | contig 34422 bp, 29 predicted proteins | sample 7160091 | NCBI WGS metagenome assembly JABLTO01 (sample SAMN14651225, study PRJNA627086) | human gut metagenome | isolation source: feces | host: Homo sapiens
CTGCCTTGCACCACCCGGCATTGCGCGCGCGGAGGCTGCGGGCGGCTACCTTAACTTCTTTGCGGATAAGGCCGGCTATGCTGCGGATGTTTTAAAGCGCGTGCTTACGGAGCGTGAGCGCTATGGCGCGTCCGATCAAGGCGGCGGCAAAAACGTATGCGTGGAGTTTTCCTCCATCAACATCGCAAAGCCGTTCCACATCGGCCACCTGCCCAGCACTGCGATTGGCAATTCCCTCAACAGGATCTATCAATTCCTGGGATATCACACCATCGCCATCAACCATCTGGGCGATTGGGGCACGCAGTTTGGAAAGATGATCGTCGCCTATAAAAAGTGGGGCGAGGGCAGGCCGATTGAAGAATCCAGCGTGCGCGAACTTGTGAAGCTCTACGTCCGTTTCCACGAGGAGGCGGAAAAGGAGGAAGCTGCAAGCCCAGATAAGCACAGCGCGCTCAACGATGCGGCGCGGGCCTGGTTCCATAAAATCGAGCAGGGCGATCCGGAGGCGGTTTCCCTTTGGCAGCGCATGAAGGACCTTACGCTCAAGGAAGTGGGCGCAGTATATGATCTGCTGGGCGTCCATTTTGACAGCTATGCCGGCGAGAGCTTCTATGAGGATAAAATGCCGGCCGTGATCGAAGAGCTGCGGGAGAGCGGCGTTGCAAAGCTCGACAAAGGGGCGCTCATCGTTGATCTTTCGGCGTATGACATGCCGCCCTGCATTATTTTGAAGAGCGATGGCAGCACGATCTATGCAACGCGGGACATTGCCGCTGCCATTTACCGCAAAGAGACGTATGACTTTGTGAAATCCCTCTATGTGGTCGCCTACCAGCAAAACCTGCATTTCAAGCAGTTTTTCAAGGTGCTCGAGCTGATGGGGCGCACCTGGGTGAAGGATATGGAGCATGTCAACTTCGGCATGGTATCCATGGAGGAAGGCACCCTTTCCACGCGGCACGGCAATGTGGTGTATCTAGAGGATGTGCTGCATGCCTCCATAGAAAAAACCCTTGAGATCATCAAGGAAAAGAGTCCGGATCTTCCGAATAAGGAAGCTGCGGCGCGCGCGGTTGGCGTAGGCGCTGTGGTGTGGGGCGTGCTGTATAACAGCCGCATCAAGGATATCTCCTTTTCTTGGGCCAAAGTGCTGAATTTTGATGGAGAAACCGGCCCCTATGCGCAGTACACCCATGCACGTTGCTGCTCTGTGCTGCGCAAAGCAGGCGTCAGTGCGCCGTCTGCTGAGGTGGACTGCGGGGCGCTGTTGGATGCATCCGCAATGGCGCTTGTGAAGGCGATTGCAGCATTCCCGGAAGCGGTGGTTGCGGCTGCGGAGAAGAACGAGCCCTATCTTGTGGCGCGCGCGGTCATCGAGGTCTGCGCAAGCTTCAACAAGTTTTATTATGACAATCGCATTATGGATGACGATCCTGCCGTGCGCGCAGCGCGGCTCGCGCTGACGGACGCCGCGCGGCTTACAATCCGCAATGGTCTGTATCTGCTTGGCCTGGAAGCGCCGGAGCGGATGTAAAGCAAAATGAAATAACAGCTTAGGAGGCTATATGATCGACATCAAGCTGCTCCGCACGGATCCGGAGCTTGTGAAGGAGAATATCCGCAAAAAATTCCAGGATGAAAAGCTCGTTCTCGTGGATGAGGTTGTGGCGCTCGATGCGCAATGGCGCGAAGCGCACACCCGCTGCGATGCGCTGCGCAACCAACGCAACGTGATCAGCAAGCAGATCGGAGGCATGATGGCGCGCGGTGAGCGCGAGCAGGCCGAGGCAGCCAAACGGGAAGTTTCTGCCATGGCAGATGAAATGGCTGCATTGGAAGCGCGTGAAACGGAGCTCGAAGGGCAAATCAAGGAACGCATGATGGTGATCCCCAACATTATTGATCCCAGCGTGCCGATCGGCCGGGATGACAGCGAAAACGTGGAGATTGCCCGCTTTGGCGAGCCGGTAGTGCCGCCGTTTGAGGTTCCCTACCATGTGGACATCATGGAGCGGCTCAACGGCATCGATCTCGATAATGCACGCAAAACCAGCGGCAATGGGTTTTACTATCTGCGCGGGGACATTGCGCGGCTGCACAGCGCCATCCTTTCCTACGCGCGCGATTTCATGATCGACCGCGGGTTTACCTATTATATCCCGCCTTATATGATTCGCGGCAACGTAGTCAGCGGTGTGATGAGCTTTGCCGAGATGGACAACATGATGTACAAAATCGAAGGCGAAGATCTTTACTTGATCGGCACGAGCGAGCATTCGATGATCGGCAAATTCATCGACTCCTTCCTGTCGGAGGATGAGCTGCCGCAGACGCTCACCAGCTATTCGCCCTGCTTCCGCAAGGAGGTTGGCGCGCATGGCATCGAGGAGCGGGGCGTTTATCGCATCCACCAGTTTGAAAAGCAGGAGATGATCGTCGTCTGCAAGCCGGAGGAGAGCGCGGCCTGGTTCGATAAGCTCTGGAACAATTCGGTGGACTTTTTCCGCTCGCTGGATATTCCGGTGCGCACGATCGAGTGCTGCTCCGGCGACCTTGCAGACCTCAAGGTAAAGAGCATTGACGTGGAAGCGTGGTCGCCACGGCAGCAGAAATACTTTGAGGTGGGCAGCTGCTCCAACCTTGGCGACGCGCAGGCGCGCAGGCTGGGCATCCGCGTGAAAAACAAGCAGAAGGGCAATTACTTTGCGCACACGCTCAACAACACGGTCGTGGCGCCTCCGCGCATGCTCATTGCGTTCCTGGAAAACAACCTGCAGGAAGATGGAAGCATCCGCATCCCGGAACCGCTGCGCATGTATATGGGCGGCAAGGAATGCATTCGGTAACCTAAGCAAAACGTGTGGGGCGCCAACGTGCGCCCCGCTGCAATTCTGGAAAGAGAAGGCCGGCCGCTCCGGCCTTATAAGAAAGGAGAGACTTGCTTGCGCTGCATTTTAGCGTTGCTGTTGGTTGCGGTGCTACCGCTTTGCGGGTGCGCCGCCGTGCCCAGGGCGAACGCGTCCGCTTCGCCGGAGCCTTCAAGCAGTGCTTTGCCCAGCGCAGCGCCCATGCCGTCGGGTTCCCCGGGCGAAGGGCTTGCGATGTTCTATCTGCTTGCCGCTTCCACATGGCAGGACGTTTACGATGAAACCTATATCCTTACGTTTGATGCGCTGGCCGGAACCATGACGGAAGAAAACACGGCGCTCAACAGCAAGCAGGTATACCGCGTGGTGGCGGAAGGGGAGAAGCTCTATGCCTGGGCGGAAGAGGACGGCGTGCGCAGGGAGATCTCCTTTGCGCTGGAAGACGGCCTGCTCAGCGTGGACTATGGTGATCCGCTTGGCGTGATTACCTATGCTGCTATAGAGAAAGTTGCTTAGTGTGGCAAGCGTTATCGCACAGCACGAAGGAGTCCATGCGAACAAAGGGAAAACGGCTTATTGAGAGCGAGAGGCGCGGCGTCTGTTACCTTTGCCGCGATGCCGCAAAGGCAATCCATGAGATAACGTGAACCTTGAAAGTGGCAAAACCGCTTCGAATGGCACAGCGCCGCATGCTGCAAAGGAACGCTTTTACAGCGCAGACTAACGGGGGGGCAAGGCCCGCGAAAAGCGGCCCAAGCCTCTTTCCGCATCCAGCGCAAAGACCGGATGGCCTTTGCTGCGGTGGCTGCTTGTGTAAAGCCGCGAAAACGGCGGGCATCATGGCTTTTATGCGTTTTGAACGCGCGTTGAAACAATGAAAAGTGGCGGTTTCCGCCACTTTTTACATTGCATGTGCATCAAACTTCGGGGAGCTGCTCTTCCGTTTCTTCGCTGGCTTCCGCTTCGCCCGGCGCTTCAACGATTCGCGTGTGCGTAAGCCCCACACGGCGGTAATAAAGCACCATCAAAAGGCTGCAGACAAACCAGCCGGCCGGATATCCCATGGCGATGGGAATGATCTCGTTGGAGATGAAATTCGCCATGATGTATAGGTAGCACTGGCGGAACAGCACAAAGGAGCAGAGCATGATTACCATGGGCGCACGGCTGTTGCCGGAGCCGCGCAGCGCACCCGCATAGATCTGGTTGAAACAGGAGAGCACATAGAACGGCGAAATGCAGCGCAGCAGCAGCGTGCCATATTGCACCACTTCTGCCTTGCTGTTGAAGAAGGCAACAAGCTGGGGAGCAAAAAAGAGCACCGGGATCATGATGACTACCGTAGTGCCAATTCCAAGCCAAAGCGAGGTGCGGATGCCGTGCTTTGCACGCTGGATCTGATTGATGCCAAGGTTCTGCCCCACAAAGGTGGTTGAGGCCAAAGCGATGGATTGCACTGGCAGAAGAATGAGCTGATCGATCTTGGAATACGCCGTCCAGCCGGACATGCAGTCTGCACCGAAAAAGTTGATGTAGGATTGTACGAAAATGTTGGAAAACGCAGTGATGGCCATTTGGATTGCGGCAGGGAAGCCGATGCGCACCACCTTTTTGAGCATTTCCCAATCCATTTTTAAATCACGCAGGATAAGCTTGATGCATATATCCGTGCGCATGAGCGTGATGATCACCAGTATAGCGGAGATAAACTGCGCAATAATTGTAGCAAGCGCCACACCGCTTACGCCCATATCGAACACAAGCACGAACACGAGGTCAAGCACCGTATTGATGGCAGCGCACACTACGAGGAAATAAAACGGCCGTTTTGAATCGCCCACTGCACGCAGGATGCCGGAACCCATATTATAAAGCATCAAGCCAAGTATGCCGGCGAAATAGATGGTAAGGTACGTAGCGGATTCGGGGAAGACTTCTGCCGGGGTGTTCATCAGCCGCAGCATGGCGGGCACCATGGCAATGCCAATCCCTGTGAAAACAATGCCGAGCAGGAGCGTCATCACAAGCGAAGTATGCACGGCGTCATGCACCTTATCGAACCGCTTGGCCCCATAGTATTGCGAGATCACCACGCCCGCCCCGCTGGAAAGCCCTGTAAAAAAGCCGATTAACATATTGATGATCGGCCCTACCGTCCCAACTGCGGAGAACGCTTCGTTGCTGACATAGTTACCGACCACCCAGGTATCGACCGTATTGTATAATTGCTGGAAAATGTTGCCAATGAGAAGCGGAAACGCAAAATTGATGATGTGCTGGAGAATGCTCCCCTGGGTCATGTCGACGTCGCGCTTCCCTTTGTTAATGCTGCGTATTGCTACCATGCGCTTTGAATTCCACCGCCTTCCGTAAGTCCATTTTGATTATAGCACATTTAACACAAATTTTGCGAATATTTTATATTGTAAAACTGAAAATATATTATCGGAAAGCAGCATGAAAATAAAAGCAAATGCTTGAAAGGATGCATCCTGGAACGGGACAACGTTTTGAGATTAGGCTTTGGTGGGGAAGCGCGCCAAAGCTTAAAAAGCGCCGAACTGCATTTCCCATGCGGTGGAACAATCCGGCGGGAGCACGCCGGGTTTAACCGCCGGAAGAACCGCAGTTGCAAAATGCAAACATGCAAGGACCAACGCGGTCTGCAAGCAACTTCCTTTTGCCGCCCTGCTGCGTAAAACATTGCGTATTCGGCTCAGCAGCCTTGGGCACAAGGGCACATCAAATCATGCGAAACGCAAAAAAGTGGCCGAAGCCACTTTTGCAGCACGTTATGCTTAAAATGTTATTCTGCGGCCAGCTCTTGCTTTACCACAGCGATTGCCGCTGCAAGGTCTTCCATGGGAATGTTGAGCGCAGGCGCAACGCACAGGTTGTCTTTTTCCGTAAGCAGGAGCACGCCGCGTGCTTCGCAGGCTTCCACGATTTCAGCAGCAGGCCGCTTCTCCGGCAGCACGCCGAGGAGAAGCCCGAGGCCGGTTACGGATTTTACGCCCTTTGCCCCCTGGAGCTGCGCTTTGATATATTCTCCCTTTTCCACCACGGATTGCAGGAGCGCATCGTCGATGCGAGAGAGCACAGCCCGCGCTGCCGCCGAGCATACGGGATTTCCGCCAAAGGTTGCGCTGTGTGTGCCGCGTTTGAGCGTGCCGGCTGCGCGCGCGCCGATGAGCGTAACGCCGATGGGCAGGCCGCCGGCGAGGCCGTTTGCAGTGGTGACCACATCCGGCTGGATGCCGAAAAGCTCATAGGCATACAGCGCGCCCGTGCGCCCGTTGCCCGTTTGCACTTCATCCACGATGAGCAATGCATCCTTTTCACGGCAGAGCATGGCAAGCGCTTGGACATAATCTTGATCGAGCGCCCGCATGCCGTCCTCGCTCTGCACGAGCTCCAGCATGACCGCTGCAACGGGGTATTCCGCAAACATCGCCTGCATGGCGGCAAGATCGTTTGCAGGGACGTGATGGAAGCCGGGCAGCATGGGGCCGAACCCCTCTTTGAGTGCCGGCTGACCGGCCGCCGCAAGCGCGCCGAGCGAATGCCCATGGAACCCGTTGTTGAGCGTGATCATATGGTAGCACGCCTCGCCGTGATGCTCGATGCCCCACTTGCGTGCCAGCTTGATGGCACATTCGTTTGCTTCGCTGCCAGAATTGCCAAACACCACTTTCTGCATGCCGGTGCGCTTGCAGAGCTCCTCAGCGAGCAGCGTCTGCGGCGCGGTGTAGTACCGGTTGGAGGCATGCTGCAATTGCAATAGTTGCGACATTACCGCCGTCTGCCAGGCAGGATCGGAAAAGCCGAGGCTGTTTACCGTGATGCCGGCGCTGAGGTCTACGTAGGCCTTGCCCTCGCTGTCATAGACGGTGCAGCCCTTGCCGCGCATCAAGATCGGGGCATGCCTGCGATAGGTGTGTTCGATATAAGTATCATCCAGCTTGCGGATCTCCATGCGCATCTCTCCTTTTCAATAAAACATCTGTGGATATTGCCCGGGAAATTAGAATCCCAATCTTTCCCGCATGGCGGCGATTTGGGCCTGTACGGATGCGGGAGCGGTCCCTCCAAAGGAGGTGCGCCGCATCACGCAGGCATCGAGGTCGATGGCCTCGTATACATCCGCGCCAAAGGCATCGGAGTATTCTTGATAGACGGCAAGCGGCAACGTTTCCAGCGTTGCTCCGTCTGCGATGCAGCGGGCAACGAGCTCGCCTGTGATTTTATATGCCGCGCGGAAGGGCAGCCCTTTGCCCACGAGGTAATCCGCACAGTCCGTTGCATTGATAAACCCATTTGCCGCCGCCTTGCGCATGGCGTCCGGCAACACGCGCATGGTGGAGAGCATGGGGGTGAACACATGCAAGCATTGCAGGACGGTATCGATGCTGTCGAAAACGGCTTCCTTATCCTCCTGCATATCCTTGTTGTACGCAAGCGGGAGCCCCTTCATAACGGTGAGCAGCGTCATCAGATTGCCATAGCTGCGGCCCGCTTTGCCGCGCACCAGCTCCGGAATGTCCGGGTTCTTCTTCTGAGGCATGATGCTCGAACCTGTGGAATAGGCGTCATCCAGCTCGATGAAGTGGAATTCCCAGGAGCACCAGAGGATGATCTCTTCCGAAAAACGGGAAAGGTGCATCATCATCATGGCGATGCAGGCGGCAAGCTCAATCGCAAAGTCGCGATCTGAAACGCCGTCCATGCTGTTTTCGCAGGGGCCGGAGCAACCGAGCGCTGCTGCGGTCATGGCGCGATCCGTGGGGTAGGTGGTGCCGGCAAGCGCGCAGCACCCGAGCGGGGATACCGCAGCGCTTTTGCGGCAGGCCGCGAGGCGGGCCAAATCGCGCTCGAACATGTTCGCATAAGCCATCAAATGGTGCCCGAAGGTGATGGGTTGCGCGCGCTGCAGGTGCGTATAGCCTGGCATGATCGTTGCAGCGTGTGCCTCAGCCTGTGCAAGCAGCGTCTTAAGCAAAGCCTTAGTCGCTTCGGAAATGGTATCGATCGCATCCATCAGATACAGGCGGAAATCGATCGCCACCTGGTCGTTGCGGCTGCGCGCGGTGTGCAACTTTTTCCCCGCATCGCCAATGCGCTTTGTCAGCTCCGCTTCCACGAACATGTGGATATCTTCTGCCGTAGGGTCGATGGGCAGCGCGCCGCTGATAAGGTCATCGAGGATGGAACCCAGCCCCGATGTAATTGCATCGCGCTCTGCGGCAGTTACAATGCCCGCTTTTGCAAGCATGGCCACATGCGCCAGCGAACCGGCGATATCCTGCTGAAACATGCGCGCATCGAAGGAAATGGACGAATTAAAATCGTTCACCGCTGCGTCAAGCTGCTTCTGGAAGCGCCCTGCCCACATCGTCTGCATGGTTTATCGTCTCCTGTTTATTTAATCTTGCCCTGTTTGGCAAGCGCGTTCATCTTGATGGAAAGGCCGAACAGGTCGATAAAGCCCTTGGATTCCGCCTGGTCATACACGTGATCTTCGCCGAACGTTGCGAGCTCCTCATAGTACTGCGAATAGGGCGAGGTGATGCCTGCGGGGATGATGTTGCCCTTATAGAGCTCAAGCTTGACTTCACCCGTCACATATTCCTGCGTTTTATCCACAAAGGCGCGGAGAGCCTCATGCAGCGGCGTAAACCATTTGCCGAAGTAGGTGAGCTCCGCAAACTGCTCCGCTACGATCAGCTTATAGTGCAGCGTATCCCGATCCAGGCAGATCTGCTCGAGAAGCTCGTGCGCTTTATAGAGGATGGAGCCGCCCGGCGTTTCATAGACCCCGCGGGATTTCATGCCAACGAGCCGGTTCTCCACCATATCCAGGAGGCCGATGCCGTGCGCGCCGCCGATCTTGTTGAGCGTCTCAAGGAGCGCAACCGGATCAAGCTTTTCGCCATTGACTGCCACAGGGATCCCCTTTTCAAAGGTGATCGAAACAAAGGCGGAGGTGTCCGGAGTCTTCTTGAGCGGAACGGTCATCTCGAGGAACCCATCCTTGTCATAGGTGGGCTGATTGGCCGGATCCTCCAGGTCGAGCCCCTCGTGCGAAAGGTGCAACAGGTTCTTATCCTTGGAATAGTTGGTTTCACGGTTGATTTTGAGCGGGATGTTGTGGGCTTCCGCATAGGCAATCTCATCCTCGCGGGATTTGAATTCCCATTCCCGCCACGGGGCGATGACCGTAAGCTCTGGCGCGAGCGCCTTTGCGGTGAGCTCAAAGCGCACCTGGTCGTTGCCCTTGCCGGTGCAGCCATGGCAGATCGCATCCGCGCCTTCTTTCTGGGCGATCTCAACGAGCCGCTTTGCGATGGCGGGCCGCGCAAGCGCAGTGCCGAGCAGGTATTCCTTTTCGTATACCGAGCCAGCCTTCACGGCGGGATAGATATAATCCTTTACAAAGGTTTCCTTCAGATCTTCGATGTATAGCTTGGAAGCGCCGGTTTTGAGTGCTTTTGCTTCAAGGCCTTCGAGCTCGTCTCCCTGGCCTACATCGCCGGACATGGCGATGACTTCGCAATTATCGTAATGCTCCTTGAGCCAGGGGATGATGACGGAAGTATCCAGGCCGCCGGAATACGCCAATACAACTTTTTTGATCTGCTTTTTCATGGTAACTCCTTCGGTGCATAATGTTGCACAACTGTTCTTATGGTTATGCATCATAGCGCGTTCGAAGCACATTGTCAAGCATTTTTATACAATTTTTCTGCAATTTTTTGCGCAATATTTGCTGTGCGGACACCCGTCCGCGCAATGCGGATTCGAATGGGGGAGCAGGGCGGAAACGGGGCGGTTGAAGCGGTTCATCGCGCAGAAAATCCGCATGCTTCCCAAAGAACTGCGGAAAGGGATTCGAGGCAGGCAGCGCGCCGATTAGGCCGGGAGCTCAGAGCGTTCATGCTGTATATTGCGAAGTGAAGTTTCTGGAAGATGGATTGCATATCAATGCAATCCAACAAAAAATGGAAAGGAGTATAAACCTTATTATATATACAATTGCCACTTGATTTTTGGGCGGATCGCGCTATGATAGTGTGGAGTGCAATCATGTAATTCTAAAAGATTCAAGATAAAGGAGCACACTTATGCCCGAACTGAGCAAACGCGTTACCCAATTCACGGATTCCGTCATCCGCCGCATGACCCGCATCAGCAACAAATACGGCGCAATCAACCTTTCCCAGGGATTCCCGGATTTTGACCCGCCGCGCGAGATGCTGGATGCGCTCGCAAAGGCAGCTTATGCCGGCCCGCATCAGTATTCGATCACTTTCGGCGCGCCCAACTTCCGCCGCGCCCTTGCGGACAAGCAATCCGGACCCTTTGGGCACGAAATCAATCCCGACACCGAAATCGTCGTAACCTGCGGCGGCACGGAAGCCATGATGAGCGCCATGATGACCGTCTGCAACCCCGGGGACAAGGTAGTGGTCTTTTCTCCATTTTATGAGAATTACGGTGCGGATGCCATCCTCTCCGGCGCGGAACCGATCTATGTGCCCCTTGTGCCGCCGGATTTCCATTTTGATCCGGCGCAACTGGAAGCTGCATTCCAACAGCATCCGAAAGCGATTATCGTCTGTAACCCATCCAACCCAACGGGGAAGGTATTTACGCGGGAGGAGCTTGCCACCATCGGTGCGCTTGCTACCAAGTATGATGCATTCGTGATCACGGATGAAGTGTATGAGCACATCGTGTTCAAACCGTATGTGCATACCTACCTCTGCTCACTGCCCGGCATGTGGGAGCGCACAATTTCCTGCAGCTCGCTCTCCAAAACCTATTCCATCACGGGCTGGCGGCTGGGGTATCTGATCGGACCTGCCGAGGTGATGGAACGCGCGAAGCAGGTGCATGATTTCCTAACCGTTGGCGCGGCGGCGCCGTTGCAGGAAGCGGCCGTTACGGGGCTGCGCTTCGGGCCGGAATACTATGAAGGCCTTCAGCAGCTTTATACCGAAAAACGCGATCTCTTTGTGCGCGGCCTGGATGCCATCGGCCTTCCCCATACCGTGCCGCAGGGCAGCTATTTCATCATGGTGGATATTGGGAAATTCCTTGCCCTGCCCCAGTTCGCGGGCTATAGTGACCTGGAGTTCTGCGAATGGGTCATCCGCAACATCGGCGTGGCGGCGGTGCCTGGTTCAAGCTTCTTCCGCGAGGATGTGAATAACTTTATGCGCCTGCATTTTGCGCGCGGCAAGGAAACGCTTTCCATGGCCATCGACCGCCTGGCAAAGCTCAATGATCTTTTAAAATAAAGAAAGGATGCAGCAAAAGCTCTGAAAGTTCGAGGGACTACAAACCTGGAAGCTTTTCTTTGGAATTAGAGGGACGAAGCGAATCGACTCAAAGGGGGAGAAAAAGGTTCCCTTGAAAGCGTGCTGGAAACGCGCAAATCCTTGTGCGGTAAGCGTTCTTTTTGACAAGGAGCTATGGAAGTTTCAAAAACGGCTGCAGCCATGTTTTGAAAATTTAAGCCGGGGCAGGTTCTTTGCCCCGGCTCTTGCTTTGTTTTGAAAGCACAGCTCAATGCAGGCAAATGGGCTTTATGGGCGCTGGATTCGCTCCAACATGGATTGCGCAAAGCCAGCCGCCGCAGCGCTGTTTCGGGGCATGGGTGGCCCGCCTTGGTATTCCTGCAGCGCGGATGCAATCAGCTGCCGGCTCATGGGATCTCCTATTGCCTTGAGGCCCCACGCACCGCCTTCCTGCTTGGATAAAAGCAGCCGCTCCTCTTGAAATGCCAGCACCCGGCAGAGGTTCAGCGTGAAATATACCGGTTCCCGTGCGATCCCCTCGCGCGCCTGCGCAACGTCGCGCCGGATGCTGTCCAGGTAGGCCTGCGTACTGACTTCGGCAAACACTGCGGGGATTTCCTTCCCGCAGAGCGCCTTCCCGCGGTGGCGGACCATCATGAAATGCGCGGCGAGATCCCTGTCGGTCCCCTGCATCCTTCGAATATACTCCGCAGGATCCGCTTGATACGCGGCGCGGTGCGCAATGGAGTAATGCAGCTCAAACGGCGTTGGGTATACAAAGGGGTTGCATACGCTTTCCCGCACAACGCTCAGCTCGATCCCCCGGGGCGGCGCTTGCTTCTCCAATTCCGTCACCATATCCAGATAGCGCCGTTTCACGCCAGCTGCAAGCGCGGCCTTTGCCACGATGAGCAAATCGATATCGCTTGTTTGGGGATGAAAGCAGCCCATCGCAGCAGAACCGTGGAGATAGATGCCCACCAGGTTGCCCTTTAAAATAGCTTGGCTCTGCACCACAAACGCATCGAGAAAAGCTTGATATGGTTCCATGCTATCCACCCGTTCCAGTGTACCAAAACCTGCGCGCGTTATGCGGTGAACCGCGCCCGCATTCGTGCCCGTGCTGCCTGCCCCGCAAGGCAGCATATAAAGGCAAGAGCCGGCGGAATGGGCGCCGTTTTTCCCTTTCCCGGCCTTTCCCGCCTGTGCTATAATATGGCTTAGAAGCAGGCGCGCAGGGCCGCAAGCGCAACGCGGATCTCGTTTTCCTCGCCGCGCATGGCAAGCGATGCGCCGTCTACGTAGTCCCCGATGGCAGAGGCGGTGTCCTCCTTGCTTTCAAAGGCAACGACGTTGTTGAGGATGGATGCCGCGCGAACTCCGCGCAGCGCGCCAATGGTGAAGAGCGCTGCGGTTTCCATGTCGCTGCCCAGCACGCCGGCCCGCTGCCAGTAGGCATTGCGCGCATCCTCATGGTCGGTGTAAAAGCTGTCATGGCTACGGGCAATGCCGGTGTGGTAGGGAACGCCAAGCGCCTCTGCCGCCCGCATGCAGGCGGAAAGCAGCCCTGCATCCGCAACCGCAGGGAAGATCGAGTCAACGTACATCTTGGAAGCCCCATCGTCTCGCACTGCACCCGAAACGAGGATTAAATCGCCGAGCTTTACTTTGGGCTGCAATGCGCCGCAGCTGCCGATGCGGATCATGGCCGTAACGCCGATGTTGTGCAGCTCTTCGACTGCGATTCCCGCGCTTGCACCGCCGATGCCCGTGGAAACGGCGAGCACGGGAAGCCCCTCGTATTCGCCCACCAGGCTGCGGTACTCCCGGTTGTAGGCAAGCTCCCGAACGTTGGAAAGGAAAGGCGCAATGCGGTCAAGCCGCGCAGGATCGCCCGGCAGCAGCGCGCATTGCGCGCGTACGCTTTCGTCAAGGCGGATATGTGGTTGTAAACTCATCGCTCAAAACCTGCCTTTTCAGAGTATTGTATGCCTTTAGGATACAGGAAAAACGACCCCAAATCAATCATGCAAAGGAGGTTTCCCATGCGCATTCTGAACTTTGGCTCGCTCAACATCGATTATGTATATGCGGTGGATGCATTCCTGCGCCCGGGCGAAACAAAAGCCGCGCAGCGGCTCATGGTGAACTGCGGCGGCAAGGGGCTCAACCAGTCCATCGCGGCGGCAAAGGCGGGCAACACCGTCTGGCATGCGGGGCTGCTCGGCGATGCAGCCGGCATGCTGCGCGATAAGCTCGTGGAAAACGGTGTGGATGTGCGCCTGCTTACGCCGGTTGCAGCGCCTGCCGGCCACGCCATCATCCAGGTGGACGAAAGCGGGCAGAACTGCATCCTGCTTTATGGAGGCACCAACCGCATGCTGACGGAGGAATGGATCGATGCCGCATTCGATGCATTTACGGCGCAGGGAAAGGATGGGCTTGTGCTGCTGCAGAACGAAACCAACCTCGTGCCCTATATCATCCGGCAGGCGGCAGCGCGCGGGCTTGCCGTTGCCTTGAACGCAGCGCCCATGGATGCGGGCGTGCAGGCGTATCCGTTGGATCAGCTTACATGGCTCATCGTTAACGAGGTTGAAGGCGGGGCGCTTGCCGGCACGGGGGATGAGGACGCGATCTTGCCCAGACTGCATGCGCAATATCCCCATTGCGGCGTGCTGCTTACGCTGGGCGTGCGGGGCGCGCGCTGCATGGAGCCCTGCGGGCGCATCACACGCTGCGGGAGCCTGCCGGTACGCGCGGTGGATACTACGGCCGCAGGCGATACGTTTACCGGCTATTTCCTGTATGGCATGCTGCATGGGATGCCCGTTTCGGATACGCTCCGCCTGGCAACGACTGCATCCGCGCTCTGCGTGGGGCGGCCGGGCGCGGCGGATTCCGTGCCCGAAAAGGCGGAGGTGGAAGCGGTGCAGAAGGATGGGCGCCTGGGGGCGCTTGCGGTGCATGTGGAGGAGGTTGAAGCATGAAACGAAACGTACTTTTTATCGATTGCTGCATTCGGCGGGAGCTTTCCCGCACCCGTGCGCTTGCAGATGCCATGTTGGGCGCGCTGCGTAAACGGGAGGATCTTGCCATTACGGAACTTTGCTTAATGGATGAGCCGCTCACCTATTTTTCGGAGGGCTTCTTCGCCCAGCGCGAGCGGCTGCTAGCGCAGGGGGAGCGGGAACACCCGCGCTTCCGCTATGCGCACCAGTTTGCATCGGCGGATGCAATCGTGATTGCAGCGCCTTTCTGGGATTTGGCCTTCCCGGCGCTGCTCAAGGTATATATTGAAAATGTCAGCGTAGAAGGTATTACCTTTGGTTGCAACGAAAACGGGTGCTATGGAACCTGCCGTGCGGAGCGCATGGCCTTTTTAACCACGCGCGGCGGCGCTTACGAAGGCGCGCCGGACGAGATGGGCGCGCGGTATCTTGCGGCGCTTTGCAGATTCTTCGGCATTCCGCGCTTTGATTGCATCGCTGCAGATGCGCTCGATCTGGGAACCCGCCCGCCGGAGGAGATCCTCGCGGAAGCCAAAGAAAAAGCTATCCTGCTGGCGCAGGAGTTCTAAAAGCCGCATGCAAAGAAAGGAAGCGAAAAAATGGAAACCATGAAAGCGCTTGTTTGGAAGGAAAAAGGAAAGGTCGAGCTGTGCGACAGGCCCATGCCCCGCATCGAGGATCCGCGGGACGCGATTGTGCGCGTAACCCGCGCGAGCATCTGCTCGAGCGATCTGCACATCATTCATGGCACAGTGCCACGCGCGCGCGAAGGCGTGGTACTCGGGCATGAGTTCGTGGGCGAGGTGGTGGAAACAGGTGCAGCGGTGCGCCGCTTTAAACCGGGTGATCGGGTCGCGGTGAACGTGGAAAGCTTCTGCGGCGAATGCTTTTTCTGCCGCCGGGGCTATGTAAACAACTGCGTGGAAGGCGGTTGGGAGCTTGGCTGCCGCATCGATGGCGGGCAGGCGGAATATGTGCGCGTGCCAACGGCGGATCAAAGCTTTACTGCGATTCCCGAGGGCGTATCCGATGAGGACGCGCTCTTTGTGGGCGATGTGCTTGCGACAGGCTATTGGGCGGCGCAGATCGGGGAGATCGCGCCCGCCTCCACGGTGCTTGTGCTTGGCGCCGGGCCCACCGGCCTTTGCACGATGATGAGCGCGCGGCTTTACAGCCCGTTCAAGATCATCGCTGTGGACGTGAACGATGCGCGGCTTGCGCTTGCGAAGGAAAAGGGGCTTTGCGATGTCACGCTCAACCCGGCGCGGGATGATGTGCTTTCCGCCGTGCGCGCGGCCACGGAAGGCCGCGGGGCGGACCGCGTGTTTGAAGTCGCGGGGGCAAAATCCACGTTTGAATTGGCCTGGCAGGCGGCGCGGCCCAATGCGATTGTAGTGGTGGTGGCATTGTACGCTGAAGCGCAATCCCTGCCGCTGCATTTGATGTATGGCAAAAACCTCACCTTCAAGACGGGTGGGGTGGATGCAAACGCCTGCGGGGACATCATGAAGCTGATCGAAGCGGGCAGGCTTGATACGAACCTCATGATTACCCACCGCGCGCCGCTCAATGATATCCTTAAGGGCTACGATATTTTTGGGAATCAGAAAGACGGCTGCATCAAGTGGGTGGTAACGCCCTATATTCGGTAGCGGCGTTGATGCCGAAGAACGGTATCCTTTTGCAATGCGTTGCGTAAAACTAGGGTAAATTTGCTGCCTCTATTTTCTTAGGATATGTGTGGCAGCAAGCGCCTTTCTTACGCTGCTTCTAACGCTTTAACAACACAAAAAGCGAGCGTTAAAGAAAAGATCCCGCCCTGCGGCGCAAAAGAAAAACAGGTGAATGTTTTAGACGCGCCTGGGATGGATCGGGTTCCCATGCAGCACGCTCGCCCAGTTTTAGGATGCCTTTTTAAAAAAGGCGTGCAGTGCGTTCCCCTGGCAGCATTGCATGAAAGGCGAGAGCAGGCGAAGCTTTTATGCGAAAAGAACCCGCGCGCCTGTGCCACGTTAGGTGGCCGGCGCGTGGGGGAAAAGGTTGCAGATGATAAAAGAAAAAAGCCCTACATTTTAGGGCTTTTTTGGTACCCGGTAGGGGAGTCGAACCCCTGTTACCGCCGTGAGAGGGCGGTGTCCTAGGCCACTAGACGAACCGAGCACAAAACTCACGTGGATTTATTATACAGGATTTTCGCGTTATGTCAACCCTTTTTTCGCGAACCGCGCAGCGATTCATGAAGTTTTTTCCACTCCTGCATGCGTTCTGCAAAGGCATCGCGCAAAATATCATGCCGCCGCTTCAGCTCGCCGCGCTTTGAACGCTCAATGAGCGCCGCATAGCGCGCGACCACGCGTTCCAGAATGATATCCCATGCAATGGGGATGCTTGCGCGGGCTTCCGCTCCGATTGCAGCGAGCGCAACCGGGTCGGAAAGGGCCTGCTTTATTGCCCGGGCAAGGTCTTCGGGCGTATCCTCTGCAAGAAATCCGTTTTTTGCATCCTCGATCGCTTCGGCGGGGCTGCTGCCGCGCGTAACAACCGCAGGGGTACCCAAGGAGGCAGCTTCGCGCAGCACGAGCGAGAACGTATCATAAAGCGATGGGAACACGAAAAGATCCGCCCGCTGGTAAAGGCCGCTGAGCAGCGCAGCATCCGAAATATGGCCGGTAAAGATGGTGTCCGCACCGATGGAGAGGGCTTCTGCCTTGGCGCGGATCGCTTCCATATCCACGCCTTGCCCCGCAAGCACGAGCGTGAAGGGAAGTCCCTGTGCGCGCAGCAACGCTGCCGCTTCGAGGATATGCAGGATGTTTTTCTTCCAGTCCATCTGGCCAACATAAAGCAGCACTGGCCTGCCTTCTGGAATATGGAAGTGCGCCGCTGCCTGCATCGCATTTTCGGGGGCTATGGGCAGTTGCTCCGTGCCGTTTTCCATTACGACGATGTCCCCGCTGTAACCATAGCCACGCAGCACTTCAGCGGAGGATTTGCTTACAGCCCATACTTCATCGCACCTTTCGTAGAAATCCACCACAAAACGCACGCCCAGGTGCGCCAGCACCTCGTAGCCTGTTGCCTTATAAAAGTCATCGTAGTATTTGGAATGAAATGAGCCTATGAGCGGGAGATCGCGCCGCGCAGTAAGCCGAAGGGCTTCCATGCCGGCGGAAAAGGGGGCGTGAGCGTGGATGATATCAAGTGGGATGTCGGCGATACGCGCATGGTAATGCCGATCCAGGATGGCGATTCCCGCTTTATATTGCCGAGAGCCGGGCAGGGAAGCGCCGTTGAAATCCACCAACTCAAACGGGAAGCCTCCGCGATACCCTGTGTTTGCCATGGGGGCAATCACATAGCATTCGTGCCCAAGGCGCGGCAAATGCGTTGCATAGTTGAATACAACGCGCCCAACGCCGTCCATAATGGGGTAAAATGTATCCGTAAACTGGCCGATACGCAAAGCTGCTCGCGCTCCTTTATAAGGGATCAATATCCATAGTATAATCTATGGAAGGGCCATTTTGCAATCAACCTATGGTATAAGTATGGCAGCGCAGAGGTGGCCTTGGATTGGCACATACGATAGGAACCACAGAGGAATAATCGAAATGCGGGCTGAAAAACGGGTCGCCGGATGCTAACACGGGGCGCAGCGTATCATAACAGCGCATGCGCGTGGGAGCGGGCGCATCGGCAATGCACGGCAGATTGCCATGCAGCAGAAGAACTGCAAAGGGCGTGTATGCGCAGGCAAGCCCGCGCCGGAAGAGCCGGAGGCAATAGTCCGCATCTGCGCCTGCATCTGCAAACGTTTCGTCAAATCCGTTCAAGTTTTCAAATACCCGTGCTTCTGTCATCATGCAGGCGCCGCTAAGCAGTGTAACTTGGCGGATAGCGTTGATAAAAAGGTTTTTGCGCGTTTCTGTGGTATCGTCCGGTTCGCCGGCATAGGGGCTATCCAACCAGCCGCACAGCCCCGGCACGTTCCCGGCGGAAACGATGCGGCGCGCAGTGTTGATGAGCTTTCCGCCTGCGGCGCCAACGCCCCGGCGGGAAAGCTGCTCCCGCAGCGCGCGCAGCCAGTCCGGCGTGAGCACCTGCGCATCGCGGCTGAGGAAGAGGAGCGTTTCGCTCTGGGCTGCCTCCGCGCCGAGGTTACACAGCTGCGCAAAGCTGTATGCTTTGCCTCGCACAACGGTTGCGGCCCGGTTTTTCTCCAGAATATCGTAATATTTGAGTGTGCGCGGGTCGTTGCTGCCTCCATCCGCAAGGATGAGCTCGTAACGTTCAAACGCTTCGTATTCTTCAATGCTTTCGAGCAGCCGGCGCAGCGCATCGGCATGATTGCGGTTCGGGATGATGATGGCCGTGCGGCTGTTTCGCTTAAACGGCGTGCGGATGCGGAAGCTGCCTGCAAATGCGCCCGTTGCGGCAGAGCCTTTCTGCCCTGTGGCCTTGAGGTAGGCATCAAGCGATGCAATGCCCGCAGCCGAAGGGACAGGGTCTGGCCGCTTGGCTCGCGCGCAGAGGATGCGCGGGATGTGCACGATATGCTCCGTACGCGCAGCACAACGCAATGCATAATCGTATTCGGCCGAAGGTAGGTCAGCCTTAACGTCCGGACAGACGAGGCCGCCTGCGCGCAGGTGCAGTGCGCGGGAAACCACGAGAGGCCGGCCAAGCATAGGGTAAGAAAGCTGCGTGAGCTCCGAATATTCCGGCTTGCACAGCGGATCGGCGTGCGCGCCATCCGCGAGAAGTACGTCCTCATCCGCATAAAGAAGTTCTGCCTGCGGATCTGAATTGATTGTTTCTGCAAAGCAAAACAGCGCATCCGGGGTAAGCACGTCCCCTGCATCGAGGAAGAGTACAAAGTCAAACGCCTGCTCCAGGCTGCCTGCGAATGCCCAGTTTGCATAGCTTTGCGCCAACAGGGAAGCATGCGTGCGTGCGGTCTGCGCTTCATCGCCTGGGGAAAGCAGTTTGATGAGAAATTTCGGCATAAAATCGAGCTCTGCTTTGCGTTGCGCTGCAAGCGTTTCTGCATTTGCCTGGTGGTTTTCCCAAAATGCCGCATAATCCTCATCCGGCGCATAGCGAGTGGACGGAGGTTTACGGTCTGTGATAGCGGCAAAAAGCGCCGCGATTGCGTCCAAATTTTTTCCCATGGGCGTAGTTTGCCTTTTTCCGGCTTGGGTTATGCAATGCAGACGGGCGATGCGGTTTTCTTTGACGTACATGAAAACGGTTCATGCAAAGCGCTATGGCAACGAAAAACGAACGGCGCTTGCTCGCTTGAGTTTTCCGAAAAACCCGCAGGGAGTGCGGGAACAGCCCATGGAGGCTTTACTCAAATTTGGCGGTGCAAAACGAATTGCCCCAAGGGGCAAGAACGGATATGCTTCGCGGCGTGCAGCAAATGCGCAAAAGCATGGCGGCTTCTTGGCTGCACCTCCGGCGAAAGAGAGCCATGCAAGTCTTAAATGAGTTGGTGTTGACCATCTTTTCGGCAGTGCAAAACGAGCGGGGTCATCCCCGCTCGTTTTCCATGCTTCACGTTATCCCATCTTTTCCGGCGCCTCGACCGTTTCGCCCTCAAGTGTAATCTTCTTGATGCGCACGGGTTCGATGGGCCGGTCTGCATAGCCTGTTGGCACGGATGCGATTGCATCCACAACGTCCATGCCCTCTACGACATGGCCGAAGGCGGCATACTGCCCATCCAGATGGGGCGCATCCTGGTGCATGATGAAAAATTGCGAGCCTGCGGAATTGGGGTTCATGGCGCGCGCCATCGAGATGACGCCGCGCTTATGCTGGATGGGGTTGTTGACGCCGTTCATCTTGAATTCGCCCTTGATGCAATAGCCCGGGCCGCCCATGCCGGTACCATCCGGGCAGCCGCCTTGGATCATAAAGCCGGGGATAATGCGGTGGAACGTGAGCCCGTCATAAAAGCCGCTATCTGCAAGGGAAAGGAAGTTTTTGACCGTGTTGGGCGCAGCGGTTGCGTCGAGCGCGAGCTTAATGATGCCGCCGTTTTCCATTTCGATGATGACCATGTTGGAATACTCCTTTATTTTTTAATGTTATAAAAATAGAACCGTTTGGGGATTGTACTGCCCAATTTTGAACTTAAATTCGTCTATCGTCCGGCCTCACAGTGTGCAACAATAGTTTGATTTATGAATCTCCCCCTCAAATATATGGAATACAACGTTTATGCATACTTTGATTGTAGAGCGTTTCTATCTTGCAAACAACATCCATGTCCAAATCTTTATTCTCAAGGTAGTCGCTTATAGCATCATAGGATATGCCTAGCTCATCTTCATCGGTTTGCCCATCCCACAAATCAGCCGAGGGCACCCTGGCAATAATATGTTCGGGTATTCTCCCAAATGGCCACGCATGCTTTGCAATTTCTATGATTTGACGTTTGTCAAGCGTCATGAGCGGATTGATGTCTACTCCGCCGTCCCCATATTTTGTAAAATAGCCAACAATGTTTTCCGTTGCGTGATCAGTTCCGACAACAATCAGCTTCTCTTGCAATGCTACATCATACCATTCTATCATCCTTTGGCGTGCCATCCTGTTCCCTATTTGTAACTTCGTAGGAGGTGTAGCGCAGTACCGTTTTATGCACAAATCGACGGGGTCTCCTATGTCTCGTACAATATAATCAATTTGAAGCGCATTGACAACATCTAACATACATTGCATGTTTTTGTTATGATACGGTGTAAGCATGGCTAAAAGCTTTTTGTTCACATTGCATGTTGCCTGCTTCAACAATGCTGCTGCAACTGCGCTATCGATTCCTCCGGAAATTCCCAAAATATAACCGTTGCACTGAGGATGATCCATTAGATGCTCTTCCAAAAACTGAATGCGCATAGCTATACTTTGTTCTGCATTAAATTCCGAAGCGACTTTGTAGCTATGAATGATCTTGGGATTCCCTTTCAAGTAAAATCAGCCCTTTCGATTGGAATGGATGCAGTCTAGCACTGCGCGGGTTCACCATATAGGTTAACCGTGCAGGAAATTCATGGCTAAAGCGCCATATACGTTGAGCATAATGCCGAAGTATGCAACCACGCGCTCCCAACGGTGCAAATGAGGCCGTTGGGCTAAACAGAAGTATGCGAGCGCAAGGGGCAGCAAATCGCAGGTATAACGTGCGCCGAACTGCCAGCCACCAAAAGTTTTGTGCACGCAGAGGAACAAAAGGTTTGCAAGCATTGCTCCCAGTAGAACAATATGCAGCGTGCGCATGCGCTTATGGCGAAGGTCCGAAATCACCTGCCCGAACAGCACGAGGAAAAAGGGGTTTGCTATATAAAACAGGAATCCATCGAAAATAGGATATTCCAGCGAAAGGCCTTCGCCCAAGGTGATGGGACGCAAAAAGATGTTTTTGAGGTTCGTAAGGATGTAGGAAAGGTGGAATTGCCCGTTTTCCGACTCGGTGAACTCCGGCAGATAATTGTGCCCGAATTCCAGCACGGAATCAAAGCGCGCGTAATTGTACCACATGTAGGCAGCGGCGACGCAAATGGGGATCAGAAATGCTTTCCACTGGCGCAGCGCAGTGCGGAAGAAACCGGCGCCGGGCGCATGGTCCGCTTGGTAAAAGAATACGAACAGCGGGAGGAATGCGAGCGCAGAAAACGGCCTGCACCCAACCGCAAACGCAACGAGCGCATAGGCGAGCACGCGCCTGGCGTGCAACGCAGCGTGCAGCGCCCAAATAAGAAGCAGCATATTGAGCGCCTGCGCCATGAACCATACGCCGCCGTTGGTGCTCATCCACATTAAGTTGCTGCCCCAGGTGATGAGGAGCGCGCCGATTGCGGCGCAGGTATCACGCATGCCGGTATGGCGCAGGCAACGGTAAGCGAGCGCAGCAGCGGCCATGGTCACAATGGCAATGATGAGGTTGTTGGGCGTGTTTTCCCCGAAAAGAAAGGTAAACGGCAGCAATACAACCGAAGGGAAGGGCGGGAAGGAAACATAGTATTCCCCCTGGTAAATCGCAAGCTCCAGCCATGGGTAATTCTGACTGAGGGAAAGGCTGCCGCGCCGCCAGGCCATGGCCTGCAGCGTATAGCTGTCCCATGCGGAATGTGAAAACAGCGTGCCGCCGAAAAGGTCGTGCAGCAGCAGATAGCCAAAAGCCATAAGGCCAAGCATGCAAAGAAGCGTGATGTCTGCGGCGCAGCGGCGCCGCTTCGGTTGCAGCATAGGTTGTTCCATATGGGTATCATATCCTAAATGGAAGATGGATGCAAGCCGCCCTGGCCAGCGCTGGCAGGCGTGAAAGGATCGGCATATGGGTGCAAAACATGCGGGAGGGAGATCGGGAGATCCTCCATGCTGCCGTGCAGGATAAAATCCGTCATCACGCGGATGAATTCCGTGTTTGTGGGGATCCAGTTTGTCCCGAACGAGCCAAATAGGCGGGAAAGCATAGCCTGGTTCCCATTTTCCCAAGTGCGTTCAATCGCAAAACGCAAATTGCGATCCAGCGCAGCGCGCGTACACCCGAACTGCTCCATAATGCGCGGATACACGCCCCGGTTGAGGCGGTATACTTGCTCCGGGCATTTCTGCGTGATCTCCAAAATGGCGATGCCGTATCCATATCCCGTATATTTTGGATGCATTCCGATTGCACGCAAAGCTAAGGCAGGGGCATTTGGATGGGTGCGCATGAGTCTCTTTCCTCCTAATGAAAAATTAACAATGAAAATACAAATGATATATTGCAATATCATAAGCTTTCGCTTAAGATAGACACAATATACCACCGATTTTTCAATTCGGCAATGTTTTGTATAATTTTCGTCAAGTTATTGATATGTTTCGACATTATGTATATAAAACATATATGATATACAATATATTGTATATCATATTATTAATCTGATGTGATTTAATAAATCAAATAAAGAAAACAAATAACATTATATTATGATATTAAAAATCATTAATTTTATAAAATTTAGTGAAATAAGCCATTTCTTTGTTGCGGGCACATTTGAGGAAACCCTGGCTATTTAGCTGCTGAATTTTTAGGCTCACTTTTTATTTTTTGATTGACATAGATTGCTAGGATGCGGTATACTATCACTTGCAGTTGCATTAGGGTACTGCAGTCGGGAGCATAGCTCAGCTGGGAGAGCACTTGCCTTACAAGCAAGGGGTCACAGGTTCGAGCCCTGTTGCTCCCACCATTCGGCCCGGTAGTTCAGCTGGTTAGAATGCCAGCCTGTCACGCTGGAGGTCAGGGGTTCGAGCCCCCTCCGGGTCGCCATAGTTGCCTCGGTAGCTCAGTTGGTAGAGCAAGGGACTGAAAATCCCTGTGTCGGTGGTTCAAGTCCACTCTGAGGCACCACTGCGGGAGTAGCTCATTTGGTAGAGCGCCGCCTTGCCAAGGCGGAGGTGGCGGGTTCGAGCCCCGTCTCCCGCTCCAAAATTGGCGCCATAGCCAAGCGGTAAGGCAGAGGTCTGCAAAACCTTCATCCCCGGTTCGATTCCGGGTGGCGCCTCCACATCGGAGCAAAGTTCGCTTTGCTCCGATTTTTTATGTCTGCGTATCTGCGGCACAAACAAAAATGCCCTGCTGTTGCTCCCTCGGCGCAAAATGGCAAGCTCGCGCCCCGGACGTTCGCTTGCATAAGCGCGCAGTGCCCCGTGGCGCTGCCAACCTTTTGCGGGTGCCACGTCTGTAATACAGGGATGCGCTGGCATTCCATTTTGTTTGGCTGTTAAGCATAAGCATTGGAGCAAAGCCTGCGTTGCATTTCGTTTTCACTTTCTAAAAATTTCGATCTGCGCTGTTTGCAGCTGCCTTCCTGTGGTAGCTGCGCATGGGGCAGGGCGGTTGGCAACCGTATATCCATTTGTGGCTGAATGGATTGACAGATGGTTATTGCTTCATTTATGATTTATATCAAATATCGAACGAAGCAGCGCGCAAAACAAATTGAAAACAGCAATCACACAGGAAATCCCTTCCGATATGTGCACGGAAAGGAAAAGCATTGCAGTGATGGCTTTGGTGCTATAACTTACAGACTTTTTTCATATAACTTAGTTCTATTGCGCAAGATCCAAAGGCAACACGAATCTTTTGCAACAAGTTAAAACGCAATGGTAGGCACTTTATAGCAAGAAACATCCCGAGTTTTTAGCAATGGATTACAAATAAACATGGTACACAAGAGTTTCGCAGGCCTATAATGGCCAAACGGATGATGCAGAACATAAAACCGATTTTAGAAACATGCTGGATGCTACCCCCAACCAAATGTGGTGAAGTGCCGGCGAAAAGTATGGATAAGGAAAAACAGGGAATGCCTCAAATTGAATTAAACAACGTGGAGAGAGCGTTTGGCAATGTGAGAGCGCTCAATGGGGTGTGCTGGACCATCCCATGTGGCACAGCGGATACGATCGCGCTGGTCGGGCCAAACGGAGCCGGGAAAACCACGCTCCTTAGGATCGCTTCTGGATTATTGCGCCCAACTTTGGGAGAAGCTGTTTTTCAGAAATACGGTCCTTGAAAACATTGCATACTTCTCGGCGATACGCAAGCAAGACCCCAAAAAGATCGGCACCAAGTTGACACAATATGCGGAGCAGCTGAACATGGCCCATCTCCTCAAAACGCAAGTTGGCAATTTATCCACCGGCGAACGCAAGAAGGCTTCCATCCTCGCTGGAATCTGCACGGATGTAAAGCTTCTAATTCTGGATGAGCCATCAAATGGGCTAGACATAGATGCAGTGCTGGAGCTGCAAAGCATTGTTTCCAATATACGGGCGAACGGAACGATCACAACGATCCTGTCTTCCCATGATATCAACATGCTCAGTGGGGCGGCAACAAAGTATGTGTATTTATGCAAAGGTAAAATCGTTTGGCAAAACAACGGTGAAATGGAGGCAGCTGAAATCGTTGAGAAATACAGAACGCTTGTACAGGAGGGAAAACAATGAAAATACTGAGAGCCTGCTGGTATGAATTTAAGCTGGCAATCTTGCGCAGCATTCGATACAGGGTCGGTTTTGTGAGCGACATCCTTATTTTCAGCGTTGTATTCTTTATAATCCTCTTTGCAAATGCTGGGCAGGGGTTGAGCCTTGCGTACAACGCTTCTGAATCCGATGCAAAAGTAATGCTTTTGATCGGCTATATTTTCTGGTTGTTTAGCAGCACTACGCTTGGCGATTCCAGCAATGCCATATCCAATGAAGCCACGGCAGGAACGCTTGAAACCAAGCTGCTGGGTGCAGTGCCTGTGCCAGCGCTCTTGCTTGCCCGGCTTGCAGCGGGGCTGATTTACGCAATGGTATCCATGACCTGCGTGTTGCTTCTTGCGGGCATATTCGGCTGGCTGCAAGGGGTAAGGGCCTTTGCGTTGATTTTAGCGCTTCTGGTCTATATACCAAGCATATTCGGCATGTTTGGCATCGGCCTTATCTTAGGCGGCATATCGCTTCACCACAAGCGGATAGGAATGCTCACTTTTCTTTTTCAAGTGGGGCTTCTGCTTTTAACGGATGTGCTTTCCACAAATTTCCCTGTGTCCAAGTATATCGTGCCCTATGCTTCCGGCATGGACATCGCGCGCAATCTCTACATGCAAAATACAGTGATGCCATTGGATCTTATCCTTTACTTTGTGATAAACGCTTTCTGGTTTTTGCTGGGATATGAGGCATTTAGCTTGCTTTTAAGCAGTGCAAAAAAGCGGGGTACGCTTGCGAATTACTGAAGATGCACCCTTGCGGATATTGCCTTATACGGCATGCACAGCTGGAAAGCTTTTTGATGATGGTATTGCATCCGAAAAGAAATGGGCTTCCGCAGCGCGGGGCATTAAAACTGGAACATTGCAGAACCCCTGCGCTTGCGTATGAAAGACAGAAGGTTGCAAACAGAAAACGTGGGATGTCCTTTTGCACAGGCGTGTTGCAGGCAGGTGAGCGAAGTTGTGCTTTTGCAGGTGCGCCGGACATTCAACCCGATGGCGCTGTGCTTTAAACCGCATGTTGGAAAGTAGGCACACGGATTTGAAGGCTTAACTGGATGAGGCGATGAACTTCCCTTTTCCTGCCTCCCAATGCGTGCACCATAAAGAAGAACAAGGATACCATAAAAATTTTTTATAAAAAATCCGTGGAATCGCGTAACCAATTCTGCTATAATCAAATGCTATAATCAAAATTGAAGCATAGAAATTTATGGCCTGGCCTTGCCGGATGCTTGCTTGCTGGAACATGAGGACATCCAGTAAAAGCGCGTATCCGGTATGTTATGCGCCAAAATCCGCATGGAGCAGGCGGCTTTGATCCAAAATGCGAACCTGCGGATGCAGCACATAGGCTTTTGGAAAGGAGTGACATATGAGCGGCAAAAGAAGAAAAACCGGCATTGCCATTTGGCTCTGCATTGTACTGCTCCTGCTGGCAGCCTGCATTTTAACGGCACCATCGGCCGGCGGGGAGGATTCGATCAAGGAAGTCATGCGCGATGCCGTTCTGCATGAGAATGATAAAATCAGCCTGCTGGGCGTGATCGAAGTGAACCCTGCCGTGCTTTCCGGCTTGGTGGTTACGGGCGCATTGCTCCTTTTGGCGGCGATCCTGCGCATTTGGGCAATCCCGAACTTCAAGTATGTCCCCGGCAGGCTGCAGATGCTCTTGGAGCAGGCGGTGGACTTGTTTGACGGTATGGCAAAAGCGAATAGCCCGCACCGCAACGCCTTTTTAGGTGCCTATATTTTTGGCGCAGGGGTATACATTTTCGTAGGGACGCTGTTTGAACTGCTTGGAATCCAGGCAGTTACTGTGCAGGGTGCATCGGTTGCGCTCCCGGCCCCGCTTTCAGATATCAACGCGGCAATTTCGCTTGGGTGCCTGTCGTATCTTGTTATCCTTTCCGGTGGGGTAGCGCAGAATGGCGCAAGGGGCGTTGGAAATACCTTAAAAGATTTTTCCCTTCCCATATCGATGAGCTTCCGCCTGTTTGGCGCGCTGCTCAGCGGCCTGCTGGTTACGGAGCTCGTCTATTATTACGTCAGCCTCAGCTTTGTTCTGCCGGTAGTGGTGGCGGTGCTCTTTACGCTGCTCCACGCGTTGATACAGACTTATGTTCTTACCATGCTGACGGCGCTGTTTTACGGCGAGGTTTCACATCCTCATGCCAAGAAGGCAAAGAAACGCGCCGCAAAAGTATAAGGATTTAAAATTTGGAGGTATTTGAAATGAATATCAGAAGAAGCATGTTGGCGATTATGCTTACCATTATGATTTTGATGGTATGCGGGGCACCTGCATTTGCTGCCGGAACGGCCGGCGCGCCGGAGGAAGCGGAGGAAAGCGCAGGTGTGGTTTCCTCTGCTGAGCAAGCGGATGCAACCGGTTCCAAGGCGTGGGCTGCTGCGCTTGCAATCGGCCTTGCCGCTGCGGGCGGCGCGCTCGGCATGGGCATGGCAATTTCCAAATCCGCGGAAGGCATTTCCCGTCAGCCGGAGGCTGAAGGCCGCATCCGCACGTCCATGATGCTGGGCCTGGTTTTCGTTGAGACGGCGATCATCTATGCATTGATCGTTGCGATCTTGATTATTTTTGTGCTGTAAAGGTGCGTGGCCAGGGTGAACGTTCCGTTAAATATCGATTGGCATCAGATTTTGATGCATCTTTTCAATTTTGCGCTCCTTGCAGGCGGGCTTTACCTGCTTCTCTATCAGCCGGTAAAGCGCTTTATGGAAAAGCGGGCCGCCCATTATAAGGAGATGGATGATGCTGCAAATGAGAAGCTGGAGCACGCAAAGGCGCTCGAAGCGGATTACCAGCGCCGCATGGACAATGCGGATGCTGAAATCATCCAGCTGAAAGCCAAAGCGGTAAAGGAGTCTGAAGCTGCGGCTGCCGCAAGCCTAAACAGCGCAAAGGAGCAGAGCGAAAAGCTGCTCCTGGCAGCGAAGGAAGCCGCGCAGCTTGAACGTGAGAAAATGCTCAGCGAGGCAAGGCAGGAGATCACGCAAATCGCAGTGGCAGCAACAAAGAAGCTTTTGGAGGATGACGCCAGGATCTATGATACGTTCCTGGACGCCGCATTAGAGGAGCAGAACCGTGAGTGAATTGCAGGCGCTTTTAAGGGGCAGCATTGCGCCCAGCGAGGAGCAGAAGGCTAAGATCCTGCTCTTTTTGCAGCAAAAGTATGGCGGCAACATCACTTTGCGCTGGGAAAAAGATGATGCGATTATAAATGGCTTTCGCCTGGAAATCGGCTCCGCTGTTTATGACTGGAGCTTAAGCGGCAGGTTTGCCCAGCTGAAGGAAACGCTTGCGCATCTCCCATTCATGCAGGGGGATATCATGCCCCTTATGCAAGACGCGGTTGCGGACTGGGCGCCGCGTGCGCTGGCGGAAGAAACCGGGACAGTCGCTACCGTCGGGGACGGCATTGCAACGGTCACCGGGCTTGACCATGCTGCCTATGGAGAGATCCTGCTTTTTGCTTCTGGGATACGCGGCATGGTGCAGGATCTGCGGCGCGAAAGCATTGGCTGCATTCTCTTTGGCGACGATGCGGAGATTGAGCAGGGCAGCGCGGTGCGCAGAACCGGCAGGATGGCAGGCATCCCCGTAGGCGCCGGGTTCTTAGGGCGCGTCATCGATGCGCTCGGCGCGCCGATTGACGGGAAAGGCCCCATCAAAGCGGATGGTTACCGCCCCATCGAGTCGCCCGCGCCGGCGATCCTGGAACGTCAGCCGGTCAATACGCCGATGGAAACCGGCCTTATTGCCATCGATGCGATGTTCCCCATTGGAAGAGGGCAGCGAGAGCTGATCATCGGCGACCGCCAAACCGGGAAAACCGCGATTGCACTTGATACCATCCTCAACCAGAAGGGCAAGAATGTCATCTGCATCTATGTTGCCATCGGCCAAAAAGCAAGCTCGGTCGCACAGCTGGTAGAGACGTTGCGGCGCTATGGCGCGCTGGAATATTCCATCGTGGTGAACGCTTCGGCGAGCGATGCTGCGCCCCTTCAATACATTGCGCCCTACGCCGGGTGCGCCTTGGGCGAATACTTTATGAACCAGGGGCAGGATGTGCTCATCGTATACGATGACCTTTCCAAGCATGCTGTTGCATACCGGGCGCTCAGCCTTCTGCTGGAGCGTTCTCCTGGACGTGAGGCATATCCGGGGGATGTGTTTTATCTCCATGCGCGGCTGCTGGAGCGCGCTGCGCATCTTTCCGATGCCCGCGGCGGCGGCAGCATGACGGCGCTCCCTATCGTGGAAACGCAGGCGGGCGATGTATCCGCCTACATTCCAACCAACATCATCTCCATCACGGATGGGCAGATTTTCCTGGAAGGCGACCTGTTCTTTTCCGGGCAACGGCCAGCGGTAAACGTGGGGCTTTCGGTTTCCCGCGTGGGCCGGGATGCGCAGACCCAGGCCATGAAAACCGCAGCGGGGGCTATAAGGCTTGATTTGGCCCAATACCGCGAGATGGAGATCTTCACGCAGTTTTCAAGCGACCTTGACGATGCGACCAAGCGCCAGCTTGCCTATGGGCAGGGCTTGATGCAGCTTTTGAGGCAGGAGCAATACCATCCTCTCAAGCAGCACGAGCAGGTGATCATGTTGATCGTGGCTTTGAACCACATCACCCAGGAGGTGCCGGCAGGCGAGATCGCGAAGTTCAACCGCGGCCTGCTGAAATATATCGAAGCGCAGGCGCCCTATATCCGCCAGGATATCGATCAGACGGGGCAGCTTTCAGAGGATGATAGAAAAAACATCCTCAGCCTGGCACGGGAATTTTTGAAACGCATGCAGGCGGGAAAAAGCAGATAAGGAAGGGGCGCAATGGCGAACACCAAAGAGATCAAAAGCCATATGAAAAGCGTGCGGGATACGCAGAAGATCACGAACGCTATGTATCTGATTGCCTCAACCAAAATGCGCAAGGCAAAGAGCGAGCTGGATAAAACCAGGCCATACTTCCATGCGCTCCAGGCGGAGATCAAGCGTATCTTTCGCACGGATAAGGACATCGACAGCAAGTATTTCTACCCCGTAGGCGGCGGTGACACGCTCAACGGCACCTATGGCTGCCTTGTGATCACGGCGGATAAAGGGCTTGCGGGCGCGTACAACCAAAACGTAATTAAGGAAACGATGAAGCTTTTGTCCGACCATAAGGATACAAAGCTGTTCGTGGTGGGCGAATATGGGCGGCAGTTCTTTTCGCAGCACCACATCCCCATTGAGCGCAGCTTCCTTTATACTGCGCAGAACCCAACGATGCACCGCGCGCGGGAGATCTGCTCCATCCTGCTGGACTTATTCGATGGCGGCGCGCTGGATAAGATCTTCATCATCTATACGGACTTTAAAAACGGCCTAAATTCCGAGGCTGTTTCCACGCGGCTCCTGCCGTTTCACCGCAAGCAGTTTGCCGTATCGCCCGGCACAGAAGAGAAGCCTTCTGGAGCGTTCGAGTTTTCCCCTTCCATTGGAAGCGTGCTGGATAACGTGATGCAAAGCTATGTTTCCGGCTATATTTACAGCGCTTTGGTGGATAGCTTTTGCAGCGAGCAGAACGCCAGGATGACGGCCATGAGCGCAGCGAACCGAAATGCCGAGAAAATTTTGAGCGCACTGTCCGTGCAGTACCATCTCGTGCGCCAGGCGGCGATAACGCAGGAAATCACGGAGGTATCCTCCGGCGCAAAAGCGCAGAAACGAAAACACAGCAAGGAGGCGTGATCCGATGAACACAGGGAAAATTGTGGCCGTTTCAGGGCCAGTCATCGACGTCGCGTTTGCGCATGGGCAGCTGCCCAAAATAAAAGAAGCCCTCACGGTGACGGTGGACGGCCGGGAGCGGGCGATGGAGGTCATGCAGCATGCGGGGAACGATACCGTGCGCTGCATTATGCTGGCGGAAAGCGACAACCTCGTGCGCGGCATGGAGGTGCATGCCCAGGGGGAAGGGATCAAGGTGCCGGTGGGTGAACAAACGCTTGGGCGGATGTTCAACGTGCTTGGGGCGCCGATCGATGGCGGCGCGCCCATCCCCAAAGAAGCGCCGCATTGGGAGATCCACCGCGACGCTCCACCCTTTGCGGAGCAGCGGCCCGTGGTTGAAATCCTTGAAACCGGGATCAAGGTGATCGACCTTTTGGAGCCGTATCCCAAAGGCGGCAAAATTGGATTGTTCGGCGGTGCCGGCGTGGGCAAAACAGTGCTCATCCAGGAGCTCATCCATAACGTGGCAATGGAACACGGGGGCTATTCGATTTTTACTGGCGTGGGCGAACGCAGCCGCGAGGGCAATGACCTTTGGATGGAGATGCAGGAAAGCGGCGTTTTCAGCAAAACGGCGCTGGTGTTCGGCCAAATGAATGAATCTCCGGGCGTGCGCATGCGCGTGGCACTTTCCGGGCTTACGATGGCGGAGTATTTCCGGGATATGGAGCACAAGGATGTGCTGCTGTTCATCGATAACATTTTCCGCTTCGTGCAGGCAGGCAGCGAGGTTTCAACGCTTCTCGGCCGCATGCCTTCTGCGGTGGGATATCAGCCCACGCTTGCAACGGAAATGGGGGCGCTGCAAGAGCGGATCACCTCCACAAAAAACGGGTCGGTTACCTCCGTGCAGGCGGTATACGTCCCGGCAGACGATCTTACTGACCCCGCGCCGGCTACCACGTTCACGCACCTGGATGCAACGACCGTTTTGAGCCGGAAGATTGCGGAGCTGGGCATCTACCCTGCCGTGGACCCGATTGCTTCCACATCGCGGATCCTCGAGGCCAATATCGTGGGGGAGGCGCATTATCACACGGCGCGCAGGGTGCAGGAAATCTTGCAGAAGTATAATGAATTGCAGGATGTAATCGCAATTCTGGGCATGGATGAATTGAGCGATGAAGACAAACTGGTCGTGTCCCGCGCAAGGAAAATCCAGCGTTTTTTGGCCCAGCCGGTGCATGTGGCGCAAAAGTTTACCGGCATCCCCGGCATCTATGTTCCGCTGAAGGACACGATCCGCGGGTTCCAGGCCATTGTGCAAGGCGAAGTAGATGCTTTGCCTGAGGCTGCTTTTTACAATGTTGGCACCATAGAGGACGCAATGGAAAAAGCAAAACAGTTGGAAAAGGAAGGATGACGCATGAATACGTTCCAGGTTTCCATCCTGGCTGCGGACCAGCCGTTTTATGAGGGACCATGCGAATCGCTTGTGGTGCCAACGCTGAAGGGGCAATATGGCATTTGGGCGCACCACCGCAACGTGATTGCAGCGCTTGTGCCGGGAACGCTTTCCTATAAAATCCCGGAGCATCCCGTTCAGATTGCGGCGGTTTCGGCGGGGCTGGTTAAAATCGAGAATAACCATGTGCTGATCCTGGTGGATTCAGCGGAGCGGCCCGAGGATATTGATGCGAACCGGGCGCAGCGCGCTGCGGATCAAGCAAGGGAGGAACTGTTACAGAAAAAAAGCATTCAAGAATATCGCACGGCACAGGCGCAGCTGGCAAGGGCGATCAGCCGGCTTCGGGTAAAGAACAGCTACTTGGAAGGGAAGCAATAAAACAGGAATGCTATTTTGGACAACAGCACAGCTTGTTCGTGCGGTGCTTGTCCCCAAATATCAAAACATCTCTATATCTATTGGAAAATAAGGGAAGCGGCATTGGCTGCTTCCCTTAACCGATCGAAAAAGCGGGAGATGGCAGGCCGAATTGCCGTATTCCCGGCGTGACAGGGCGCGAAATTGCCTTCCCCTTTAGAAGAATTTCCCTTGCCTTTTTGAGAGCGTTGCGCGCTGCGCCGCAAAATCCGATGGAACCCTTAGGCCGGCTGAACCTCTTTTCGATAAGCTTGAGAGAAATGAAAGAAAGCCTCGGCATATGGCATATCATCCTGTCTGCCATTGCTGCGCCTTTTACGCATTGCTTGACCTAATGGATAAACGATCTTGCGATGCGCATGCATTTGCCTGCGGGCGGCATTCGGATAGGGTGCCGATGCCACTGCAATACAATGAACAGCGGATAAAATGGCAGGAGCAAACCGCATTCATGCCATTTTTTTGCGATTCAAGACACTTTAAAAGACAAATCCAGGAATTTGTGCTACCCTATAGGCAATATTATGGTATCGGGAGAAAGCGCATCCATGAAAGAATATCGGGCCAAAAATCAGAACCAAGCCAGCATGATGGATCAGCTGAAAGAGTTGGGCAGCTCGAGTGCAGACGTGCAGATTGGGAACCAGGCGATGCTCTCCATTTTGGGGCAAAAAGAAGGGATATCTTCCAAAACGCTTTCCGAAGATATGACCCAAAAGATGAGTGACCAATTCGGTGTGCCCATGACGGGCATTAAGGTGTTTGAAAACGAAAACTTGAACGCCATTGGGGAAACCGCATATGCCCATGGCAATGAGATCCATGTTGCTAAGGGGAAATACAATCCCTATTCCGAGCAGGGCCAGCAGGTACTCATGCATGAAGCGGCCCACGTAGTCCAACAGGGCATGGGTATGGTACACGGCACGGAGGAGAGCCCGGCCTTGGAAGCCCAGGCCCATGCCGCCCAGAGCGGGGAAGGCTTGGGCATGAGTGGCGGCTTCACCATGCCGGTTGCAAATGCCGCAGCGCCGATTCAAGGCTTTGGGGGCGGCATTCGCAAAACGCTGGGTAAAATGTGGGGCGGTGTGAAAAACTTCTTTAAGGGGTTGGGAAAGTCCAAAGGCAACTCAGCATCCGCTGCTCCTGCACCAAAAAAGGTAAAACAAAGCCCGGAGGAGAAAACGATTGCGGAGCTTGGTAACAACCCGGATTTAACGCGGGATGAATTCGATCGATTGGAGGGCGCGGTAGCCCAGCAAGCACAAGGGTGGCAGAGCAGCCTAACCCCGGGGGAAAGCGATGCGGTGAACTATTATACTTCCAATGAGTTTTTTGGCATGAACCGCTATCTTAGAGGAGCCGGGAGCCCGGCCCCTCAAAAGGCTGCGGAATACGATCAACAGGCTGCAAACCTTAGTGCTGCCCTAAGCAAAGCCCGCACCACTAGCGACATGGTGCTTCACCGGGGCGTAAAGGGCGATTTTGTACAGAATTTGCTGGCGCAAGCTGGGATAAAAACAGAAGGCATGAACTGGCTACAATTGATGAATGCAGCAAAA
>JABLTO010110900.1_pt1 | contig 34381 bp, 26 predicted proteins | sample 7160091 | NCBI WGS metagenome assembly JABLTO01 (sample SAMN14651225, study PRJNA627086) | human gut metagenome | isolation source: feces | host: Homo sapiens
CAATTAAAAACTATACAAAAAATCGAGCATAATCTTGCGTATATGGATTATGCGATGATTTTTTGTCTATAGTTTTATTGGTGATTAGTATTATTCGCAAAGGAACTTTTCTATCTGCATTACATCATCACATACTGCACAGCAGGGAAACTCTTTTGCATCTTCCACGGTTTTGAAGCCGAAGCCGTAGGTCACGGCTATGAAGTCGATGCCCGCTTCCTTTGCGCCTATGGCGTCGTATTTGCTGTCGCCTATGAGCACGGCTTGCGACTTATCGCAGCCGCTCTTTTCAAGGCAGTACTCCAGAAGCTGGGCTTTGGTTTTTGGAGCCTTGGTATCCACTCCCGTTACGATATCGAACTTATCGGAGAGACCGAATGTATCAAATATTTTCACTGCTGTCTGGTGGGCTTTCAGGGTGGCTACTGCGGTGAGCTTGCCCTGTGCCCTAAGCTTGTCCAGCAGGTCGGTGATGTAGGGGTACAGATCTATTTCCTTATAGCCTTGTTTTACGGCGTACTCCTTATGATATTCTACCGCCTGTCTGAGCCTGTCGCCGGAAAGTCCGAAATTGCGTGCGTAGGATTCGTCCATGGGTGGACCTACGTGGGAATACATCTGCTCCAAGGTTATCTCGGGCAGGTGCATCATCTTTTGGGCGTATCTTATGCTGTTGAGTATTCCGGGAGAGGTATCGGCAAGTGTGCCGTCGAGGTCGAATATGATGAGCTTATAGTTATTCATCCGGTGTCTCCTCTTCGTACAGCGAGGGGGTGATGAAGCTTATTTTCATTGAGCTGCGGAGCTTTGCAAGGTATTCTCTGATGGCTCTGTTCATGAGGACGTGCTTTTCGGTATCGTCCACGCTCATCATTTTTTCATCGAAATAGTTCTTTTCGGAGGTAACGTCAAATCCGTCATAGCCTGCAAGGGCGGCTTCGGTCACGCCTGCTTTTTTCAGGATATTCAGCAGCATGAGGCCTGAGTTATCGGAGATGATGTCGTTGTCGATAAGATATTCCGAGTAGTTTACGGTGCATACGCTGCCGCCTGCGGCGATGTTGGAAGTGAGGATAACACGTCCGTCCATGGCGGAAACTGCGTCATCAATGCCCTTGAAACGCTTCAGGTTGCTGACGAAAACCCTGTCGCAGCGGTGATATCTGGGAATATGGTTTATGCTGAAAATAATGGGGGAGTTATCATCGATATACTGCTGTATCTGTTCCTTATGGGTAAGCAGAGTTTTTCCGGGGGCAAGAATGAGTATCTTCTTGCCCTTGCAGAGGGCTGCTATTTCTTCTATCGCCTTGCTGTCGTCGATGTTGTGCTCCTGATAATCAAGGTACAGCTCGGTGATAAGCTCCTTATTGTAAAGGTGCTTTTTATCGGCGGGCAGTCTTTTGATTATGGCGCTGATATCACGAATGCAGAGGGACTGCTTATTCATCAGGTATGAAGCGTAATTGGGGTGGCAGCCGTTTACTGCGGCAAGGTAATAGGGGGCGGAATAGCCCCATGTTTTCCTTGAATAAACGGGCAGGATATGCTCGTCCATTATTTCCAGAATGGGTATGATATCATACTTTTCGCAGGTGTTTTCGTTGATATACTGGGTCAGCAGCTCGGTGCAGAGGTTTCCCGCACCTCTTCCCATGCCGAACACGGAGGAGTCGATGATAATATTTCGTTTGGAATTAAGTCCGATAAGCTCCTGTGCGTTTGAGAATGAAAGCTGGAGGTTATTATGGGAATGGAAGCCCACTCTTACATCGGGTGCAAGGTTATTATCCACCAGATAGAACATTCTCAGAAGGTTGTTCTTATACATGGTTCCCAGTGTATCCACCAGATAGAATGCGAAGGGGTGCATGGTGTTGACCTTTTCGATAAGGTCAAGGAGGGCTTTATCAGTATAGGTAGCGGTTCCAACGGGCTGAATGAACACCTTATAGCCCTTATCGGAGAGCCGGTTTGCAAAGTCAAAGGCTCTGTCGATATCCTGCTCGTGGAATGTGAGACGTATGCCTGAGATGGACGTGCCGTCATACGGCTCTATCTCCTCGATAGGAATATCGCCGTAGGCTATCATTGCCACGTACATTGTGCCGTCCTTATTATCCGGCAGGTGCATTGCAATGGCGCTGACGCTGCCGAAAAGGGACTTATCGGGGTCATTTGCTCCGCTTTTCAGGAAGCCGCACTCGATTATCTCTATCTTTGCCTGTGCAAGACTGGATATTATCTCGGAGATACACTTCCTGCCAAAATTGAAATCATTGATGTAGCCTCCGTCACGGAGGGTGCAGTCAAGAATACTTATCATAAAACAATTTCTCCGTTATTTATCTTTTCGGCGATGATCTTGTTTACCTTGTCGAGATCCTTGTGGGTATCAACGGAAAGGGTCGTTGCTTCGGTAAGAATGAACTTTATCTTGTGGCCGTTTTCGAGGAAGCGGAACTCGTCGATATCCTCAATGCTCTCGATCTCGCCACGCTTGGTGTCGTTTACGAATTTAAGGGACTTTTTGGTGAAGCACTGAACGCCCACGAACTTTTTGAGCTGATAGGTAGATTTTGCTTTGGGGAAGGGGATAGGGCTTCTTGCCATGTACATTCCGTAGCCCATCATATCAACGGCTATTTTTATCTTGGAGCTGTCGATAGCGTCGATGGGGTCTCTGAGGATCATCATGCCGTTTGCAACATAGCTGGAGTCGGGGTCAACGTTGTGGGGGATAAGGTCCTCGATGCAGCTGGACTCGATAAGGGGTTCGTCGCCGTTTACGTTGATGTAGAAATCCGCATCTACCTTGGTGGAGAACTCATAAAGTCTTTCAAGGTGAGTGGGGCAACTGTCGGAGGTCATGACAACCTTGATGCCCAGTGACTCGCAGGTCTCACGAATCTTGTCGTCATCGGTGGCAACATATACCTCGTCGATGCCCTTTGCCATGCTCAACTGGCGGTGCACCCACCATATCATTGGCTTGCCGCATATATCGGCAAGGGGCTTGCCGGGGAAACGTGATGACTTATATCTTGCGGGAATTACGCCTACAACTTTCATTATTATACATTCCTTTCAACTTATACAATTATACCGCCGCAGGGCGGCTTTTCATCATATTTAAATTATACAGTGTTTATGGGGTTTTGTCAATCAATAAAAAATCGGATACCGTTTTGGACGGTATCCGATGATGGGGCTATGTTATCTTACGGTAGGGGCTACGTCAACGAAATCAATGCCGTTTTCTTCAAGAAAGCTGAAATCGTCGAAATCGGTATCCATAAGGTCGGACTTTGCGGCGGTGGGAGTTGCATATACGATATCGGCGCTTGTGATGTTTGTCCATGCGCCGTTTACGTATGCCTTGACTGCGAAGCCATACTTTGTGCCGTTGGTAAGACCTGTTACGTACATACCTGTTGCGGTTCTGTAGCCTGCTACTGACCACTTGCCGTTAAGGTAGGTGTAAACTGCGTAATTTGTTGCGCCGTTTACGGCAGTCCAGTTAAGGGCTACACGACCGTTCTGACCCTGTGCTTTGGTGATGACGGGCTTTGCTGCTGCGCTGACGGGTGTGGCATAGACGATATCGGAAGAGGATACCGATGACCAGGTGCCGTTAACGTATGCTTTTACTGCGAAGCCGTACTTTGTGCCGTTGGCAAGGTTCCTTACATACATACCTGTGGCTGTTCTGTAGCCTGCGACTGACCATGTGCCGTTGAGATAAGTATAAACTGCGTAATTTGTTGCGCCCGAAACGGCAGTCCAGTTGAGGGCGACCTGACCGTCCTGACCCTCTGCCTTGGTTATCTTGGGCTTTGCGGCGGCTGTACCGACAGGTGTTGCATAAACGATATCGGAGCTAGTGATAGCTGTCCAACTGCCGTTGATATATGCTTTTACAGCAAAGCCATACTTTGTGCCGTTGGTAAGATTTCTGACATACATTCCATTTGTGGTTCTTGTGCCTGCAAGTATCCATTTTCCGTTTGTATAGTAATAAACAGCGTAATTAGCGGCACCTTCGACAGTTGACCAGTTGATAGCCACCTGACCATCAGAAGGACGAACAGAAGTAATATGCGGCTTGCCATAAACTTCTTGATTGATATCGACAAATTTTATATTGTTAGCAAGGCAATAATCTTCGGCATAGGAATCCTTATATCCGCATATTGTGAGCTTATTGCAGTTAGTAAATGCCTTATTTCCAATGGCTTTAACACTTTCGGGGATTATGATCTTTACAAGATTAGTACAGTCATAAAAGCAGTAGTCTCCTATTGATTCAACGCTGTCAGGAACAGTAATGCTTGTAAGAGCAGTGCAGCTGCGAAAAGCATTATTTCCGATGCTTTCGGCTGTGTCAGAAATAACTACATTTCGGAGGCTAGTGTCATTGTTAAACATTTCTGAAGGAATAAGCTTTATTCCGCCTGGCATTTTAACTTCGGTAAGCTTGGGACAATTTGAAAATGCACCCGAGCCGATATCTTCAACGCCTTCGGCAATGTTCACTGTACTGAGATTACTGCATTTATTAAATGCGTATGACCCTATTGACATTACTGATGATGGGATTGAAACATTGATTATACTGCTGCAGTTATAAAAGGCATAGCTGTAAATGTTTGTGATTCCCAAAGGAAGGGTAACGTTTGAAAGCGAAGTGCAGTTATAAAATGCCCGTGAATAAATATTCATAACACTTTCTGGAATAGTTACACTTTTTAATTTTGTACAGTTATAGAAAGCATTTTCATTTATATTAAGAACACCCTGTTGAATTACTGCTGTCCTAAGGCTGGTGCAGTCGCTGAATGCGGATTTACCTACAGCAGATACGCTTCCCGGAATAGTTATTCCAGTTAATGCTGTGCAGTCGGAAAATGCTTGTTCATCAATAGTTATTACATTTGCAGGAATAGAGATGCTTCGTAAAGATTTACAATTACTAAACGCTCTCATTCCTATTGAGGTTAATGAGTTTGGCAGAGAAATTGATGACAAATTTTCACATTTATTGAACGCCAATTCATCAATGCTGACGGTGTTGCTTGGAAGACTAACAGATCTTAATGATGTACAAGATGTAAAAATGCTGTCTGGTACCTTTGTCATACTGTTTGAAAGAGTAGCTTTTGTAATATTACTGCAGCTGCTGAAAGCACCTTTTCCAACGGTAATAACATTATCAGGTATTGTTACTGATGTGAAGCTTTTGCATGATGAAAAAGCGCTTTCACCAATGGTTATTACGTTTTGTGGGATAGTAACATTGGCAAGACTTGTACAATTATAAAACGCTGAGTTGCCTATATATGTTACTTTTTCAGGGATTGTTATGGTTGAAAGTGATGAACAGCCGTAAAATGCTTTAACACCTATTTTTTGAAGTGAGACAGGAAGAGTAACTTTTGAAAGGCTTGTGCAACCTGAAAATGTGCCCCAAGCACCATAGACATCAGAATAACCCTCTAATGAAACCACTCCATTTGGAACGATTACGCTTCGCAGTGTTTTATTATTGTTGAAGGCACTGCCGATACTTGTAACAGGATAACCCTCAATAGTGTCAGGAATAATCAAATCAATGTAGGTGCCCTTATAATTAGTTATTTTTACTTCACCGTTTTCGCTGATATAGTAATCAAAATCTGCTGCAGTTGCACGTGAATAATCGTAGAGAACTTCCGAAATCTCTGTATCAGCTTCATCTTCCGTGGGGGCTGCTTCGGAGAATGAGAGACTGTCAGTATATTCACCTAAGAGAGCATCGGGGAAAATAAGTGATGGGTCGTCCGCATATGCCGACGGTATGCAGGAGGAGACTACAGCCGCAGCTGCAAGCACAGATACGATTTTTTTGAATTTCATTTTCATCAACCATCCTTTTTGTTTTAATGTATATAAATTTCCAATTTTTTATTGGAAATCATATCCTAAAATGGAATTTCTGCTTTCAATGCCATTATATCACAATGAAAAAAGGTTGTATTTTTTGATTCTGTGTGATAGCTTTATGGAACTAAATTTTTCTCAATTATGTTATATCTATACCCAACATATATATTTGATTTGTATATATTATAATGTAATATATTGGATTTGTCAAGTATAATCCATGAAATATGTTATACTATATCAAATACCAATGAAAAAGAGGATAAGCAAATGGCATTTTATAAAAGAATAAAAGACCTGAGGGAGGACAGCGACAAGACACAAAAGGAAATTGCAGATTATCTCGGTACCTGTTATCAGTATTATGCGGTTTATGAAAAGGGAAAAAGCGAAATATCCTTTGAACGTGCGATAATGCTTGCGGATTATTACAATGTGAGCCTTGATTATATTGCGGAGAGAACGGACAATAAAATGGGAATGTGTCCGGCACTTTCAAAGGAGCAGTCGGAGCTCCTTAATGCTTACAGCAGGCTTTCGGAGCGTGATAAAAGGCTTATATCGTCTCTTATGAATGAAATGGAACAACAAAAATAACGGAACGCTTTTACTCATCCTGAGAAAAACGTTCCGTTATTTTGTTTTATGGTTAATTGTGTGTTACGTGTTGACCATTGGAGATAATACAATATTTCATCTTACGGTAGGGGCTACGTCAACGAAATCAATGCCGTTTTCTTCAAGAAAGCTGAAATCGTCAAAATCGGTATCCATAAGGTCGGACTTTGCGGCGGTGGGAGTTGCATAAACGATATCGGCGCTTGTGATATTTGTCCATGCGCCGTTTACGTATGCCTTGACTGCGAAGCCATACTTTGTGCCGTTTGTAAGACCTGTTACGTACATACCTGTTGCAGTTCTGTAGCCTGCCACTGACCACTTGCCGTTAAGGTAGGTGTAAACTGCGTAATTGGTTGCACCGTTTACGGCAGTCCTGTTAAGGGCTACACGACCGTTCTGACCCTGAGCCTTGGTGATTACGGGCTTTGCTGCTGCGCTGACGGGTGTGGCATATACGATATCGGAAGAGGATACCGATGACCAGGTGCCGTTAACGTATGCTTTTACTGCGAAGCCGTACTTTGTGCCGTTGGTAAGGTTCCTTACATACATACCTGTGGCTGTTCTGTAGCCTGCGGCTGACCATGTGCCGTTGAGATAAGTATAGACTGCGTAATTTGTTGCGCCCGAAACGGCAGTCCAGTTCAGGGCGACCTGACCGTCCTGTCCCTCTGCCTTGGTTATCTTGGGCTTTTCAACGGCGGCTGTGGGTGTGGCATAGACGATATCCGAGGAGGAGACCGATGTCCATGTGCCGTTTAAATATGCCTTGACTGCGAAGCCGTATCTTGTGCCGCCTGTAAGACCGCTGACGGTCATTTTAAGGGCGGTGGTGGTTCCTGCGTTATACCATTTTCCGTTTGCGGTGTAATAAACAGCGTAGTTTGCTGCGCCCGAAACGGAGCTCCAGCTGAGATCGACCTTGCCGCTGCCTGCGGTTATGCTTGTTATGGAGGGCGTCAGGCTGGGAGCGGTAGAGGTAAGGGTATCGGAAACGGAAAGGCTTCCCTTTTTGGTGGCTGCGGTGATAATGGCTGTTCCGCCGCCTGCTACGGTGACATTTCCTGCTGAATCCACCTTTGCGGCGGAGGAGCTTGATGAATAGTTGAATGAGGAGCTGTCAACGGTGGCGGTTATATATGTCCAGCCCACGTTATTGTTGCTGACGGTGAATATTGTGGTCTCGCCAGCGGAAGAGAAGGTGTTTTCTGCCAGCTTGCCGCTCATATTTATATAGTCCGTTGAAGCGCTGACGGCGGCTGTGGCGGATGCTGTTCCCGTTCTCACGGAGCCGTCGGCTGTGATATCGCTGAAGCACTGCACCCAGAAGTTGATGCCCTTATAATTGAAGCAGCCTACGCCCACGCTGGTGTAGTTTGCTTCGAGGATATTTTTACGGTGACCTGTGGAGTTCATCCAGCCTGTTATTACTTCGTCCGGGTCTGCCTGACCTGCGGCGATGTTCTCACCTCTCCAGCCGCCGTCAAAGGCGGTGAAGCAGCGGCTTCCGTTGGGACGGGTATGGCTGAAATATATGACTGTTTCGGCAGCTCTCTGCATTGCGGCAGCGGTAAGGGTGCTGTCGGCGGTGAGGGGGGAGAGGCCGTTATTCACACGCTGCTCGTTGAGCAGGGTAATTACCTGTGAGGCATATGTATAGTTCTGCGTGCCGCTGATGTTCAGTGTTCCTGTAGCCGAGGCATAGATATCGTCTGTCAATGCGCTGTCGTATGGGGATTCGGCTGCCTCGGTGGATATTGCTTCCCCGATAGTTGTTTGGATACCGTCAACATCTGCTTCGGCATACGCTGCTGCGCTCATTGACAGGCAGAGTGCGGCAGAAACCGTGCAGGCGAGGAGCTTCATCATTGATTTTATTTTGTCATATCCGCTGGTCTTATGATATGTCTGTGAGTTATGTTCCTTCATGTCAGGATCATTCCTTTCACAGCCCGATAAAAGAGCTAAAAAATTATACATATTTATTATAATATTTTTGGGCGCTTATGTCAATCGTCAGGGAAAATACGGGGGAGAAATTTTCGGGGGATTTATGGGGAATGTGTACAAAAGTGCAAAGCGGATAAACAGGTGGGTTGTTGACTGTGATATAAATCAAAGGTGTATAATGGGGTGCTGCATCTTTAACAGCGACCGTAAAGTTATAGGTCTCGGATTTAAAAATTCATTGACAAAGCGGTTGTAATGCTATATAATTATATTAACTTTATTTTACTAAAGAAATTACATAATGTTATTTTACGGAAATAAACGGTAATACAGTAAAGGGTGAATGATTTGAAGGTAATGTGCGTGTTCGGTACAAGGCCTGAGGCTATAAAGATGTGCCCCCTTGTAAATGAACTTAAATCAAGAAAAAATATTGAAACAGTGGTATGCGTTACGGGTCAGCACAAGGAAATGCTCCGGCAGGTGCTTGATATTTTCAAAGTTACTCCCGAATATGACCTGGGGATAATGAAAAAGGGTCAGGACCTTTTTGATATAACCACTGCCGTGCTTACGTCCATCAAGGAAGTGCTTGCAAAGGAAAAGCCTGACCTTGTTCTTGTTCACGGCGATACTTCCACTGCTTTTGTAACTGCTCTTGCCTGCTTCTATTCGGGCATAAAGGTGGGTCATGTTGAAGCGGGACTGAGGACTTACAATATTTTCTCGCCATATCCCGAGGAGTTCAACCGTGAGGCTATAAGCCTTATATCCGAGCTGAACTTTGCTCCCACTGAGTTTGCACGTCAGAATCTTCTTAATGAGAAAAAGGATCCGGCCAACATCTTTGTTACGGGGAACACGGGCATTGATGCGCTGAAAACAACTGTAAGCCCCGATTACAGGCATGAGCTGCTAGACTGGGCAGGCGATTCAAGGATACTTCTTATCACTGCGCACAGACGTGAAAATATCGGCGAGCCTATGCGCAGGATATTCCGTGCCATTCTCAGGCTGGTGAACGAAAATCCCGATGTGAAGGCTATTTATCCCGTTCATCTTAATCCTGCGGTAAGGAGCATTGCCAGGGAAGAGCTGGGCAGCTGCGACAGGATAAAGCTGTGTGACCCTCTCAATGCCATAGATTTCCACAATATCATGGACAAGTCCTACATAATCCTTACGGACAGCGGTGGAATACAGGAGGAAGCCCCCTCTCTCAACAAGCCCGTTCTTGTGCTGAGAGATACCACAGAGCGTCAGGAGGGCGTGGAGGCAGGAGTTCTGAAGCTTATCGGAACATCTGAGGAAAATATCTACAATGCCTGCACGGAGCTTCTTAACAACAGGGAAGAATATAATGATATGATAAACCGAAGCAATCCTTACGGCGACGGCTTTGCCTCCAAGAGAATAGCGGATATTATCTGCGAGCGTTTCGGGGCTGGGGAATGATATGGAAAAAATAAGATCGCTTATTGAAAAATATTTGCAGGTGATAAAGTATTTTATCATTTCCTGCGGAACGGCAGTTATTGAGCTGTGCATAGGGCTGCTGCTCATAAATCTGCTGCACCTGTCGGAAGTGGTATCAAACACGGCAGGTATCCTTATCGGCTCGGCTATACATTATGTATGTGTTACCAAAAAGGTTTTTAACAGGTCTGTGGATATAAGGACTGTTGTTATATATATTTCCACGTTCCTGCTGGGTATGTTCATTCAGAACGGTGTTGTATGGGGCGTATGCAGGCTCCTTGACGGCGTTGTGGGCAAGAGCATAGGCTACACGGTTTCAAAGGTCGCTTCGCTGGCGGTATCGTTTTTTGTGCTTTACGGAGTAAGGAAATTCCTGTATGCAAAGGTCACTCCCAGGAACAATAAGGATAACAAATAAAAGGAGATATACAGATGAATAAGATATATGCAATGCTTCCCTGCTACAATGAGTCGGAAAATATTGCCGCTCTTATCGAAAAGTGGCTTGGTCAGGCAGAGGTGCTCAGAGGTATGGGATATGAGCTGACTGTTGTGGGCATTGATGACCGCAGCACAGACAATACATATGATATCATCAGCAGCTATGCCGAAAAGTACGATAATGTAAAGGTGATAAGGCACGAAAAGAACCTTAATCTTGGCGGCGGCGTAAACACTGCGTTCACTGCGTTCCAGAAGGAATGTTCCGAGGGCGATCTTTGTGTTCTTATGGACGGCGACAACACTCATGACCCTGTTTACATCAAGTCCATGGTGGAAAAGATAAAGGCAGGCGCTGATGTGGTCATTGCTTCAAGATACTGTCAAAGCTCTTCGGTAAAGGGCGTTCCGGGAATAAGACTTTTCCTCAGTGACGGTGCAAGAGTGTTCTATACTGCTGTGCTCCATGTTAAGAATGTAAAGGACTACACCTGCGGATACAGAGTATATACCTATGAGATAATCAAAAAAGCAAGAGGGGTTTACGGCGACAAGTTTGTTGAGATGAAAACATTCTCCTGCATGATGGAAGTGCTGTACAAGCTTTCTCTTGTAGGTGCAAAATTTGACGAAGTGCCATTTGAGCTGAGATATGACAACAAGCTGGGCGAAAGCAAGATGAGAGTGCTCAGGACTGTAAAGGACAGCATCACCACTGCGTTCCGCCTCAGATTTTCCGCAAAAAAGAAAAGGTGAGGATATGGAAGAGACATTAAAGAAGCAGAAATTTTCGGTATATAACATAATCTTCATCATAGTTGTAATTGCACAGCTCATTTTTCTGTCGGTGAGCTTTGCGGTAAACAACACAGCTCACCATGAGGACGAATATTTTTCCTATGGACTGGCAAACAGCCAGAACAGGGTATATCTTTACGGAAGCGCTTTTCAGGTGCCTGATAACTACAATGTATGGATGACGGGCGATGACTTCAAGTATTATATTGAGACGAATGAAGAGTCAAGATTTTCGTATGATACTGTGTGGAAAAATCAGGCGGCAGACACTCATCCGCCGCTGTATTACGCTGTACTTCACACCATCTGCTCCTTTTTCCCCGATCAGTTCTCTTGGTGGTGGGCATTTGGGATAAACCTTTTCTGCTTTGCGGTGACACAGGTATTTTTGTACAAGTTTTTCTCAAGATTTGCAAAGTCACAGCTGGCAGGCGTCATTGTCTGCATTTACTGGGGGCTTTCGCTGGGCGGGCAGTCCAATGTGTATTTCCTGCGAATGTATATGATGCTCACCATGTTTGCGGTGATGTACGCATATTTCAGCCAGACCGTACTTACGGCTGAGGGGAAAATCCCGCTGAAGCAGTTTATTTTTGTGGGACTGACGACGTTCCTCGGAGCGCTTACTCAGCATAATTTCCTTGTGTTTGCGTTTATGTACACGCTCATTCAGTGCGTTGTACTGCTGATAAAAAAGCGTGTTAAGGACTGCTTTGCATACGGCGGTTCTGCGGCTGTGGGCGTGGGACTTTCCATTGCGGCATTCCCTGCGACCATTGCCCATATGTTCTCCACGGAAATGCACTGGTCAGGCGAGATAGACCCTGCTATACAGAGATATCAGTATCTCAGGGTAATTGTAAGGAACATGACCGGCTACATAATGAATTTCTTTGAAATGAATTATTATGCAGATGTCATTGCCATAATTCTGTGCGTACTGGTAGTATTGGCTGCGGCGTGCTTTGTGTGCAGAAAAGAAAAGTGGTTCATTCCCATTGCGGAAAAATGCAAAAATGCTCTGCGTACTTTATGGACAAACTTTAAAAAGGCAGACCTCAGCCCCATAATGATATTTGCGGCATCTGTGCTGGTATTTGAGATAGTTGTCCACAAGGTATATATCTATGACCTGGAGCTGGACTCGGTACGTTATTTTTACATATTCCTGCCGCTGGTCATAGGCGTTTTTATCAGCTGGATATATGTCATCGGAACACATATCTCAAAGAAGATATGCACGCCTGTTATATGTGTTGCTCTGGTGGCGCTGCTGGTTTATCAGAATGTAAGGATCACGCCTACATATGTGTTGAGCGACTCGCCTGAAAACGGCACTGTAAGCAGCTATGTAAAGGGGCAGAACTGTGTTGTTCTGGTAAGCTCCCCGATTTTCCTGCCCTGTTACTGCACTATGCTTGCAGATACGAACAATGATTATATAACCCCATATGTTCACTGCGAGTTTGAGGCTCATGCAGATGAATACAAAAAGCTTTATGAAAACGGCGAGGACTTTTATGTTCTGTTCGATACCAACAAGATCGCCGAAAAGAAAACAGATGAAAATTCCAATGCCCTTACCTACGATTATATCATAGACTATTTTGAGGATATCTCGGGATATAAGGCGACTTACTGCACACAGCAGAGAGAGCATTATATGGACGTTCGCCTCTACAAATTTGAAAAGCAGGCGGAAAATTAAAAAAATTGCTATTGCTTTTTAAAGATGGACGTGGTATAATAATATCAATATTTCAAAGGCTAAGCGTTCAGAGTAGCCGTTTTGTCACTTTTCAGAGAGCGTCCGTTCGGTGCGAGGGCGCAGGTGCGGGCGGTGAAGTGCGTTCGTCAGCTTGGCGGGGGAAGCGTTTGTTGTGTTATATCACAACAAATTATAGTGTGTATCCCGCTGCGGGTGTTCCCGTTACAGAATGGTATCGCTTCGGCGGTATATAAGGGCAGCTTGCTGCCGAATTGAAGTGGGACCGTGGCTTTTCGCCGCCTTCAGATATTTCTGAGGGCGGCTTTTTTGTTGCAGGCAATCATATGCCCGCTTGCTTTCATATAATAATATTATCCCTGCATTTTACAGGTTACAGGAGGAACGATATGAGCAGTTTTGATGAGCTTATAAAGCATTTTAAGGCGGACATCGAATCCGTCAAGCAGAGAGACCCTGCGGCTAAGAACACCGTGGAGATAATCCTCACTTACTCGGGACTTCATGCGGTGGCGGCTTACCGTGTATCCCATTATTTCTATAAGAAGAAAATGTTCCTTACCGCAAGAGTTATATCTCAGGCGGCAAGGTTTATCACAGGCATTGAGATCCACCCGGGCGCAAAGATAGGCAAGGGTCTGTTCATTGATCACGGCATGGGCGTTGTTATCGGCGAGACCACCGAGATAGGCGACAACTGCCTTATATACCAGGGTGTTACCCTTGGCGGTACGGGCAAGGACAGAGGAAAGCGTCACCCGACACTGGGCAACAATGTTATGGTCGGCGCAGGCGCAAGGGTGCTTGGTCCCTTTAAGGTGGGCAACAATGTAAAGATCGCCGCAAATGCTGTTGTGCTGGAAGCCATTCCCGACAACTGCACGGCTGTCGGCGTTCCCGCAAGGATAGCACGCTGCAACGGCAAACCCACCACCGATCTTGACCAGGTACACATTCCCGACCCTGTTGCTCAGGAACTGTGCAAGATGGATGTTCGTCTCAGCCAGCTGGAAAAGAAGGCGGGCATCACTCCCGCTCCAAAGGACGAACCAAATCTGGACTGCGGCTGCGGTTTCAGAAGCGATGATAATGACGATTATGTAATTTGAAAGGAAGAATAAAAATGCAGATCTATAATTCACTGAGCCATAAAAAAGAAGAATTTATCCCCAACACCCCGGGCAAGGTTTCCATGTACACCTGCGGCCCTACAGTATATCACTATGCGCACATAGGCAACCTGAGAAGCTACATCATGGAGGACGTTCTTGAAAAGTACCTCCGCTTCACAGGTCTGGACGTTAAGAGAGTTATGAACATCACCGATGTCGGACATCTTACCAGTGACGGCGACACAGGCGATGACAAGATGCTCAAGGGCGCAAAGCGTGAGCACAAGACCGTTATGGAGATAGCTGATTTTTACACTAAGGCTTTCTTTGCGGACTGCGCAGAGCTAAACATCAAGACCCCTGATGTGGTTGAGCCTGCTACTCACTGCATTCCCGATTTTATAAAAGTAATTTCCGCTCTTATTGAAAAGGGCTACGCATATGAGGCAGGCGGAAACATTTATTTCGACACCTCAAAGCTGAAGGAATACTATGTTTTCGGCGACTTCAACGAGGAAGACCTGGCTGTTGCTGTCCGTGAGGGTGTTGACGAGGACGGCAACAAGAGAAACAAGGCTGACTTTGTTCTCTGGTTCACAAAGTCCAAGTTTGACGATCAGGAGCTTAAATGGGAAAGCCCCTGGGGTGTGGGATATCCCGGCTGGCACATTGAATGTTCCTGCATCAGCATGAAGCATCTTGGTGAATACCTTGACCTTCACTGCGGCGGTATTGACAACGCATTCCCTCACCACACCAACGAGATAGCTCAGAGTGAAGCTTATCTGGGTCACAAGTGGTGCAACTACTGGTTCCATGTTCATCACCTTAACACCAATCACGGCAAGATGAGCAAGTCCAAGGGTGAGTTCCTTACCGTTTCCCTGCTTAAAGAAAAGGGATATGACCCTATGGTTTACAGATTCTTCTGCCTCCAGTCCCATTACCGCAAGTCGCTGGTATTCTCTTACGAGAATCTTGACAATGCGGCAGGTGCATATGACAAGCTGATCGCAAGGGTGGCACGTCTTCTTGCCGAGACTCAGGGCGAGATCGACAAGGCAGCTTACGACGAGCTGATGAAGGGCTTTACTGCGGCTCTTGACAATGACCTGAATACTTCTCTGGCAGTTACTGCGGTCTATGATGTTCTCAAGGCTGACACCACTGCGGCTACAAAGCTTGCGCTTATCGGCGAGTTTGACAAGGTACTTTCCCTTGGAATTATCGACCACGCAAAGAAGCTCAGCGCAAAGAATGAGTCTGCCGATGATGATATCCCCGAGGAGATAAAGGCGCTTGCGGAGCAGAGAAAGGAAGCAAGAAAGGCAAAGGATTTTGCTCTTGCGGATTCTCTCAGAGACAAGATAGCTGAGCTGGGCTATGTTATCGAGGAGACCCGTCAGGGCACTAAGATAACCAAGAAGTAATGGTGTGATATGCAGACAAAGACCATAAAGATAAGAAAAAAGTATGTTTTCGGGTTCTTTTTCTTCGTGATCGCAGCTATTACCATATTTATGCTGATAAACGCATTCACGGAGATGAACAAGGCGGCTCCCGACCCTGTGGAGAATTACGACAACATTGAGCTTATCCAGTTTGAGCCTGTGGGCGACGGGGCGCAGGTGGCTCTCATATCCACCGACGTGGGGGATATGAAGGCGGTATTGTACCCCGATGAAGCGCCCAATGCGGTGAGCCTTTTTGTCAGCACTGCCGAGAGCGGCGGATATAATGGGCTTACAGCGGGGCTTTACGAGCAGAAGAGCGTATTCACTCTTGACGCTCCCGAGATAGACGGCACATACAAGGCGGAGCTTCACAAGAATCTATGGCCCTTTAAGGGTGCGCTGTGCATGACTGACGGGGGAGACATTGTTTTCATAAACACGGTGCAGTACACCGATGAGGACAAGGAGTATCTTTCCGCAGAGGAGGGCGAGATGCCCGAGGTGCGTCATGCTTTTTATGAGCATGGCGGAGTGCCCAACTATGCTGGTCAATATGCTGTTTTCGGACAGGTTTTCGAGGGCGTTGATGTGCTGGAGAAGATTGCGGACAGCGAGATGGGGACGGAAATTGCGGTGAAGAGTGTGGAGATTTTGACGGATAGCGAATAATCAGTGACGTTATGAGGTGAGCATATGGCAAGTGCTTTTCAGTATCAGTGGAATAATTACCTTAAATCTGGTGGTAGCGAGCGAGTGAAACTCTTTCAGGATATTATGGACGGCGTGCCACAAAGGTTCATGGAGTTCAATGATACAATAAAAGAACTTCATAGCAAGTTCTGTCCAAGCAAAGCAATGGTTAATGAGTGCTATGACGATATAAATACTATTATACACGCTTTAGAGAGGGGTATTTGGGATGTGTATGCTTGCCTTGAGCCGGATGTGACGTATGATACTCACAGTGGGCTTAAATGCGTTGAAAATAGTTTTCGTGAGGCAAATAACGATATAAAATTTAATGATGAGGATTTAATTGAGCTTTTTTGTGAAGGTATGGCGAGAGAAAGCTTGGCGATTTCATTGCAAAGCCCCGACTTGTTTTTTCCGTATTTCTTTCGGGGCAATCATAATGTAGTTGAGTATATTGCAAGGGAATTTGATATTGAGCTACCACCTATGCCACCCAAAAAGGATTATCTTGGCAGATTTTATTATTATGCAGACTTGTGTGATGCTTTTCAAAATTTCAGATTTGAGAATGGACTTTCTGCGGCTGAGCTTTGGGCATTCCTTTACGATTACGCTCCTAACTGCGTTGGTCTTATGGACTATATTAGTGACGAGCTGCCAGAACCACGAAGTGCTTTCCTTATTGGAAGTAAGCTTAATGATATTTACATAAATGAGGATATTACACTATGGCAGTGCAATCCTGATACACGTGCGGGCGATATGATAGTGATGTATATCACTTATCCTGAATGCAGGATTGGAAAGGTTTGGCGAAGCATTTCGGCTGGATTTGATGACCCTTTTTTCTTTTATTATCGCTGTACTTATATTGGTAGATGCAAAAACATAAAGGGTATGACCTTAAAGCAGATGAAAAGTGATAAGATAGTTGGAAAGCTGCCCATCGTCAATAAAAATATGCAGGGCGTAAATGGTACTGAGATAAAGCCTTCTATATATAATTACATGATTGATAAAGCACATTCCAAAATCATCAAAATAAGCTGCTATGAAGCCAATTCGTCTATTAAAATTCAAAATGAGCATGATGTTGAGATACAGCTGATAGAACCGCTTCTTGAAAAGCTTGGTTGGAGCAAAAGCGAATATGTTCCACAGATGAATATAAGGCTCGGAAGCGGTGCTGACCGCATTGTACCCGATTATGTCATTCTTCCCGAACAGATACCGTACCATGAAACGGCTTTGTATGTTATTGAAGCAAAGCAGAGCATCACAAGTGAGAAAAAGCTTGATGCTGCCAAGGGTCAGGCAAGGTCATATGCACGTCAGCTGCAATCGAAAAATGCTGTCATTGCTTCTCAGGAGGGAATATGGGTAACTTCCGAAGATGATGATTTCAACGATATTGTTTTTCACTGCACATGGGAAGAGATGAACGACCCTGATATATTCGCACAGCTGAGCAGACTTATTGGCAAAAAGTGAAAGGTGAGAAATGTACACCCCAAACGAAAAAAGATACGATAAAATAGAATATCGCCGGTGCGGGAAGAGCGGGCTGAAAATGTCCGCTTTGTCGCTGGGGCTGTGGAAGAATTTCGGCTCGAAAAGCCACTTTGACAATATGGAGAAGATGGTTCACACCGCTTTTGACTGCGGTATATGCTGCTTTGACCTGGCCAACTGCTACGGAAGCCCTGACAACGGGGCTGCTGAGGAGAATTTCGGCAGGATACTTGACAATGGGCTGAGAGCCTATCGTGATGAGCTGTGTATTTCCACCAAGGCGGGCTTTTATATGTGGAGCGGCCCTTACGGCGACAAGAACGGTTCGGCGAAAAATCTCACTGCGTCCCTGGACGGCAGCCTTAAAAGAATGGGGCTTGAATATGTGGATATTTTCTATCACCACATTGCCGACCCTGACACTCCCGCAGAGGAGACGGCGCTGGCTCTTGACAAAGCGGTAAAGGACGGCAAGGCGCTTTATGTGGGGATATCAAACTATGACGGCAGGCAGACTGAGGAGATCGCTTCCATATTCCGTGAGCTTCACACGCCGTTTATTGTAAATCAGCTGCCATTTTCCGTTCTTGACAGGGAATCGGAAGAAGTGCTGAGGGTCAATGATGATATCGGCATTGGCACGGCTGTTTTTTCGCCCCTTTATCAAGGCTTTCTTTCCGACAGGTATCTGAACGGCATTCCTGCTGATTCAAGGGTGGGCAAGGGTGAGACATGGGTAGGCGAGGAGCTTGATGACAAGATGATATCAAAGCTCAGGCAGCTGAACTGCATTGCTCAGGCAAGGGGACAGTCCCTTTCGCAGATGGCGCTGGCGTGGATACTCTCTCACAAAGAGGTCACGACGGTGATAATCGGCGCAAGCTGTCCCGAGCAGATAACCGAAAATGCCCGCTGCACCGAAAAGCCTGATTTTTCGGAAGAAGAGCTTTTGCAGATAGACATGATAATATGTAAATAAAAACGTCCGCATCATTTGGTGCGGACGTTTTGCGTTATATCGTTATATATCGTATTTTTTCGGATCAGACATTGATCTCAGCGGACTCGTGGGTCATGGAGCTGTACTTGTCAAGTACGGGCTTTACGCACTCAGCAAGGAACTCTGTAACCTGCTCGGAGCTTCTGCCTGTGTAGTTCTCGGGAACCAGAACAGCCTCGATATCCTCTCTCTTGAGACCAAAGGAAGGATCTGCAAGGATACGCTCAATAAGGTCGTTTTCCAGGCCCTCTTCCTTTACCTGCTTGCCGGCTTCCATAGCGTAGGTACGGATCTTCTCGTGAAGCTCCTGACGGTTTCCGCCTCTTTTTACAGCGTCCATCATAATGTTCTCGGAAGCCATGAAAGGAAGCTCTCTCATAATTCTCTGGCGGATTACCTTGGGGTAAACTACCAGCTCGGAGGTTACGTTTATCATAATGTTCAGGATAGCATCTGCTGCAAGGAATCCCTCTGCAACGGAGATTCTCTTGTTTGCGGAGTCATCGAGAGTTCTCTCGAACCACTGTGTACCTGCGGTGAATGCAGGGTTAAGGGTGTCTATCATAAGATATCTTGCAAGCGCAGTGATTCTCTCGCAGCGCATGGGATTTCTCTTATAAGGCATTGCGGAGGAACCAATCTGGTTCTTCTCGAAAGGCTCTTCCATCTCCTTGAAGTTCTGGAGGATTCTCATATCGTTTGCGAACTTCATTGCAGACTGTGCAATGTTGCCCAGTGTGCTGATTATCTGGGAGTCTATCTTTCTGGAATAGGTCTGACCGGAAACGGGAACTACAGCGTCAAATCCCATTTCCTCAGCGATCATTCTTTCAAGCTCCTTGACCTTGGTGCTGTCGCCCTCGAAAAGCTCCTTGAAGGAAGCCTGTGTGCCTGTGGTTCCCTTGGAACCGAGAAGCTTCAGGTTCTTAAGTCTGTATTCAAGCTCGTCAAGGTCCATGAGCAGCTCATTTATCCAAAGAGTAGCTCTCTTGCCCACAGTGGTGAGCTGTGCGGGCTGGAGGTGGGTGTATGCCAGAGCGGGCATATCCTTGTACTTATCTGCAAATGCGGAAAGCTGGGAGATAACGGTAACAAGCTTCTTGAGAACGATGTTCATAGCGTCTCTCATAACGATGATATCGGTGTTGTCACCAACATAGCAGGAGGTAGCGCCTAAGTGAATGATGCCTGCTGCCTTGGGGCAAACCTTTCCGTAGGTGTAAACATGAGCCATAACGTCGTGGCGGACGAGCTTCTCACGCTCTGCTGCGCACTCATAGTCGATGTTATCAACGTTTGCTTCCAGCTCATCTACCTGCTCCTGGGTAACATTCAGACCCAGCTTCATTTCAGCCCTTGCCAGAGCCACCCAAAGACGTCTCCATGTGGTGAATTTTTTATCTGCTGAAAATACATACTGCATTTCCTTGCTTGCGTATCTGGTGCAGAAGGGGGATTCGTAGGTGCTTGTATCCTGCATTGTAATAACTTCCTTTCGTTTCTTTCCTGACGGCATAATAATATAGTTTATTATACCATGGTGCGCAGGATTTGTCAATAACGAATGAAAAGGGCGGGGACTTGCTTTTTGCGGCCGTTTGGGGTATAATTTAAATCAATGATATTATTCGGAAGGAGATTTTTATGACTGGTGATAATCTTATCTCAAAAAACACACGGCAAACAACTGCTTTTTCTGCTGCATTGCTTTTGGTATTTAATCTTCTGTTTTTTGCCCCTGTTGAAATATTCTTAGGGAATGTAAGGGATCTTTCCGCTCCTATCAAATATGTATTGTGGGGTTGTGTTCCACTGAGCGCTGTAATGATGATTTTGCTTTATTTTATTCTTTATAAAGTAAAAGATAAGCATTTTTATACTGCAATAAGTGTTGTATGGGGACTGGGACTGGCATTTTACATACAGGGAAATTTCCTGCAGATAAATTCCGCTCAGCTTGACGGCACCGAGCAGCGTGCAGGTGCAATGAAATGCATAATAAACCTGTTCATATGGCTGATAATACTTGCAGTCCCCCATTTGATATTCAGATTTAAAAAAGCAGCTTTTCCAAATGTAGTAGTTATTTCATCAATGGCTATTACTATAATAGAAGTACTAGTTCTTATTCTGACCTACTGGGTTACGGCAGAGAACGATATTGACGGCAGAGTTATCGAAATGCTTTCCAATGATAATTACGACTACTATCTTTCTCAGGACGACCAGTACGAGTTTTCAACAGACCATAACATTATCCTGATACTCACCGATGAATATGATTCTTTCTGCTTTGAGGAAGCGGTGAAAAATGACCCGCAGGCTGCGGAGGGCTTTAAGGATTTCACCTTTTACCGCAATACTCTGGGAGTATTCGGTGAGTCGTCCCCGTCCATAACCAACATATTCACAGGCAGCCATACAGATATGGATTTCAGTAACGAGACACTATTCGAAACACTTGAAACAAATGGATATTCAGTGCAGATGTTTGCTTCAAAGGAAATTTTTTCTCGTTATATATTTCAAAAATATGCGGATAATTACGCAGAATACAGTTTAGAAGCCACTGATCTGATAAACATTAATAAATGTATTTACAGTCTTGCTTTCTACAAATATATGCCTGTTGTATTTAAAGAACCATTTCATCTTGACAGCAGAGATATCAGCAAAATGACATCCTCCTCAAGTGCTTATTATCATATTTACGATTTTAATAATCTGGCTTTTTACAACACTATCGGCACTGATGTCACATATACCGACACCAAGTGCTTCAAGTACATATATCTGTTCGGGCTTCATCCTGTAAGAACTACATCCAAAGACCTTATAGACCACGGAAATACTCAGGTTTCAAAGGAGGAATGTGCAGAGGCAGTGAACAAAATTCTCTGCGCATATCTTGAAAAGCTCCGTGAAAACGGAGTTTACGACAATTCTGATATAATCATCATGGCTGACCACGGCTGCAAGGATAATGACTGGGGAAAATATCCTACCCTGCTGATAAAGCGCAGCGGAGAGAGCTTTGACAAAATGAATGTTTCGGACGTTCCCGTATCATATGATGATATGTATCCCACTCTGCTGTATCTTGCGGGAGACGAAAGCTCCGAAGGCACTGTATTTGACCTTAAAGAGGGGGAGCGGACAAGGTATTTTGCTCAGACTGATGAATACATCACAGGCTCGGTGACACGATAAAATAATATGAGAGGTGCTTTATGATAAAAGAACTTATGCACGACCCCATATTTCTGGCTCAGAAGTCGGAAACGGCGGACAGGAACGATATACAGACAGCAAATGACCTGCGTGACACGCTGGAAGCCAACAGGGAGCGGTGCGTGGGCATGGCTGCCAATATGATAGGCATGAAAAAGCGCATAATCTGCTTTGTTAGTGACGGGGAATATATGATAATGTTCAACCCCGAAATAATAAAGCAGTCCGACCCATACGACACTGAGGAGGGCTGCCTTTCTCTGCTTGGCGGCCCCAGAAAATGCAAAAGGTACAAGAAAATAAAGGTGAAATATCAGAACGAGGATATGCAGGTGCGGATAAAGACCTTTTCCGATTTTACCGCCCAGATAATCCAGCACGAGACAGACCACTGCAACGGCATACTTATATGAATTTATATAATTATAAATAAAAAGGCGTGACAGCTCATATGAACTGCCACGCTTTTTTTGATAGTGTTTTTACTTGCTTTCGGGCTTCTGATCTGTTACCACAAGCTCCTTGAGAGAGGTTGCAAGACCTGCAAGTCCCTGTATCTCGGAGGGGATAATGATCTTTGTTGCCTTGCCGTCGGCTGCCTTCTGGAAGGCTTCCAGGCTCTTGATAGCGATAACGCTCTGGGAAGGATTTGCTTCATTGAGCTGACGGATAGTGTCTGCCAGAGCCTGCTGAACGTTTCTGATGGATTCAGCTTCACCCTCTGCTTCGAGTATCTTCTGCTGTCTTACAGCGTCTGCACGGAGTATCATAGCCTGCTTCTGAGCCTCTGCCTGGAGGATAGCTGCCTGCTTTTCAGCCTCTGCACGGAGTATCTTGGACTCCTTTTCACCCTCTGCAACAAGCACCTGAGACTTCTTTTCACCCTCTGCCTGGAGGATCTTCTCACGGCGCTCACGCTCTGCCTTCATCTGCTTCTCCATTGCGTCCTGTATCTCACGGGGAGGAAGGATATTCTTCAGCTCTACTCTGTTTACCTTGATGCCCCAGCGGTCGGTAGCCTGGTCGAGGATAGCGGTTATCTTGGTGTTGATAACGTCTCTGGAGGTGAGTGTAGCATCGAGCTCCATCTCGCCGATGATGTTACGGAGTGTGGTTGCGGAAAGGTTCTCGATAGCGGAAAGAGGTCTTTCAACGCCGTAGGTGTAAAGCTTTGCGTCGGTAACGGTGAAGAATACGACGGTGTCTATCTGCATTGTAACGTTATCCTTGGTGATAACGGGCTGAGGCTTGAAGTCAACTACCTGCTCCTTGATGGAGACCTTCTTTACCACCTTGTCGATGATGGGGATAACGTAGTGGGGGCCTGTGTGAAGTGCTCCCGAGAATGCGCCCAGACGCTCAACCACGTACACCTGAGCCTGGGGAACAATCTTTATTCCCGAGATGATGATAACTACAACGATAAAAATTATTATGGCAATTAAATATTCCATATCTGCTCTCCTTTTGGTTTAGGTTATTCTTTTGCGACTGTGACGAATGCGGCGCCCTTAGATTTTACCACCACGGTCTCGCCCTTTTCGATCACTGAGCTGTCGGCTGTTTTTGCACCCCAGTCAACGCCCTCGATGCGTACTCTGCCCGTACCTGCTTCGGGGTCTATCTTTTCGATGACTATTGCTTTTTTGCCGATGTCAAGCTCGCCGTTTGTGGGTGTGTTTTTAGGCATGATCTTTTTAACAACAGGTCTTGTGACCGCCAGCGTGATAACAGAAACGGCAAGGAATACCGCCAGCTGTACTGCGAAGCCTGCTCCGAGGACAACTGCGATCAGGGCTGCCAGTGCACCCAGTGCGAACCATATTGAGACCAAGGCACAGGTTGCAGCTTCCGCCAGAACTGCTGTTATCAGCACGATGATCCATAAGATGTACATTACTCTGCTCACTCCTTTCGTTGTCGGTACCGGTGTTTATGTCGGCTGACTTTTGCCTTAATACTATATTATCATAGTTTTATGCTAAAATCAATGATTTTATTAAATTTTAATCTTTTTCACAGGAAAATCATAATAATATTACATTGGAAGAGGGCGTTTTGTGGGATCGGTAAAACAGAATTATAGTTTGCCCGTGCCTGCGGCTGCGACGACCGGATGGCTCTGCCCTCATGTGGACTTCCTAAAACCTTTTACTTTGTGCTTATTTGTGCTGTTTTTTTTATTTGTACCACTGCAAATAAAAAAAGACTGCCACGATTGCAGCAGTCCTTTCAAATATCTTATGATACTATTAAAGAATAACAGTATTTCTTCCGCTTTCCTTTGCCTTATACAGCTTTTCGTCAGCGGTCTTGATATTGTCCTCAATGGACTTCATGGGGTCAAGCTGAGTTACGCCGAAGCTCATGGTCACCTTTATGTCCATGCCCTCAAAGTGACAGACAGAACCCATTATTGCCTGACGCACCCTCTCGGCAGCCTCTGCCGCCTCTTCGTCTCCTGTATCGGGCAGTATAACGATGAACTCCTCGCCGCCCCAGCGGTAAACGCCGTCGCATATGCGCACGTTCCTTCTGAGATAGCCTGCCACATGGCGCAGAACCTCATCGCCTGCGTTATGACCGTAGGTATCGTTTACTTTCTTAAAGAAATCTATGTCGCAGATGAAAAGGGAAACGCATCTTACGGCTTCCGGGTCGGTAAGTATCTTCACATAATTCTTGTTATAGTCATTATAGAAGCCCATACGGTTTTTAAGCTCGGTGAGCTTATCGTGCTGGGAATCGTCAAGGAACGTTTCCGATTCAAGAGTAATGCCGCAGATGAATGCCGCCAGTGAAAGACGCTTTGTATCTGCCTGAACATCGAATTTGCCGTCATTATCCAGCTTGTTTATAGCCTGATATGCGCCGATGAACTCTCCCTTGCAGTCGGAGATAGGCATTACCAGTATGGATTTTGTAACATATCCTGTTTTCTTATCAACATCTGAGTTGAAATCAGGGTGATTGTAAGGGTCGTTGGTCACTATAGTGCGCTTTTCTGCGAGAGCCTTGCCCACAAGGCCTGTGCCCTCGGGAATGGTTATCCTGCCCGTACCCACAGCGGCAGTTGTCCATAACTCATGGGAACGCTTATCCCATTTCCAGAAGCTTGCTCTGTCGGCATTGACGAGAGTTCTGCCCAGATCCGTCAGCAGGCGGAAAATAGCGGAATGGTCATTTGAAGCGTCGTCATCGGGGTGGGACATCTCGGTGTAAAGGTTCTGTGTGATGGAAAAGATCTGCTCCAGCAGCTTATCCGAAGATACAGCTTCGTTTACGTTATCCATATTATCACTTCCAATATCTGATTTTTATGTTATTATAACACATTCAAAACAGCTTGTAAATAGAAAAATATTTTTTTTGGCGATTTTTTTTGAAATATAGTGACAAATTGCATTTAACGTGTTATAATATTATTAAATATTATCTATCAGAAGAAAGGGTGGCATACTTTGAAGAACCGCAGCAAGGTATCGGCAGTCATTGAAGCCGCAGTAGTTTTTGCTCTGGTGTTCGTCACCTCATTTTACGATGTGTTCTATTCCTTTGACAGCCTGCTGAGAGACAAGCTGTACCAGACCCCCAGGGGCATAAACAACAAAATAAAGATAATCGCCATTGATGATGAAGCTCTCCGTGAATACGGTCCTTTCGGCACATGGTCAAGGGGCGTTTATGCGGATATCATCAACACTCTGGGGGAATATCCCGCTGCGGTGGCAATGGATATCATGGTATTCGGCGATATGGACAGCCAGGGCGACAAGGCTCTTTCGGAAGCCTGCCGTAACAGCGGACGTGTGGTGGCAGGCTCATACATAAGCTACACCAGCGCATACAAGACGGACGAAAACGGCAAGCCCTACATCGACCGCTTCCATATCGAGCAGATAGAGCAGCCCATTGCGGCGGCTGACTGTATCACAGGCTTTGTGAACGCTTCACCTGACGATGACGGAATAGTCCGCTCCGCATTCCTTACCGTGTCCGCTCCCGAGCTGTACGGCGATGAGAGCTTAGGCAGCCTTGCGGCGGAGACCTACTATCTTTACTGCAAAAACACAGGCACTGCGGCAAACACCCCCACACTTGACGATAACGGCAGAATGTGGATAAGCTATGCAGGCCGCCCGGGAGATTATGAGCATATCTCCATGTCCTCTCTACTTGACGGAAGCGTTGACCCACGCATATTCACCGACTGCATAGTTCTTGTGGGAGCATATGCTTCGGGACTTCAGGATCAGTTCTCCGTACCCAACAGCTCCGACCAGATGTTCGGAGTGGAGATACACGCAAATATCATACAAGGCCTTCTGGACGGCAAATGCCCCGTTCCCGCAAACCGTGTATTATCCGCACTGGCAGCGGCAGCAGCGGCGGTGCTGGCATATCTTATCTCAAAGTATTCAAAGGTGAAAATATCCACACCTATTATAATAGTAATGACGGCCGCCTATATCGCAGCGGGCGTTATGCTGAACGGTTCGGGTCTTACCATACCCATACTTTATGCACCTTTGTTCATGGTAATATGCTACCTTGTAAATCTTGGCAGAAAATATGCGGAGGAAGCCATTGAAAAGCGCAAGATAACCGCCGCATTTAAGAAATACGTTGCTCCGCAGGTGGTTGAGGAGATAGCAAAGTCAGGCTCATACCACATAAAGCTTGGCGGAGAAAACAGGCACATCGCAGTGCTTTTCGTTGATATCAGAGGCTTCACACCCATGTCAGAAAGCCTTGAGCCTGAGCAGGTGGTGGATATCCTGAACAGCTACCTTAACCTTACCACAAATTCAATTTTTGCCAACGGCGGCACGCTGGATAAGTTCATCGGCGATGCCACCATGGCAGTGTTCAACGCTCCTTTTGACCTTGACGACTATATCTTCCGTGCCGTAAAGACCGCATGGGATATCGTCAGCGGAGGAAATGCCATAGAAAGCACATTTATGGAAAAGTACGGCAAATCCGTAAGCTTCGGCGTGGGCGTCAACTGCGGAAACGCCGTTGTGGGCAATATCGGCTGCGATTTCCGTATGGACTACACCGCCATCGGCGACACCGTAAACACCGCCGCCCGTCTGGAATCAAACGCCAAGCGTGGTCAGGTGCTTATCAGTCAGGCGGTATATGACGAGGTAAAGGACAGGATAACCGCAGAGCCTATCGGCGAGATACCCTTGAAGGGCAAATCAAAGGGCGTGTTCGTATATTCGCTGACAGGCATAACAGGTGAGATCAAGACCGACAAGCAGAAAGGAATGTCCGCACAATGAGCAGATTTATGATAATCCCACGGATAGACAAACTGGACGAGAGCCTTGCCCTTGCCCATGAATACGGCTTCGGTTTTGAGTTCAACGACTTTTACTCGCCCAAGGTGCTTGATGATACTGAGCTTACGAAAAGCATCATCGAAAAATACAAAGCGGCTGGGCTTCCCGACTACTGCACTTCCCACGGCGACTTTTTTGACGTGCTGGTGTTCAGCGAGGATAAATACATCAGGGAGATATCCCGAAAGCGCATTATCCAGAGCCTTGAAACCGCTTTGAAGATAGGCGCAAGAGGCGTGGTGTTTCACACAAACCACAACCCCTATTTTATAGCCGATGCTTATGTGAACAGCTGGCACAGGTATAACGAGGAGTTCTGGAACGAGATACTTCCCATGTACCCGCAGCTGAACATCTATCTTGAAAATATGTGCGACAGTTCCCCGAAAATGCTTGCCGTCCTTGCCAAAAGCCTCTGCCATCACAAAAATTTCAGCGTATGCTTTGACTATGCCCACGCCAGCGTTTTCGGCAGATGCGATATAGGGCAGTGGGTAACGGAGCTTGCTCCATACGTAAAGCACCTGCACATAAATGACAATGACCTTGAAAGCGACCTGCACCTTGCAGTGGGCGACGGCAAGATAGACTGGCAAAGGTTCAAAGAATACTATTTTAAGTATTTTTCCGATAAGACCGTGCTTATCGAGACCTCATATCCCGAGACACAAAGGCGTTCCGCCGAATACCTGAAAAAGCTTGGAGTGCTGTGATACAGGCATGCTGCACAATATTTGCGTTAGGAATTGGTTAAAAGTGAGTTTTTTGAACAATTTTGGCAAACCCACTTGATTTTATGTAAATAATATGTTATAATTCACATAAGCAAATAAAAGGCAAAACCGATGAAAATCGGTGGCGCAAAGCACGAGCCTAAGCTATGAATTTTCAAGGTACGGCGGTCGGGCTGCATTTGCAGGAATTCCTGTTTTGCGGCTTGCCTGCGTACCTTTTTTATTTTGCGGTAAGCTGATATTTAATTAACGAGGTGATCATATGAAAACACTTACATCTAAAGCCAAAGTGATAATTACAGCCGTTGCGGCGGCAGTTGTTGCTGCGGGCATTGTTGCAGGTGTGCTTCTCACAAGGCAGGACTCATACAGAGTGCTTAAAGTATTCGAGCTTATGGGTACTGCATCGGTAACAAGAGAAAGCGCAGGCGACCTTGACGCTTATGTGGGAATGAACCTGGAAAGCGGCGACGTTGTTTCGGTAGATGACAACAGCAATATGCGCATTTCCCTTGACAGCGATAAATATGTGCTCCTTGATGCGGGAACAGTGCTGGAGCTTGTTGCCGCAGGCAATGAGAAGGACAGCAGAACTACCCTTAATCTCAGAGAGGGCGCAATACTTAACGAGATAACCTCCGCTCTGTCGGAAAATTCCTCCTATGATGTAAACGCCCCCAAGGCGACCATGGCAGTAAGAGGAACCAGCTACAGCGTTACCGTCACCAAGGACGGCGACAGGTATATCATCGAGCTTGATACATTCCACGGAAAGGTGGCTGTCCGCCTGATAAGCGAGGACGGCACTCCCGGGGAAGAGGTAATGGTAGGCGAGGGCAAAAGCGTGCTTATCATAACCGAGCCGAACGAGAATACCCACAACTCTCCCGATATTGACGGTCACTCATATTTCGTTATCCGTGACCCCGAGGCTGAGGGCGGCTACAGAAAGGTGGATATCTCCGAAGCTGTATTTGACTCGGAATACGATTTCCTTGCCGCTTCCATCAAGGAGCGTGTGGTAAGCTCCAACAACAGCGGACTTTTCCAGATAAAGGACGCTATAATCGAAAAGCTCACAGGCGCAGAGACAGAAAATGACGTAACTACTGCTGCCACCTCCTATAAGGTAATGGCAGGCGGCTCGGGCACAAGTGCAGCCCAGACAGCTGCTCCCGCTCAGACTGCAAAGCCTGCACAGACTTCAGCATCTACAGCTCCAAGGGAGCCTATAAATTCCGACAACTACACTGCTCCGGCATTTACCGAAAGCACCACAGCAGGCACAACAGCCACTTCGGCGGAAGTTCCCGCTCAGGCATCGGCAGCTGAAAGCACATTCGGTACAGGCGATTCTTCAAACGGAGCAAACGGAACGGGAACAAATGCCTCGGGTACAAGCGCTTCAAACTTTGTATCGGGCACAGGAGTGACCGCTCCCGCAAATTCCGATACATCGGGAACAAGCAGAAGAGAGACCTCGCCCCGCACCACAGGTCAGGGTACACAGACCTCTCCTGATGTGACAAATCCCAACGTTACCGCTCCCACAGACCCCACAGGTTCGGGATTTTCTCCTCTGGTAACAACACGTCCCACAGGCACAGCCTCTCAGACTTCGGCAACCACAAGACCTTATGTTACCACAAATCCCACCACAACTACCACCGCAGTCACCGATAAGGAGCCTGAGGTATTTACTGTAACATTCCTTTCCGACAATGGCACAGTCCTTTACACCCGTGACGTTGAGTCGGGCGATACAGTTTCAAACTTCCCGCAGGTGCCTGCAAAAACAGGCTACACAGGCGTATGGCTGGTATCGGGCAAGAACACTCGGTTCACAGCAGCCACTGTGGTTACATCTGATATGTCCGTATATGCTTCCTACACCGCAAAGGAATATACCATTACAATGAACGTTGAGGGAACCACAACCACAATGACCGCAAAGTACGGTGATTCCCTTTCCGATGTTCTCCCCGCTGTACCTGCTAAAACAGGCCATGACGGCATATGGACAATAAACGGTGCGGCAATATCTTCCACAGCAAAGGTTACGGGCAATATGACCGTTACAGCAAAATACACTCCCAAGACCTACACCGTTACCATAATCGTCGGAACTGAGCGAGACACAAAGACCGCCAAGTACGGCACTCTTCTCAGTGACATTCTCCCCACTATCCCCGAAAAGAAGGGCTACCACGCAGCATGGACAGTTGACGGTTCACCCCTTTCCGATACTGCCGCAGTAACAGACGATATCACCGTTACCGCAGAATATGTTCAGAAGGAATTTACCGTAAACTACATGGATAAGTACAGCACTTATTCCGAGACCTATGCAGATAACGGCGAAAAGCTCCTTGACGTTCTGGACGATCCCGATGTGGGCAATGAGCTTGACCTTAAATACGTATGGCTCACCCGCTACAACGCATGGACTGCATCGTCAAACAGCGGTATGGTAAAGGTAAACGACAGCCATGTTGTAACTAAGGATATTGACAGCGGTTACGAGGTTCAGGCAGTCGAAAAGCAGCAGATAACCTATTACATCGGCGATGATATCAATGGCTACACCGCAGGCGGCAGCTTCTATCTGCTGACAAATTTGACTTCCGAGACTATTTCGGAAGTTCAGCCCGGATATTTGGGAACTATCCTTCCTGCAAGCTACAGCGGATTTGTTTATGACTACTATGGAGATGCTGTTACATTTACCGAAAATGATGCCGCATATAATGTTGATGCTATATACACCTATAACTATCTCGTGACATTCAAAAGCGCCGACGACACAATAGTCACCAAACGATTCCCGACGGGCAAAACCATAGGCGACCTGCCTCAGCTCCCACAGCTTTCCGACCCGACAAACAACGTGTGGGCATATTATGAGGGCGATGTTCCTACGGAAGTCACATCGGCAACTCAGGTAAACTCGGATATGAATATCATCGAAATGCCCAAGAGCGAGGTCATCTTCCATACCGTCACCTATACCCGTGCCGACGGCACAACGGGCACCATAAGGGTAGGCGAGGGCGCAAGCATTTATGGCTCGCTGACATCAGGCGGACTTACTCCTGCCGAGGGATACAGCTGGATAGACGAAAGCGGCAATGAGATTTCAAGCGATACGGTCTGCACAGGAGATATGACCATAACCGAAAAGGGCGACCTTGTAACGCTGGAATTTTATTACGGCGGCACCCTTTACAGGACAGAAAATGTCCGCATAGGCGAAGAATTTATCTTTTCTTCCGAGATGCTCATAGGAACCACAGGCGCACCGTTCTCGACCATTGAAGCGCTGCAAAATGACTCACATGTGTGGAAATTCACTGTTGACGGCGTTGAATACACTGTAAGCAGCACATTCACCGTAACAGGCGCAGCAACTGTTTATGTAACAATGGAATGATTTTCCGTAAGCAAAAGTATAAAAATGTTGATCTGTCAAGACCTTTTATGAGGTCTTGACAGATTTTTTTATATGGGATATAATTATAATATCTATTTTTATCAGAAGGAAGAACGGCTATGATGATGCTTTCCGAAAAAACAGCATACAAAGCTGTGGCTTTTGCCGCACGCCATAAGTGGGCAAAGCCATTCTGCTTCGGAGTGTATTCTGCCGTTTACGCAGCAGAGAAGCTGAAAGCAGATGAAAAGCCGTTTTCAAGGCGGGTCATCGCATTTGCCACAGCCTCTGCATTTGTTTTTATGACCGTTCCAACGTCATATGCCGCCGCACTTGTTCAGTCGGAGACTTCCGTTGTCACGGAGCAGATGAACACCATGGAGCCTGTTGCCATGTCTCCCGAGGATATCGCCGCAAGAGTTACACTGGAGGGTCTGGCGGAAAATGAGGCTTCCTACGGACTTACGCTGAATATCCGCTCGCTCAGAACAGATGTTACCGCAAGATTTACAAGCTCCGACCAAATGGAAAGCGATATAAAAGCTGCCTTTGAAAGCTACGGCATAAATTCCGACGAGCTGTGCATATCCCCCGTAAAAATACAGCTTTACAGGAACGATACAAGGGAAAAGCTGCAGATATCAGAGGGGTATTCCTCCGATGTCACCCTGCCCGTGCCCGAGGAAATGCTCAGCCGCATTGACGAGCTGAGAGGCGTCCGCCTTGAGGATAACGGTACACTCACCGTCATCGAGGGCGAGACAGATGAAAATACATTTTCATTCCGTACAAATAAGCTGGGCAACTTTGCACTGGTCACATATAAGGACACGGCGGAGGATATCGGCAGCGGAGCGGGAGTATCCGACACGGGTATCGTTACGGATATATCCATATCCGTTCCCCAGCCTATAACAGACGAGGATAAGCGCCGCTTCCGCAGGAACAGGGGAAAGAAGTGCATTTACAGAATAAAGCGTATAGTCAAGGAAAACGAGCGCTTGATATAATAGTGATACTACACAAAAATCACATCAAAATACTACCATTCTGCTGTTGAAGTTTTGGGCTCAAAGTGGTATAATATGTGTAAAATTTATATCCGTGAAGGAGCAGCGCATATGGACCCGTTTATCGCCAGACAAATTATTACCGATAAGCTCCAGCACACCGTGGGCTGTGAGATAATACTTGCCGATCCCAAAGCCAATGCAGAAAGGAACGAGCTTTACGAAAGCGCCGCCACTGATAATATATCACGGCTGAACTTGGATAAATTCACCGACGGCAGGACTGCCTACATCACCTTTACCCGCAGTATGCTGACCGCAAATATCCCCGCACGCTTCGGAAAAGACAAGCTTGTGATACAGATAGACGGCTCACTCATCAACGACCGCTCCGCTCACAATCTTATCAGGAAGTACCGCCAGGCAGGGTATAAGATAGCTGTCATCGGCTTTAAGGTTGATTCGGGTTATTTCGGTATCATGGACAGCTTTGACTATATCAAGGTGGATTTCAGGGATTTTACATCTCCAGAGATGGAAAATATCCTGCGAATGGCACGAACCTTCAATAAAAAAATAATCGCATACAATATAGAATGCGCTGAGGCATATGCCAAGGCAAAGCTCTGCGGCTGCACATATTATCAGGGAATGTACATCTACGGCAAGATACCTACGGCTGTGCGCAGAAAGGGCATCATGCGTGAGGGCTTCAACGAGCTTTTCAATGAGCTTTACAGCGGCAGGTCGGATATTGTCAGCATTACAAATATCATAGGCAGATATTCCGAGATATCGGAAGCGGTACAGGCTCTGGCAAATTCGCTTTACTTTGCCTCCGACGTGCGCACCGTTGGCACTGACAAGGCAGCGGCAAAGCTGGGCGAGGAAAATCTGAGAAAATACGTTTATATCATTGGCTTCAAGGCTGAGGACGGTTCCATGCCCGGCGAGCTGATAAAATTCGCACTTCTTAGGGGAATGCTCTGCTCGGAGCTGGCGGGATTTGCAGACAGTATGCCGATAACATCGTCAGAAGCATTTTCGATGGGAACGGTCTCAATGCTCGGCAGACTTCTTCACAAGCCGTTGGCTGAGGTAATGCCCGATACTGTGTGCGCCTCCCTTATTTCGGGTCAGGGCAGAGCGGGAATGCTTTACAAGATGATATGCGCATATGAAAAAGCCGATATGAAGATTGCAGCGGAATTTGCCGCAGCTCTCGGCATACCGCCTTCCATACTGCCGCAGAAATACCGTGAATGTGTATCCGCAGCAGATGAAATGTGGCATAAGCTCATAACTCCCGCTGAGTTCAGGGAATGATAAGTATATTTAAAAGCCTTCCGTTTCGGGAGGCTTTTTTTTCATTTTGTATAAAATGATTTTATTTGACGAATATTATTGTAAAGGTTTACATAACCGCTTGATTTTATTTGTGTAAAATAGTAATTGACACTTTTGTCATTTTGTATTAAAATTAGAAGTACCAATATATTCTCTTTTGTGTATAACCACATGAGAATGGGAAAATTATGGGAGAAATTACGTCCGTAAACGATAACATTACGGACAGGGGGCAGCTGCTTTAAGGAGAGCGCTGTTCAGAGGGCTTTGTCAGCAAAGCCCGGAAAGGAAGGTTATTATGAAGAAATCAAAACTCATCGGAGCCTTAACGGCTGCGGCACTGGCTGCTGTCAATATGACAGCTTTTGCAGCACTGCCCGTTTCTGCGGCAGAGGTTGACCTTGACGGCACATATCACGCATATATCGGTGTGCAGTCCGCAAGCTACACCTTCAGAAACGCTTATGACGATGCGACCTACGGCTACGGCGTAACTGCCGATGACGGAACTGTATGGTTCGATCAGCTCACAGGCTGGGACGGCCCCACAGCTCTCAACAAGGGCGGCAA
>JABLTO010011615.1_pt1 | contig 34325 bp, 41 predicted proteins | sample 7160091 | NCBI WGS metagenome assembly JABLTO01 (sample SAMN14651225, study PRJNA627086) | human gut metagenome | isolation source: feces | host: Homo sapiens
ATATATATTTAAATAAATATAAGTTTTTGATAAAGGCAGAGTTGTAAAAACGCTGCTTTTGTTTTTTTAAAATGTGTAACCATAGTATTCATAATTTATCACATGATTATTCGATAATTTTTAATTATGATAATAGTTATTAAAGAAAGGATATTGATTAAATGAAAAAAATAAAAAATTGGTTTTATAAACCGGAAGTACATTATACATATAATGATACTGGTAAATTGGCAGTAGGTGTTGCTGTTGGACATGAAGGGACTTTGCAAGTCATCAAGGATATGGGGCTGAAGGAACCATTTACAGGAGCGGTTCCTTTACAAACAGGTGAGATTGGTGATGATTTTAGCTATTATTTTGCGGTAAGTGAGCAAACACCATCGGTTGTATCAGTTGGTGTGTTAGTAAATGATACTAATGAGGTATTAGCATCTGGTGGTTATATTATTCAATTATTGCCTGAAGCAACTGAAGAGGATATTAGTTATATTGAAAAAGTCGTTAAAGAATGTCCACCAGTTTCTGAATTGATCAATAACAAAAAAGATCCTGAAGATATATTAAAATCGTTATTTGATGATGTGGAAATTACAGAAACGCAGGATTTATTTTTTAATTGTGATTGTTCAAAAGAAAAAATGGCAGATGCTTTAATCACGTTAGGAAAAGATGAACTACAGGCAATGATTGATGAAGATCATGGCTGTGAAATAAATTGTCAATTTTGTAATACTAAGTATCAGTTTGATGAAAATGAATTAAAAGCTATAAAAGAAAAAATTTAATAGTTTATATTATATAAAAAAGAAAGGCGGGGGAAGCCTTTCTTTTTAGTTGGTTTACCAACATATTTAGGAATATAACTAACTTGATAACTTACTTCTATTTCGGGGAGGAAAATAGCGGGGAAGTGTAAGTTATCTGTAAATATTATGAACAGGATAAAAATTTTTATACATTTATATTTCTTTTTTTTTAAATAATTGATAAGATACTGCATGAGGAGTGAGTAGATGTTTAAAATAGGAAATGTTGAGATTGAAAATCCTGTTGTTATGGCACCAATGGCGGGAATTACAAATATGGCTTTTCGAAAAATAATTAAAGATTTTGGAGCAGGATTAGTGTATTCAGAAATGGTTAGTGATAAGGCTCTTTGTTACGGCAATGCTAAAACGATTGAAATGCTTCAAGTAGATGAAGGTGAACATCCCGTTAGTATTCAATTATTTGGTGGTGAAGTAGAAACTATGGTCAAAGCTGCCAAATTTATTGATCAGCATTCTAATTGTGATATTATTGATATAAATATGGGATGCCCAGTTAATAAAGTATTAAAGGCTGAAGCTGGAAGTAAGTTATTACTTTATCCTGATAAAATTTATGAAATCGTTAAAGGAATTGTTGATAATGTTTCTAAACCGGTAACTGTTAAAATTAGAAGTGGTTTTGATAAAGAACATATTAATGCTGTGGAAATCGCAAAGTTGATTGAAAAAGCGGGAGCTAGTGCTATTGCTATCCATGGTAGAACGAGATCGCAGATGTATGAAGGAAAGGCTGATTGGAGTATTATAGCTGATGTAAAAGCAGCAGTAAAAATCCCTGTGATTGGCAATGGTGATATTAAATCTGTTGATGATGCTAAAAGAATGCTAGCCCAAACAAATGTGGATGCCGTGATGATTGGTCGTGCTGCTCTAGGGAATCCCTGGTTGATAAAACAAGTCGTTGAATCTTTAAAAACAGGTGAAGAAATTTTGGAACCAACATATCAAGAAAAAATCGCTCAATGTTTAGCTCATGCAAAAAAATTAATGGAAATAGAACCAGAAAAGGTTGCGATGTTCCAAATGCGAGGACATGCGCCATGGTATATAAAAGGATTAAAGTCATCAGCAAGAGTAAAAAATGAATTATCGAAAATTGATACATATGAGCAGTTGGAGACGATTTTAGCTGAATATAAGTTATATCTTGATGAGATATCTAATTGTTGCATGTAGAAAATATTTTGGTATAATTGGACTTAATAATTTAAGGGGGATATATAAATGATCATTAGCGGAAAAGAAATATCAATAAAAATAAAAGAGCAGTTGAAAGAAGAAGTTGCAGCTATTAAAGAAAATTATTCACGATTACCAAAATTGGTTGTAATTTTAATAGGTGATAATCAGGCAAGTAAGACATATGTAAGAAATAAAGAGCGGGGATGTGCTTATATTGGAATTGAATCAGAAGTGTTAAAACATGATGATACGTTTAGTGAAGCAGAGTTATTAGCAGAAATTGCTCGATTAAACAATGATGATAGTGTTGATGGCATTCTTGTACAGTTACCTTTACCACAACATATTAAAGAAGAAAAAGTGTTGAAAGCTATTGATCCAAATAAAGATGTAGATGGTTTTCATCCTCAAAATGTTGCCAAATTATTTTTAGGACAGCAGTCATTAGTGCCATGTACACCTAAAGGAATGTTAGTGTTATTAGATGAGATTAATTATGATTTGAAAGGTAAAGAAGTTGTTGTTGTTGGACGCAGTAATATCGTTGGAAAGCCTGTATCTTTATTATGTTTACAAAAAGATGCAACTGTGACAATAGCCCATAGTAAGACTAAAGATTTAAAAAAAGTATGTTCTCGAGCTGATGTTTTGATTGCAGCGATTGGTAAACCTAAATTTTTTAATCATGAATATATAAAAGATGGCGCTGTTGTTTTAGATGTAGGAATCAATCGTGATGAAAATAATAAATTGTGCGGTGATGTAGATTTTGAAGATGTTAAAGATAAAGTAATGGCTATAACACCAGTTCCGGGAGGGATTGGACCGATGACAATAACAATGTTAATGCAAAATACATTGGAAGCTTTTTATAAACGAAACGGAGAGAAAAATGGATTATAATTTAAATGATATTGTGGAAATGAAAAAGCAGCATCCATGTAAAAAATCAAATCAGTGGCAAATTATAAGAATGGGTGCTGATATTAAAATTAAATGTTTAGGCTGTGGAGCAATCGTGATGTTTTCACGGCGTGAATTTGAAAAAAAATTAAAAAAAGTTATAACGCAATAATGATTTAAACAATGTTGATAATATAATTTGGCACTAAAATATTTTATATAGACATTTTTAGTTAACAAAATGTGTGTATATTAGAAGGCATAGTATAAATAGAGAGATGATATAAATGTTAAATTATATTTTTAAATTGATAACAATTAAAGAAGTTGTTGGTTCGGTATTAATATTTGTGGGATTATTAGCTGTTTTTTCAATTATTTGGGGTAATCGAACGTTTTCTGTGAAGACTTTAAATCAAATGATTTTTCATTTAAAAGCACCTACAGATGGAACTGATGGTGGCATTTATGCTGATTGGTTTGTAAAAACGGTGCCAGCTAGTTTTATTATTGTAATGGTTGCAGAAATTATTTTATTTAATTTGCCATTTAAAACGTTACATTTATTTTTAACTGATCATTTATTAACGATTGGTTGGATCGTGGTTATAATGGCAATAGTTTATGCATTATATAATTATCAAATAATTAGTTATTTATTTGATATGGTTAAAAAGACTAATCTGTATGAAGATCATTATATTGATTTTAATAAAGTAAAAATAACTTATCCAAAGCAAAAAAGAAATCTGATTCACATTTATTTGGAATCAATAGAAAACAGCTATTTAGATATAGAAGCTGGTGGGATCCAACAAACAAGTTATATGCCAGAATTACAATCACTTGCAAAAGAAAATATTAATTTTTCACATAATGATTTAATTGGTGGAAGTATGACTTTAGAAGGAACACAGTGGACTGTTGCTTCGATGGTTGGTCAAGAAGCTGGCATACCGCTTTTAATTCCCTTTAATGGAAAATCGTATGATCATACCTCGATTTTTTTACCTGGAGTTTTTACGATTGGAGAAGTATTAGAAAAGCAGGGCTATGTTAATGAGATTATGATGGGAAGTGATGGTGATTTTGCTTGTACATCTAATTTTTATCAACAGCATGGTAATTATAAAATAGCTGATTATAATTATTTCAAAAAAAATGGCTATATCCCAGATGATTATTTTGTTTTTTGGGGTATTGAGGATGCAAAACTGTTTAAGTTTGCTAGAAAAGAACTTACGGAATTAGCAGCTAATAATAAGCCTTTTAATTTTGAACTGGTAACAATCGATACACATACACCAGATGGATATGTTTGTCCATACTGTAAATCTATTCATAAAAACCAGTATGCTAATGTTATTTCTTGTCAATCGAAACAAGTAAATGCTTTTATTGAATGGTGTAAAACCCAGCCGTGGTATGAAAATACTACAATCGTTATTACTGGTGATCATAAAAGTATGGCGGAGAAGTTCTTTAAAAATGTAGATAAGAATTATTTGCGAACACCGTATAATTGTTTTATAAACAGTGCAGTTAATAAACAGAATACAAAGAATCGAAAATTTTCAATTCTTGATATGTATCCTACTATTCTTGCTTCATTAGGGATTGATATTGATGGTGATAGACTTGGATTAGGTACTAATTTATTTTCGAATGAGAAGACACTTATTGAACAATATGGATTTAATAGAGTAAATTCTGAAATTAAAAAGTATTCTAGTTACTATCAAGAGCGTTTAATAGGTGAAACTAAGAGAAAGAGGAATAAAAGATTTTCTTCGTATAAGACAAGAAGCAGTAAGTAAAAAAGGAAGAACTAATTCCAATGTCATTAAGTGACAGTATTTTAACAAATAGAGATTTGTCTTTTGATTTTTAAGTGCAGTATTGATACTACATTTGATAAGATATATAATGGCAATCACTAGTTAGTAGTTAAAGTATACAGCAGTTTTTGGTTTAACGTTTTGTAAGACTCGCTTAGACGAATTGGCAGTATCTTTTTAGCTTACAGGTGGGATTTTCCCGCCTTTTTTACTTAAAAAGTGTCTTAAAGATATGTAATGATCTAGTAAAGTTTATATAATATCTGTATTTTCTTTTAACTATACTCTGACAAAAATTATAAAATTGTAAGCAAGCATATATTTAAGTTATCTAAATGAAGTTGTGATTTTTCTTGCGTTATTGTATAAAGCCTTGAATATCATTCATAGTAAATTGAGCGAAAAAAAGGGTACACTTTCATGTACTCTTCGATAGTCATCAAATAATTTAATGACATTAAACTAATTCTTCTTTTTTGTATACATATTATTATTCTTTTTATATTACTTATCTAGTTTTTTGTAATGCCCTTTTTAATTTAAAATCATCTATAAAACGAAGAGAAGTTTCAAATGATTTTTGTCCATAAACAAATCTAAGTTTTTTTGCTTTAGGATATGTAACACGTTTTATTTTACGATAATCTAATTTAATTTTACCAATCATCATTTGTCGATGACCTACATAGATAATCTGTTGTAATAAAATACTGACAGCTAATGTTACAATAGTAAGGATGTTTAATGGTGCATATGCTCCTTCTAAATTGCTGGCAATAATATTTAAAATTATAAGTGTTAAACAAATACAAAACGTAAAGGCATAAAAAATCAATAAAACTATGTAGAAATATTTCCCAGAATCACTGAGACATGAAGTTAAAGTATGATCATCTTTGGTAGTACGATGTACGATGATGCCATAAGAAATGTTTATGTATGTAAACCATAATAGAGCTAAAAATACCAAAAAAGGTAAGATATTAAAAATAGCATTCATTAAATATACTCCTTCTTTCAATAACATTATTATACAAGAAAATCGTCAAATATTACATATTAAAATTGCTAAAATTTATATATAAGTCATTTAAGACATAAAATTGCGAGCATAATATTCATCATAAGTTAGTTTACTCTTTACTACTTTTTTTGCTAGATCTTTTCCTAAATACCGAAGATGCCAAGGTTCATAGCTATAGCCAGTTAAAGAATCTTTACCCTCAGGATAACGTATGATAAATCCATAATCTGATATTATTTCAGCAAACCATTGATAGTCAGGATGTTCGACAATAGTTTCAAAAGAGCAATTGTCTAAAGCTACATCACAGGCTAGACCTAAGGTATGTTCACTATGCCCAGGACGGCTACATGTTTTATCGGCTTCATCAACACTAAAAGTATCAACCATATGATTATAACTTTTTTCCTGTGCCGCTGTTGAGCGATAACCGCTGACAACATAAAAACTTATTCCTTTTTCTCGACATCTATCTCTTAATGCTACAAAATCATTATAAACGACACTTGACATTTGGTGCTTACGATATTCGTAGGCAGGATCACTAGTGCTGGTATAACCATCATTAATATAAACAAGGTCTGACGGAGAAAAATTGTTATCTAATCGATAATATTTGTTTACAAGTGTATTTAAAGCACTAGGATCAGATTGAATAATAATATGGTCATAAAAATTGTAATCTAAATTCATATTGACATATGTAACTACTTCTTCATCTGATAAATCAGGATATTTAGTTTTATAACTTTCATAACGCTCCTTTTGTGAAGGCAAATAATAGTTTAGTGATGTAAGAGGATCTTTTTTAGGAGCTTTTTTTGTTTTTTGAGTAGCAGATGTATTTGGTGTACTAATTAGAAAGATAATATTTATTATTAAGTATATGATAATTGATATAATGATTGTAAAAATAATTGCTATGAGGGCAACTCTTTTTTTATTTATTCGACGTCTCATTTTTGTTTACCTCTAAAGTAATAAAATAATTCTCTTATATAAATAATAACATAAAAAACTTTAAATTTTTATGAACAACAGCTATACAATTAAAGTTTTTTGCATTATTATTAGCTCAGTATCTAAAAATAACAGAAAGGAGTAAATATGGAAAATAAAATTTCATCATTAAAAGTTTTAGTTCAATGTCAAGAAGCTGATTATAAAGGTAATTATCGAATTTCTTCTCTAATGTCTAAATTATCTGATTTGGCCACTATAAATGCATTTAAAATAGGAATTTGGAATGATGAATTGGCTGAAAATTATGGTTTTGTTTTAGCTAAAGAAACAATAATTTTAAAAAGACCAATTAAAATAAATGAATTAATTAATTTATATACAAGGGCTTCAGGATATAAAAAAATACAGTTTATGCGTAATTATTGGGTAGAAGATAAAAGTGGTGAAGAAATTGCAGCTGTGTATTCATTATGGACTTTGATTGATTTGAAAAAAAGAAGAATTACCAGGCCTGAAAAAGCTGGGATTATTATACCGCAGATTGTGCCATACAAATATAGTATAGACACTTTTCATAAAATTAAAGAAGAATTGGAATTATCATTTATAATGAAGCGGACTGTTTTATATAGTGATGTTGATGTAAACCAGCATTTAAATAACAGCAGATATATTGAATGGGCATTTGATGTTTTACCGTTTGAACTTTTTGAGAATAATTATTTTAAAAAAATAAGTGTTATTTTTAAAAAGGAAATGATGCCTGGAACTACAGCTAAGATATATCGTTATATTGATGATAGTTATATAAAAGTAGTTTTTAAAGCAGAAGATGATATAGAAACATATTTTGAATTAGGAGCAGAAATAAGTTGTTATCTATAAAATTGATTTTCATTATTTGAAAATCAATTTTCATCATTTGAAAACAATTTATAAAATAATGTGCTATTATAATCGTGTCCCAAATATCTATAATAGTATTCGTTTTCCCGTATAGAATACAGGTATTGAAAGTCTCTTGTCCCAAAGAGACTTTTCCCGTTTTATAGAGCTTTTGGTAAAGTTTTTTTAAAAAAATTAAATTTTAATAAGAAAAATCCCTGAAAATTCATCAGGGATTTTATTGATTTATAAGTTATCCAGTATATTTGCAATTTGGAGCTGGATTAGTTGTAGATGGTATAAAAGGATCTAAGACATTAAATGCTTGTCCTATAGTTAAAAAAAGGAGGTGAAGGCAACATAACACGATTAATTCAAGAGAGATTAAACGGTGTAGGGTTTAGCTTAACAGTAGACGGAATTTTTGGTACAAATATGTATAATGCAATAAAAGTATTCTAAAAGAACCTAAGATGTAATGAAATCAGTTTATGTCATAAAAGGAGCGCAGGATGCTAATGGAAAGCCTTTAGACCCTCGACAGGAGTATCTATTAAAAGAAAAACTAAAAACCCATAGTGTACTAAGTGTGGGTTATGTAACATTTGTAGTAAACAATAAATATATAAAGTTTAAGCCTAGATCATAACGACCTAGGCTTTTTTATTTTTAATATTCATACTTGTATGAATATATAGACTTAAGTCAGTTGAGCATACGAAGTATGCGAAATAAAAAACCACCTGCTATGCGGGTGGAGCGATAAAAAAGTTATACAAATATTCACCTTTCCGATATATATTAAAGTTGTTCAAGCTATCATATATGAAAGGAAAGGTGATAGAAGTATGGCTCAAAAAGCAAATTCATTGGCACATACAAAGTGGATGTGTAAATATCACATCGTCTTCACACCCAAGTATAGACGAAAAGTGATTTATAATCAACTAAGAAAAGATATAGGTGAAATTTTAAGGACGCTATGCAGATATAAAGGAGTGGAAATAATCGAAGGGCACTTAATGTCTGATCATGTACATATGTTAGTAATGATTCCACCAAAGGAAAGTGTATCAAAGTTCATGGGATATTTGAAAGGAAAATCAGCATTAATGATTTTCGATAGACATGCGAATTTAAAATATAAATATGGGAATAGACATTTCTGGGCAGAAGGATATTATGTGAGTACAGTAGGATTGAATGATGCAACAGTCGCAAAGTATATAAGGGAACAGGAACGACATGATATTGCGATGGACAAATTGAGTGTGAAGGAATACCAAAATCCATTCGAGGATAAGGAAATAGAGGAAGAAAAGAAAAAACAAGAAGTTAAGAAGAAAAAAGTAAAAAAATGAAAATAATCCCTTTGAGGGATAGCGAGAGTCAAAAGCAATAGCTTGAGCGAAGTGAAAGCAGCGCCTTGAGACGCGAGCAAGTAACAAAGGCTTATAGCCTCAGAGAAAACCACGTCTTTTAGGCGTGGTTTTTATTATATTAATTTACCTTCCCCACACGGTTCTAGAATTATTGTATGGAGAATAACTTTCATTATGTTTCATTATAGGACCCTGTCCCCATTTTGATTGTACTGTACATTTTTTACCGTTAGCAGCACTTGAATTAACCGAGATTACATTTGCCGAATGTTGTTTTCCGCTCCAATACATTTTTGCTCCACTTTTCACATTTGAATAATTAAGCTTCCAATAACTACCATCAGACATATATTTACTTGGATCATCCATCCAGTATCTATTACTTGTTGATGAAAGATACCATGCATAAGAATGACAGTTATATTTTTTACTTGCTGATGCTACTATTGTTGCTTGAGGGTATTCTTTTCTATAAGTTGCGTTTATTTGTTCTTTTTGTTGAGTAGTAAATTCGGCATCAGAAATAGTAATAACAACAACAGAAGAACCCCTGGGAGTTAAAACAGTCGCAAATCCGTTTCTATTATTTTTTCCAGAAACGGTAGCTCTTACTGTAAAAAAGGTGTTAACTGAGGTACCATACATTTCTTGGTTTTCTGATTTTTCTTTCATTTTATTTTCTGCTATTACAATTAATGCTTCGGCTTCGTCTTCCTTTAATAAGTTAAATACTTGTGGAACTGCTAAAACTGTTTCTTTTACAGTGAAATCTAACATAGTATTTTGGGAGTTAGAACGTTGTTCTTTATATTCTTCTTTATTTAAAACTGGTGTGTCTAAATATATTTTTGCTAAATTAACAGCAAAATCTTCTCTTTCTAATAATGCTTTTGCTGCATCAAAAGCAGATACAAAAGAATCAAAGCCTTGTGTATAGTCATTATAAGAAAGAACCTCAGTATCTAATAATGGATGATTGATAACTGAAAGTGTTAAAGCTTCCGTTGACATAGAGTCAACTATTTCAGATGGTATTTGACAAGCATCCATCATTTCATCTTTGGATTTAAAACTTTCCCACTCTTTTGTTCCTGGTAATATTGGGTATACATATGGTTCGTTTATAGTTGAAAATTTAGTTTTCTTTTTTGAGTTTACTCTATCGTTTATCAATTTAATAGCTTCTTCTAAAGTCATAACATTAGAATTGTCAGCATAAACTTGTTTTTCAGAAACTATGAAAAAGACTGTAAATAAAATCGATATACAGAGTAAATATGATATAATTTTTTTATTCATTTTTTCTCCATTCCGTGGCTCCCGCTTGCCACTTTTTATTATTTTATTATTTTGTAAAATAAATTATAATTATAAGAAAGGTACCTTCTATTATTAGAATACTAATATGAAGTACAAAAGTCAAGCAATACTGTATTTTATTTTAATAATCCCTAATATTCCGCAGTATTTGCCTCTGCTTCTTGTTTCTTTTTATCCTTTAGATTCATAAAATCATCTCATGATTATTTTGGTAGTGTAAAAAATCAGTATAACTGATACAAATTTACTACTTTTATTTGTTTCTATTCCAAACGATAAAATGATTATCGATTATATCTCTTTTATCATCTTTTTTCGTTTTATACTAAAAAAGACAAAACTTCCATGTTATACTTGTTTCACCATAAAACCAATAAAAAAGGAGTTTCATCACGGATAGTATAACAACGATTTTAAATAATATAAATATTTTTTCTAAATCTCTTTTTAAATTCTCTCAATTCTTTCAACCTTTACTTATTCCTAAGCATTTTCCCTCTGATATTGCTTATCTTTTAAACTCTGATGATTTTTTATTTCATCTTGATCAAGCTTCTTTCATCATATCTCTAAAATTCTTTATAAAGAAATTCCCTGTTAAAAAAACTAAAGATATTGATAAAACTATATCCTATTATATATATGTATAAATGTGACATATTTTTGGCATAAAAATTACGGTTTGTAAAGATTATTTTAAATTGCAGCATAACAAAAACGAAAGTTTTAAAGCAATTAAAAAGTAAACACATCACATAAAATTACTTCCTGTATAGAATTCAGATATTGAAAGTCTCTTGTCCCAAAGAGACTTTTCCCGTTTTATAGAGCTTTTGGCAAAGTTTTTTTAAAAAATTAAATTTTAATAAGAAAAATCCCTGAAAATTCATCAGGGATTTTATTGATTTATAAGTTATCCAGTATATTAAGAATTGCTTTCCTTTTGCTTGCAAACATGTGACCGTAAACTCGTTCTACCATTCCTTTAAAATGTCCTAACCTTTTTGCAATTGTAAAACTATCAATCCCATTATTTATGAGTAAACTAACATGGCTGTGTCTAAATCCATGTAAAGTTAATCTTGTTTTATATTTGGAATTACATATTTTTTTCATCTGATATAGCGTATTTGCTTATAAATAATAAAATTCATCCCATTATATAGGATGAATGATTATTAACATATGATTTTTTTATTTTTAAACAGTATCTTTTTTTAGCTTTGCAAATCCTACAAATGATAAGATCATTTGTACAATAACAAACATAAAATATGGAATAAATAAGACCATTGCGACTGCATATAAAATTGCACCAACAAGAGCAAATCCACGTTTCTTCATAAATAGACCTAATCCATTAAATATTGTTGCTAAAACTGTACAGATCATGTGAGGTGTAACTAATGCAGTAGCAATAGCTCACCAGCTTGTTCAGTACCTTCTGAGCCACCAATTGCACCACCAAAATATGCTATTACATATATTGAATAGATTACCCCTAGTACAAATGAAACCAAAAGGCATTTGTTTAAATTCTTCATAAAATTATTTCTCCCTTCTTTTTTATATAAACACTATGAAGTGTGTTTACCATAATATATCTCTATCAGAATTGATAATAAAGATATCTTTCTTTTTCAGAATAGCATCTATAGTATTTTATGTCAATGTTATTTTATAATGTTTTGTAAAAGAATCTAAACAGTACAAAGGCAATAAAAGTAATATCATATTTTAATTAAGTGTAATGAAGTAGTAAAAACTTTTAACAAAACATTAGATTTTAATAAAAAATCTCTAGGGAATACAAATATAGAGTATCTAAATCATTAAATATAAATTGTTTTAGAATGATAAAATACAGAAAATATAAAATATAATGATAATTATTTATTATCATATTAGTAACTAAATCAAATAGAATTATGTATAATATGAATAATGAAAGAGGGTGGCATGATGATTTTAGATTATCCAAAAGTATATATAGAAGATAAATTGGTAGGGCATGGTGGCAATCAAGACTGGTTTTTAGATTCCTGGGCAAGAAAGGCTGGATGTGCCAGTGTCAGTGCTACAGATATTTTTCTTTATTATACGAAGAAAGATCATACATTTAATAAAGATATGTATCTTGATCATATGAATGAGATGTTTAAATTAATGGAGCCCCAAAAAAGAGGTTTTCCGTATGTATATTTATATGCGCGTAGATTAAGTAAATTATTAGATAATTGTAAATATTATATATTGAGAAAACCAAATGTTGAAATCGCAATGAAGGTAGTAAAGGAAAGTATAGATAGTGCAAATCCGTTAGGATTATTGATTTTAACGCATCGAAGACGTCAGATTCGTGATGATTTGTGGCATTGGGTAACGATTGTCGGTTACGAGGAAACTGGAGAAGGACTTGATATTGTCTTTCTTGATTGTGGGGAAATAAAAAGAATTCCAGCTAGAATAGTGTTTGAAAAAAATTGTTTTAATGTTGTTAAAATGGTGAGATTTTGGTATGCACAATAATTTTATAGAAAAATATTGTTTTAAAAGAAAAGATGATATAAATTATTGATCAATAATTTACATCATCTTTATTAATTATAAATAAAATTTTTATGTACTATAGATTGTAATTTTAATATCAATTGTAATATCAAGTTTATTTAGGGTGTCTAAAATATTACGGCGCTCTTTTTTGATATGATAATAGTGTGGGGTCATTTTAAGGAGATTTAAAGCATCTTCACGATTATCGATTTTTACTTGATGAATTAAATCATAGCTTTCAACTTTTTTAAAATCTAAACGAATATATTTATCACTTTTGACTTTTATTTCATCATATATTAAATGTTTGATTTCAATTAAATGATTAGGATTTGCAGTAACATGAATTATATATCCACCAGGTTTTAAAGCTCTTTTTAACTCATTTTGATTAACGACTGTAAATAATGCAGTAATAAAATCTAAAGAATGATCAACAATCGGTAAATTTTTACTATTGCCTACTAACCAGTATATATCTTTAGTATATTTAGTTGCCATATTAATAGCTTCTTTAGAAATATCTAGACCATAGATATTATCATCATTAAAAATTTTCTTTAAACCGGCAGTATAATATCCTTCACCACAACCTAAATCTAAAATATTTAATTTACTATCATTACGATATTTTTTTATACAATCAATAACATTATTTAAAATAATATCATAATATCCTTTAGTTAGATATGCTTTTCTAGCTATAAGACTCTCTTTACTATCACCAGGGTTGTTCGTAGCTTTATCGGGATTTAATAACAAATTCAAATATTTATTTTTAGCGATATCGTAACAATGACCAGAATCACATTTATAAGAGTTTCCAATTTGAACAATTGGTTTATGACATTTTGGACATGCTAATTTATGCATAATTTCACCTCGATGTCATTATACCATAAATATAAACTATGGTATAATAATATCTTGAAGGAGAGAGATATTAATGAGTTGGTTTGTATTAATGGAAATGACTTTAGTAGGTGTTATGACAATTTATTTAGCTTATCATGTACGGAATATTTTTACTAGAGTTAAATATCGAAATGTTATTACAGCTGCTATTATCATAGGTTTTATTGTTTTGAGTTTATATGATTTAATATATTTTGGTTTTTTGGTCAATGCTTGTATTTGTTTAGTTATTTTTGATATTATTAGGTTTATTTTATATATAACTAAATTTAATCAATATATTAAATTTAGTTATCGTTATGGAATTATTATTGTTTTAGTAACAAGCTTGATCTTAAGTTTTTATGGTATGTATAATGCTAAAAATACGATCATTACAACATATGATATCGAGATAAATAAAAACTTTAATGATAAAACTTTAATGATTGTTTCCGATATTCATTTAGGTACTATTGTTTCTAAAACTGATTTAACTAAAATTTCTAATCATGCAAATGCAATTGATCCTGAAGGTATTATTTTGTTAGGAGATATCTTTGATGAAAATACAACTTCAGATGAAGTAACATATGCAATGAAAATATTTAAATCTCTGGCAGCAAAATATCCAGTTTATTTTATTGAGGGTAATCATGAAATTGGTTTTAAGGGCAGAACACCTTTAAAAGAGTTTGATATAGTAAATAGATTGCAAGAAAGCGGAGTTATTGTTTTATTAGATGAAGCAGTAAGTTTAGATGATATTTATTTGATTGGTAGAAAAGATTATGTAGTAAAAAATAGAAAAGAGTTAGAAGAAATAACTAATAATTTAGATGATAACAAACCATTGATATTATTAGATCATCAACCAAGAGATTATAAGCATAATGCAGAATTAGGAATTGATTTACAATTATCTGGTCATACACATGCAGGTCAGATTTTTCCTTTAAATTATTTTTATGAACTAATTAAAGTAAATGAGATGAATTATGGAATAAAAAAAGATGGTAATTTTTGTGCTGTCGTAACATCTGGTATGGGTGGCTGGGGATATAATATGCGAACTGCTAACCATAGTGAGATAGTTGTTGTTAATTTAAAAAGCAGGAGATAATTATAATGGAAGTAAAGATAGATGTAGCAAAATGTGAAGATGCCAAAAGACTGTTAGAAATATATGCACCATATGTATTAAATACCGCAATAACTTTTGAATATGATGTACCTAGTATTGCGGAATTTAAACAGCGGATAAACAATACTTTAAATAAATATCCATATTTAGTTGCTAAAGTAAATGATAAGATCGTAGGATATGCTTATACATCAGAATTAAAAAAACGAGCAGCATATGATTGGGCGGTAGAAACTTCGATTTATATAGATAATAATTATCGGAATTTAGGGATAGGTAGAATTCTATATCATGAACTAGAAAAAATATCTAAAAGACAAAATATTTTGAATATGAATGCTTGTATTGCGATTCCTGATGAAGGTAGTGTAGCATTTCATCAGCGGTTAGGATATTGTCAAATAGCCCATTTTCATCAGTGTGGGTATAAATTGGATAAATGGTACGATATGATTTGGATGGAAAAAATGCTGGGCGAGCATAAAGCAAAGCCTTTAAAATTTATTCCTTTTTCAAAACTGGAATATTATTTTGATTAGCTGTATAATGTTTTAGGAGGCGTATAAAATGGGTTTGTTTAATAGAAAGAAAAAAGTTGATTTAGATGAAGTATTTAAAGAAAAATATAAAGAGATTAATCAGATCGTTACAAACGGACAAAATGAACTTGATTTAGAAATTCAAATCTCATTATTTACATTGGCTTATGAAAAATATAATGATTTATTAAAGTTGATTGATCAGGGTGTAGATTATGATCGTAAGCATTTTGAAGCATTACAACTTGATTTAAAAAAACAAATTGATCTATTGAAAGGTTTAGAGAATGAAAATTAAAGCATATCATAAAGATTTTGATTATACATATACATTAGGAGTATTTGAAACAATTGAGTTATTACAAAATAAACCAGATTTAGTATTAAGGGTGTATATAAAAAGTAATTCATCGAAAAATAAAGGAATTGCGATAATTAATGAATTATGTAAGAAAAATAAAATTGATTTAATTGAAAGTGATAATACGATAAATAAACTTTCTAAAAAAGAAAACTGTTTTGCAGTTGCAATTATAAAAAAATACACATTAAGTTTAGATGATACTAATCATGTGGTTTTAGTAAATCCTAGTGATATGGGAAACATGGGAACGATCATTCGAACGATGCTAGGTTTTAATTATGTTAATTTAGCGATCATTCGACCTGGTGTAGATGTATTTGATCCCCGAGTTATCCGAGCGTCGATGGGAGCAATATTTAACATTAATTTTGAATATTTTGATAGTTTTGATGAATATATAGAAAAATATCCGCAACACAACATATATCCATTAATGTTAAAAGGGGCTAAAAATATTCATTTAATTGAACCTGATCAGCAAAGTCATTCATTAGTGTTTGGGAATGAAAGCAGTGGTTTACCAGATGAATTTCTTGATTATGGTCAAAGTATCTTTATTCCCCATAGTGAAAAAATTGATTCTTTAAATTTATCGATGGCTTTAGGAATTACGTTATGTCATTTTTCTAAAGATATATTTAAATCTAAGGAAGTTTTAAGATAAATTAGGCTTAAAGATAATTAATAAAATAAAGTAATTGCTTACATTGGATAAAAATGAATAAAATAGGTAAAAATCTAAGTGTTACTATAGAAATTTTTTTTAAATAATAGTATTATATAGGAGTAAAAAGAAAAGGAGAAATATTATGGGATTAGTATCAGCAACAGAAATGTTAAATAAAGCAAAAGAAGGACATTATGCAGTTGGTCAATTTAACATTAATAATTTAGAATGGACAAAATCTATTCTTTTAACTGCAGAAGAATTGAAAGCACCAGTAATCTTAGGTGTATCAGAAGGTGCTGCAAAATATATGACAGGATTTAAAACTGTTTCAGCAATGGTAGCAGCAATGGTTGATTCTTTAGGGATTACTGTACCTGTAGCTTTACACTTAGATCATGGTAGCTATGATGGAGCTAAAGCTGCATTAGAAGCAGGATTCTCTTCAATTATGTTTGATGGGTCTCATTATTCTATTGATGAAAACATTGAAAAAACAAAAGAAATGGTTGAGTTATGCCATGCTAAAGGTGTCTCTGTTGAAGCAGAAGTAGGATCTATCGGTGGAGAAGAAGATGGTGTAATTGGTAAAGGTGAAGTTGCCGATCCAAAAGAATGTAAAATGATCGCTGACTTAGGAGTTGATTTCTTAGCAGCAGGAATTGGAAATATTCATGGTAAATATCCTGAAAACTGGGCTGGATTAGATTTTGATGCATTAGATGCAATTCAACAAGAAACTGGAAAATTACCTTTAGTATTACATGGTGGAACTGGAATTCCTGAAGAAATGATTAAAAAAGCAATTAATTTAGGTGTTTCTAAAATCAATGTAAATACTGAATGTCAATTATATTTCCAAGAAGCAACAAGAAAATATATCGAAGCAGGAAAAGATTTAGAAGGTAAAGGATTTGACCCTCGTAAATTATTAGCACCAGGGGCTGAAGCTATCAAAGAATGTGTTAAAGAAAAAATGGAAATCTTTGGATGCATTGGTAAAGCTTAATTTATACTAAAATTTATTTAAAGAATCCCGCTTAGAGGGATTCTTTTATTATCTGGTAAAAAATGTTTGAAATTTTTATTTTTTGTAAAAATAAAAATATACGAAAATTGTCAAAAAATTCTAATCGTTCAAAAATACAAATTTTGGTTGTTTTTAACAATAAATTAATATATAGTAGTTACGTAGATTAAATTATAAGGAGGACTAAAATGAGTGAAGTAATTGCTATTGAAGGTGGACATAAATTGAATGGAACAGTAGTGGTGAGTGGGGCAAAAAATGCTACAGTAGCCCTAATTCCAGCAATAGTCTTAGCAGATAGTCCTGTAACTGTATATGGAGTACCAAATATTTCTGATGTTGATGCATTAGGGGTATTATTAAGAGAATTGAACTGTAAAGTTGAAAAAAATGAAGATGTATTAGTAGTAGATCCTACTAATTTAGAAAATAGACCATTAGTTAGCGAGGCAGTAGATAAATTAAGAGCATCATATTATTTGATGGGAGCATTATTAGGGAAATGTAATAAAGTTACGATGAAAATGCCAGGAGGTTGTTTTTTAGGACCGCGTCCAATTGATTTGCATATCAAAGGCTTTGAAGCATTAGGAGCAACCGTTGCATATAGCAGCGATGGAACATATACAATAGAAGCCAAAGAGCTGATAGGGAATAAAATATACTTAGACTTTGCATCAGTAGGAGCAACGATAAATATTTTACTTGCAGCTGTAAAAGCAAAAGGTAAAACAACGATTGAAAATGCTGCCAAAGAACCAGAAATAATCGATGTAGTGAATCTGTTGACGAAAATGGGAGCAAAGATAAGAGGAGCCGGTACAGATACCATAATAATCGAAGGTGTAGAGAAATTAAGTGGATGTAATCATGAAATAATACCAGATCGAATTGAAGCCGGGACATTTTTAGTAATAGCAGCAGCAGCTGGAGAAAAAGTAATCGTACAAAACGTAATACCGCAGCACTTAGAAGCAGTGACATCAAAGCTAAAAGAAATAGGAGTCAAAATGGATATCGTAGGAGATAGTATAATAGTGCATGGCGGGAAAGAGAATCTAAGAGCGGTAGATATCCGGACGCAGGTATATCCTGGATTTGCCACAGATTTACAGCAGCCATTAACCGCATTATTGACGCAGTGTCAGGGGGTATCTCAGGTAGTAGAGACAATATATCCAGAACGTTTTGGGCATTGTTATCAATTGAATGCGATGGGAGCAAAGATAGATCAGGAAGAAGCGATGTGTTATGTAAACGGACCAACTCCATTGCATGGAGCAAGGGTATATGCGACAGATCTAAGATGCGGTGCCGCATTGATAGTTGCAGCATTAATGGCAGATGGAGTTACCGAGATTGGAAATGTATATCATATTGATAGAGGATATGAAAACATTGATCATAAACTAATTTCTTTAGGGGCAGTTATTACAAGACGTCATGTGGAAGATTAAAAAAGGATAATTTATAAAAATGTTTTTATAAATTTTAAGATTTGGTCAATATTTTGTAAATATACTTGAAATAATGATTTATTAATGTTATTATACACTAGAAACTTACTTTGTAGCAGTAAGGCTATAAGGCGGAAGGAGATATAAATTTATGAAAAAAGGAATTCATCCAAATTACAAAAAAGTAAAAGTCGTTTGTACTTCATGTGGAAACGAATTTGAAAGTGGATCAGTTTTAGATGAAGTACGTGTAGATACTTGTTCAAACTGTCATCCATTCTATACTGGTAAACAAAGATTTGCTAGTGCTGATGGACGTGTTGATAAATTTAATAAAAAATACGGGTTTAAATAATTTATTACAAATGAGGGGCAGTTGTCCCTTTTTTGTTTTTATAAAAATTATTTATGTTATAATAAATTACAAAGAAAGGATGAGTTAATCCAATTTCATATTTTAGCTAGTGGTTCTAAAGGTAACAGTACATTTATATATGATGATGGTATTGGAATTTTAATAGATTGTGGAATTACTAGAAAACAATTATTATTTAAACTAAGTAAACTTGGTTTTCAAGAAGAAAATATTAATTATGTTCTTTTGACCCATGATCATTATGATCATAATAAAAATATTAGTATTTTTGATCAAAGTATTTGTTTTTGTGGCAAAGGGTGTATTAAAGGAATTGATAAAAGTCATGAAATAAATCCTTATAAAGTATTTAAGTTAGCACATTATGAAATCATGCCGTTAAGTATCTCCCATGATGCCACTAGCCCATTGGCATTTGTGATAAAAGGGAAGACGGAAAGTATTTTATATATGACGGATACAGGATATGTATCACAGAAAAATCGACAGTATTTAAAAAATTTAAATTATTATATTATCGAAAGTAACCATGATGTTGAAATGTTGATGGCAACTAATCGACCATATTTTTTAAAAAGAAGGATTCAAGGGGATACTGGACATTTAGATAATATATATAGTGCTAGATTGATGGCAGAAATAATTGGTGATAAAACTAAAGAAATAGTTTTAGCTCATTTAAGTGAAGAAGCTAATAGTGAAGAAAAAGCGTTAGAAACATATAAAAATATATTTGATGAAAATAATATAAAATTTGATAATATTAAGGTAGCTAGTCAAGTTAATGTTGTTAGTGGAGGAAATTATGAAGATTAAAATTATTTGTGTGGGTAAGTTAAAAGAAAAATATTTAAATGCCGGTGTTGAAGAATATTTAAAAAGGCTACAAGGGTATTGCAAGGTTGAAGTTTATGAAGTTGCTGATGAAAGCATTCCTGATAATTGTTCTTTAGCTAATGAAATAATCATAAAATCTAAAGAGGGACGAAAGATTCTTGATAAAATTAAACAGGATGATTATGTTATTCTATTAGATGTAGCGGGAAAAGAACTTGATTCTATAGAAATGGCTAAACAGATAGAAGATTGTATGTTATCTGGTAAAAGCACAATTGATTTTGTGATTGGTGGTTCTTTAGGTCATGGACAAGAGTTGATTGATCGAGCTAATTTAAGGTTGAGTTTTTCTAAGATGACATTTCCACATCAGTTAATGCGATTGATTTTGGTTGAACAAATTTATCGCAGTTTTAAGATTATTAAAAATGAAACTTATCATAAATAAAAAGTTTTTAGTTTAGATTAATGATAATATTTCAATTATAACAGATGAAAATCATGATATAAAAATACGGTAAGGATAATAACTCTTACCGTATTTTTCACTAATTTATATATGAACATTTTTTAAACTGTTACGATAGAACAACATTGATAATACGATAGATACAGACCAGCCTATCGGCCATGCGATCCAAATACCCGTTGTACCAAAATAGCTAGAGAGAATTTTTGCAAAAACAACTCGTAAAATTAAATCTGTAAAAGTTGCAATCATAAATTTATTCATCATTTCAGCACCACGTAAAATACCATCAGATACAAGTTTTGCAGCAATAACAAAATAAAATGGAGCAACAATACGTAAAAAAGTAATCCCAACAGCTATTGTTGTAGTTGTTGCTTTATCAATGAAAATATAAATGAGATATTTACCAGCAAAAAAGTAAAGAAGAACAAAAGGAATATCTAAAAGCCATACTAGTTTGAGTCCAGCTTTAAAACCACTATGGACTCTTTCTAGTTTTTGGGCTCCGATATTTTGGGCAGTATAATTAGAAATGCCATTGGCTAATGTTGTCAAAGATGTAATGACTAGATTATTTAACTTAATAGCAGCAGAATATCCAGCAATGACACTAGAGCCGAAAGTATTGATAATTCCCTGAATAAGAATATTTCCAACTGAAATAAAACTTTGTTGTAAAATACTGGGGATTGCAACAATAGCAATTTTTTTGAAAATTGACTTAGAAAAAAGAGGAACTTTTTCAGTTACTTTAATTTTAGTGAGACGCTTTAATACAAAAATCAGCGCTAAGATGCAGCTTACTCCCTGGCATAAAAATGTGGCCCATGCGACGCCATCAACACCTCTTGAAAAAGTTTCTGAAAATAAAGTAACAAATATGATATCCATAGCAATATTTGTTAGTGAAGAAATCATTAAGAAGATAAATGGTGTTCGACTATCACCCAATGCCGAAAAGATACCCGTTGCAACATTATAATAGAATACAAAAGGTAACCCCCATATATAAATGTCTAAATAGAGTTTTGAATCAGCGATAATATTAGCTGGAGTATTGATAAGATGCAAAAGATCAGTACAAAAAACAAGGCCAAGCAGCATTAATAAGGCACAGACAACACCACTTGAAATTAGTGTTGTATAAACAGCAGTTTTTAAATTGGCATAGTTTTTTGCCCCAAAAAACTGTGCAACTATTACAGAACAACCAATATTACAGCCAAATGCAAAAGCAATAAAAATTAATGTAATTTCATAGCCATTACCAACAGCAGCTAAAGCTTCTTCACCGATAAATTTTCCAGCGACGAAACTATCAGCGATATTATATAATTGTTGAAAAATAATGCTGCCAAATAATGGTAAACAAAATTTCCATAAAACAGTAGATGGTTTTCCCACAGTCAAGTCTTTATTCATTGTTTCAGCCCCCTTTGATGTTATTTAAGAAAGTCATTGTTATATTATGACGATCATATTATAATATTTATATTGAAATATTAAAAATGTATATTTATTATTGTGATTATATTAAATTTATATATTAAAGAGGGATAGAATATGAATATAAACTATGAATATTACCGTGTTTTTTATTATGTTGTAAAGTATCAGAATTTTACCCAAGCTGCGATTGCTTTGATGAATAATCAGCCTAATATAACTAGAATAATCAAAAATTTAGAAAAAGAATTAGGCTGTACATTATTTATTCGTTCAAATCGTGGTGTTAAGTTGACCCAGGAAGGAGAAAAATTATATTCACATATTCGAATTGCTGTAGAACAGATCGAGTTGGGTGAAGAATTATTATCGATGGATAAAACATTACAGAGTGGTATTATTTCAATTGGGACAAGTGAGGTTGCTTTACGATGTTTTCTTTTACCTGTACTTAATCAATTTCATCAGTTATATCCTGGAGTTCGTTTACGTATTTTAAATCAACCGACACCACAGCCAATTACTGCTTTAAAAAATGGCTTGGTAGATATTGCTGTTGTAACGACACCAACAGGAGATACAAAAACATTAAAAGTTCATCATCTTAAAGACTATTGTGAGGTTGCGATTGGAGGTAAAGCATTCGATGAATTAACTAAGAAAAATATTTCTTTACATGAACTGAGTCAACATTCGATTATTTCACTTGGTAAGCGAACAAAAACATATGATTTTTATTGCGAATGGTTTGCAAGAAATAATTTACCATTTACACCAGATATTGAAGTTGCAACCGCTGACCAGATTTTACCATTAGTAAAAAATAATTTAGGAATAGGATTTATACCAGAAGAGTTGTTAAAGGATGAAGAAGATGATATCTTTCGTTTGAAATTACAAGAGGAAATACCGCTTCGCTCTGTCTGTTATATTAAGCGTAAGGATCAGTCATTAAGTTTAGCTGCTAAGGAGCTTGAACGGATGATTATTGAGTATACCAAATAATAGAATATAAGATTAAAGTTATTAAGATGAGTATAAGTTTTTTTAAGAATGACTTTATTTAAAGTGATAAAAAATCATGATATAATAAGACTGCTAATAAATAGTGATTTTTGGATGAATAATCTAGATATTGTAAAGGAACAATATGATAATGTTATTGGTGATTTGTTTGGAAATAAAAGTTTTGATATGGTATATGTTGGAAAAAGTATTTATAAATAGGTTGTAGTTTGTTAAAATAACGATTATAATGATGGAATACTATGAGGAGGATGAAGATGGAGGTAGCATTAATTATAGCAATGTTTGTTTGTACTGCATTAGCTCTTAATTTTATGGTTAATGGTCGACATAAATTATCAGGAACTTTTGAGATCATAAATCTATGTTTAATTGTAGCGACAGCGTATCAGTTTAAGCTGGTTGATTCGATTATCATGGTGCTAGTTATACTTGCAGTACTTATTATTGCAGGTTTGATTTTTAATAAAAAGAGAAAAGATAAAAAAATGGCAAATGAAGTTATTGAAGCCAGAATAGTTGATAAAGGAGAAAAGTAATGGAGACAGTAAAAATTGTTATTGAAATGGAAGACGGAGGAGTAATGAAAGGAGAACTTTATCCTGAAATTGCACCAATTACGGTAGAAAATTTTTTGAATTTAATTGATCAGGATTTTTTTGCAGGTTTGATTTTTCATCGTGTTATTCCTGGTTTTATGATTCAAGGTGGAGGTTATGATAAAGATTTTAATCATCATGAAGCAAAGAGTATTAAAGGTGAATTTAGTAGTAATGGGATAAAAAATGATTTATTACATACGCGAGGAATATTATCAATGGCACGGACAATGATACCAGATTCTGCTTCTTCACAGTTTTTTATCATGCATGAAGACGCGCCACATTTAGATGGTCAATATGCAGCGTTTGGAAAAATTACAGAAGGTTTAGAAGTTGTTGATAAAATTGCTAATGCACCAAGAAATATGCAAGATTGTCCTAATACACCAATCGTAATCAAGACAATTAGAAGAGGGTAGAAAAATGAGAATGTTCATTTTGAAAAATTGTCCTCATTGTAGAAGAGCTATAAATTGGATCAAGGAATTGAAAGATAAAAATCCTGAGTATCGTAAGATTGAAATTGAATTAGTTGATGAGCAGCTTGATAGTCAACTAGCTGATCAATATGACTATTATTATGTTCCTGCTTTATATGATGGAAAGGTTAAGTTACATGAGGGGGTTGCATCAAAAACAGGAATAAAAAGTATTTTTGACCAATATTTAAAAAAATAGCAGCTAAAGCGCCAAGATAAAAGTTTTTCTAAGGCGCTTTTATAATTAAGAGTGCAAAGTCATGTTTTTAATAAACTTGTTGATTTTTTATAGTATTTTGTGATAAAAGTAATATAATATGAGGGTGGGGATGATACAGTGAAAAAATATGATATAAAAAAAGAATATCCACAGTTATATCGGGCAATGACTAAAAAAATAAGTAGTTTAGTAGTGCCGAAGTTAAAGTATATAGCGATAGATGGTATTGGGAATCCAACCGTTCCTGAATTTAGAAATAAATCAAAACTCTTGTTTTTAATAAATAAGTCTTTAAAAGAATATTATCAAAAACAAGAGATTAGTTTTAGTGGGGCTAAATTAGAGGGAATTTGGGATACTTATGACAACAGTCATTTTGATGTAACAAGAAAGAAGATGATCAAATATACTTTAATGATGTTACAGCCGCCAATATTGACGGAAGAAATATTAGAAGAAATTAAAATGGAGCTTTTATTGAAAACTGGCGATTATTTTACATTAGATGTTTATTTGAAAGAATTTGAAGAAGGTGAGTGTATTCAAATGCTGCATATAGGTCCTTATAACACGGAAATAAATTCAACTAAACAAATTATGGAATATATTACAGTTGCTAATTTAAAATTAAGCGGCTTACATCATGAAATATATTTAAATAAACCTGAGCGTGTAGCTCCAGAAAATTTGAAAACGATAGTACGATATCCAGTAGAGGAGGACTTGGTTTAAAATGAAAATAATGTTTATATCCGATATACATGGTTCTTATATATATGCAAAAAAAGCATTAGAAATGTATGAATTAGAAAAGGCTGATAAATTAGTGATCTTAGGTGATATTTTATATCATGGACCACGAAATGATCTGCCAGATGGATATGCGCCTAAAAAAGTAATTAAACTATTAAATGACTATAAAAATAAAATTATTGCAGTAAGGGGAAATTGTGATGCTGAAGTTGATCAGATGGTTCTAGAATTTCCGATTAGAGCTGATTATGCGACTATAGATGTTGATAATCATCACTTTTTTTTAACTCATGGACATTTATTTGATGAAAACAATCTTCCTAATTTAAATGCTGGAGATATTTTTGTTTATGGACATATCCATAAACAAGTGGCTAAATATCAAAATGGAATATATATAATTAATCCATCATCGATTTCTTTACCTAAAGAAGGTAATAATAGTTATGGAATTTATGAAAGTAATGAGTTTTTAATAAAGGAATTTAGTGGTCAAGTTGTTAAGGCTATTAAATTTGATTAAAATAGATGAAGAAGACTGCTAAATTTAGTAGTCTTTTATCATAAAAAGTATATACAAATTTAACAAAGATATGATATTTTTAAAAGAGGATAGGAGGGGAAATATGGCTAAATATATAGATATCGCTAATGATATAAGAGATAAGATAAAAAATCAAAAATATGTATATGGGCAAAAACTGCCATATGAATATTCTTTATGTGTAGATTATCATTGTAATAAAGAAACAATGAAAAAAGCATTAGATATTTTAGTCAAAGAAGGACTTATAGTTCGGAGACGGGGAGCAGGAACATTTGTCAAAGATTATAATCCTTCGATGGAAAGCCCTAATTTGACTAATAATAAAATAGGACTGACACAGAGATTCAAAGGAATAAAGGAAATAGATAGTGATATAATTGTATTTGAAGTAATTCCTTGTGATGAAGAAATTTCTAAAAAGCTGCAGATTGAAGAAGGGACATTTGTCTATCATATAATTAGACGACGAAATCTTGATAAAAAGCCTTATTCTATAGAAATTATTTATATGCCTATATCAATTATACCTAATTTAAAAATAGAACATTTAAAAGGATCGATCTACCAATATATTGAAAAAACTTTAAAATTAAAAATTCAAAGTGTCCATAAAACTGTGAGTGGTCATATATCGTCACAATTAGAGCAAGATTATTTGGCTCTAAAATCTACAGAACCATATTTTCAAATTGAACAAATTGCTTATTTGAGCAGTGGTACTATTTTTGAATATTCATTATCACGATTCCATTATCGAGATTTTGAGCTTAAAACAGTTACAGTAGCTATGTAATATGAAATGATTAGAGATAAATAATTCTTTTAAGTTATAAAGTAATTTTTGAAGCACGAATTATGTAGATTTGTGCTTTTTTATAGTTGAGTAGGATATTGAGTTTTGATAAAAAATGCTAAAAGATGTTTGACCTCTTATTATATAATAATCAAAAAAGGGAAAAATGAATTATAAGCTTAGAATAATATAATATCAGTATTTTTTAAGAAAAAGTATGGTATTTATAGCAAGGGAAAAGATTGACATTAATATATATAAATTTTATACTAATATTGTCAATAAGTATTTAAAGGGAGGAAAAAATATGGATAGAATGGCAGATATTCTTGGTCGCGTCGGTACCTGGTGTGGACAAAATAAGTATTTATCTGCGATCAAAAATGCATTTCAATCATTTATGCCTTTAATAATTGCCGGTGCAGTTGGGGTATTATGGTCAAATGTCTTAGTAAATACGGATAGCGGATTAGGAGCTATTTGGAAACCAATAATGGTACTTGAATTTTTAAATCCGGCATTTGATGCAATTAATTTTGCGGCAATTTCTTGTATTACCGTTGGCATTACATTTGGAATTGCTCAAGAAATTGGCAGTCGTAACTTAGGACAAGAGAAAGCTGGATATTTCCCCGGTATGTTAGGTGTTGCTGCCTGGTTATCGATAACACAGACAAATTATAATTATGCTCTAGTAGATACTGCTAAAAAAACATTAGAATTAACAAAGAAAGGAGAATTACAGTTATTCACAGGTATTTCTGAAGATGCCTTAGGGGCTTCAGGATTGTTTACAGGAATGATAGTAGGAATTGTTTCTATTGAATTATTTTGCTGGTTAGTAAAAAAAGATTCATTAAAAATTAGAATGCCAGAAACAGTACCAATAGGGATAGCGCGGGTATTTGAAGATTTAGTTCCCGCGATCATTACGATCGTTATCATTGCGCTATGTGGTCTTACATGTAATATTATTAGTGAAAATTTAACGGGAAATGTATTGTATTTGAATGATATAATAAAGACTTCTATTCAAGGACCATTATCTAGTATAGGAGCTTCTTTACCAGGAATAATTGTGATTTATTTAATAATTATGTTATTTTGGTTAGTAGGAATCCATGGTAATAATATGCTATCTGCTGTTAAAGAATCACTATTTACTCCCCTAGCGTTGCAAAATATGGAAAATTATAAAGCTCATAAAACAGTAGAAAATATTTCTACGATGCAGTGGTTACAAATGACAGGAGAGTTTGGTGGTTCGGGAGTCACGATTGGCTTAGTTGTTGCAATTTTGATTTTTTCTACGCGAGAGGATAATTATGCAGTTGCAACATTATCGATCGTTCCTAGCTTATTTAATATTAATGAAACAGTCATATTTGGGATTCCGATGGTATTAAATCCTATTTTGGGAATACCGTTTGTTTTAGCTCCGATTATTACAATTACAATTGGTTATGTTTTAACTTTGATAAACTTCTGTCCAAAAGTTGTACTGATTGCCCCCTGGACGACCCCGCCGATTATTTTTGGTTTTATAGCTACAGGAGCTAATCCAATGGGAGCTGTAACCCAAGGAATTTTATTGGTAGTCTCTGTTTTAGTTTATACACCTTTCTTTATTATATATGAAAGAATGCAAAATAAACAAGTTACCGGTGTGGCCCAATAATTCGTCGATTTTTATTAATTATATATTAGGGTACTTAAATATTTTTAAGTACCCTAAATTGTAATTTTGGTTAAAAAAAAGATGATATAGACCTTTACATACTTGTAAGAATATAGATTAAAGCTGGGATTTGCAATTGTTATAATTTAAATGTTTGGTTATAATGATAACAAGAATGCGAGGAAACTATGGAAGAAGAAAGAATATATCATGAAAAGGTGTTTGATAAGAAGGTTAGTACAGCTTTAATTTATTTCACAGTTTTTTATGTTATTTATGGTCTACTTATGCTATATCATCAAAATTTTCAAGCTTTTGCTGTTATTGTTTTAGCGGGAGCAATTATTTTTGGATATATATATTTTATGCGCCCTTATAAATATGTGATTAAACGAAGAACTTTAAAAATATGCAAGAGGATCGGAAGGGATAAAGAAATTAATATTATGAATTGTGAAACGGTATGTGATCCGATTCCTAAAATGACAAAAATTATTATCGATCCTAAAGCGCTTGAACTTTATTTAGAAGGTGGTAAAAGAATAGTTATATATCCTAAAGATATAATGGGTATTTGTGAAGCGTTAATAAAAGTTAACAAGCGAATGCATTGTCAGGTGAAATTGTATAATGAACATCATAAGGTTGAGAAAAAACGCAGACGTGAAACTAAAAAATTATCGAAATAATAATTTAATAACAAAATGATAAAAAAATATCATTTTAATTATTGACACCTAAAAAAAGTAACTGTATAATAACGGCATATAAACATATATATATTGTATGGTTATGTGTTGTTAATAAACTAACAAGGGGGAACTTAGAATGGAAATGAATAAGTTATTAGAAGATTATGGATGCTTAGCATTTAGTGATGATGTGATGAAAGAACGAATTCCTAAATCTATATACAAAGCATTCCATGCATCTTTGGATAAAGGTGAAGAATTATCTAAAGAATGCGCTACAGTAATTGCTAATGCAATGAAAATATGGGCTTTAGAAAATGGTGCTACTCACTTTACACATTGGTTTATGCCAATGACAGGATTAACTGCTGAAAAGCATGATGCCTTTATTGAACCAGATGGATCAAAAGCAGTATTAGAATTCAGTGGTAAAACATTAAGAAAGGGAGAACCTGATGCATCTTCTTTCCCTTCAGGGGGATTACGTGCTACTTTTGAAGCTAGAGGTTATACAGCATGGGATTGTACATCACCAGCATTTGTAAAAGATGGAACTTTGTATATTCCAACTTTATTCTGTTCTTATACTGGAGAAGCTTTGGATAAGAAAACACCGTTATTAAGATCATGTGATGCTTTATCACAAGCAGCTTGTAAATTATTACCTTTACTAGGTGTTGAGGGGGTTACAAAGGTAACTGCTTCAGTTGGTGCAGAACAAGAATATTTCTTAGTATTAGATGAATACTATCAACAAAGAATAGATTTAAAATTAACAGGTCGTACTTTATTTGGCGCTATGGCACCTAAAGGACAAGAGCTTGAAGATCATTATTTTGGAAGCATTAAACGTAAAGTTTCAGCTTTCATGAAAGATTTAGATCATGAATTATGGAGATATGGAATACCATCAAAAACTAAACATAACGAAGTTGCCCCTGCCCAACACGAGGTAGCTTGTGTATATTCTAAAGTAAATATAACATCTGATAATAATCATTTATTAATGCAAATTATGCAGGATATTGCTAAAAAACATGGGTTACGTTGCTTATTGCACGAAAAACCATTTGCTGGAGTAAATGGTTCTGGTAAACATGATAACTGGTCTGTTATTACTAATACAGGAATCAATTTATTTAATCCAGGTGCCAACCCAATTGAAAACAAACCATTTATAGCAACTCTTGCTTGTACAATTAAAGCTGTGGATGAATATGCTGATTTATTACGTATGAGTATTGCTAGTGCTGGAAATGATCATCGTTTAGGAGCAAATGAAGCACCACCAGCTATTATTTCAATGTTCTTAGGAGCTGAATTAGAAGCTTTAGTTGAAGAAATTTGTGAAGGAAAGAAAATTAATAAAACAGATGCAACACGATTTGCAACTGGGGTATCAGTAGTTCCTACTTTCTCAAAAGATAATACGGATCGTAACCGTACTTCTCCATTTGCTTTTACTGGAAATAAATTTGAATTCCGTGCAGTTGGATCAAGTCAATCTATAGCAGGTCCTAATACTATTTTGAATGCTATTTTAGCGGATGCAATGGAAAAAATGGCAGCTGAAATAGAAGCAGGTAAATCATTTGATGATGTAGTTAAAGAATTTATTACAGAACATAAACGAATTATCTTTAATGGTGATGGTTATTCAGCAGAATGGGAAAAAGAAGCTGAAAAACGTGGTCTTCCTAACAATAAAAATACTGTTGATGCTTTAAAATGCTTAAAAGATGAAAAGAATATCGAAATGTTGGATCGTTTAGGAGTATATAATAAGGTTGAATTAGCTTCTCGTTATGAAATTTTATTAGATAATTATATTAAAACAATCCAAGTAGAAGGGTTAACAGCATTAAAAATGGCAAAAACACAAATTTATCCAGCTGTTTGTGACTATTTAGCAAAACTTTCTTCTGAAGTTGTTACTGCTAAAGAAGCAGGTTTAGATGTTGAATTCTTAGTTGATGATGTTAATAAATTAGCATCTCAAACTAAAGTGATGAAAGAACAAATGACAACATTAGAAAATAATATTGCAGCTGCACAAAAATCAGAGGAAGATATTTTTACTCAGGCGGTTGCTTGGCGTGATGATGTATTTGGAACAATGCAGTTATTAAGAGAAACAGTTGATGCCATCGAAGAATCAGTCGATGCTCAGTACTGGCCAATTCCTACTTATGTAGATTTATTATTTGGAATTTAAAGTATATAAATAAGGTTATGAATTAAATGTTCATAACCTTTATTTGTGTTTTATATAAAATGTTGTAAATCAGAATATGACTTTTCTTCAAATTTTTTAAGAGTTTCCATTAACATCAAAATATCATCTTGGGCATTTTTAAAATCTGCAAGATTTCTAATAGCGTTGATGATTCCCATGGTACTGCCAATCATCATCATTTCAGCAATATGACTAGTCGATTTATCTGTTAGTGTCTGAATATTGATTGTTAAATAAGTACGGATTTTTTCAAATGAGCTGAGACCTTTTTCATCATATCCATGACTATGTAACTTTTCTTTAGCATCTTTATGAATTTTAAGATAACCTTCATATTTTTCTTTTAAATAATTTTTAAAATCTTTATCTTCAACGATTTTTTCCAGCTGATCAATAGTTTCTACTCCCATTTGGGAGTTTTGATAAATAAAATCTAATAATTTAACGTTATCGTTCATTATATTTCACCTACTTCTATTATGTTAAAGATATAAAAAATTATACATGAGGCCCATAAATTTTTTTAAAACCAGCATATAATAATATATAAAAGAGGTGAACTATGTATATTCCTGATATAGATCCATTTAGTTTTACTGGAACAGCAGTTATTTTAGGTTATTTATTAACAAATGATTTTACTATTGATGAACAGGCAGCTCTAGGAGCATGGTTCAATGTAGTTGGTGATATTTTAGCTTCAAATGCCGCTTGGGCTGATGTTTTAGAGTCTCGACAAAACAATAAAGAAAATGATCTTGAGGTTTTAAATGAAGCAATCGATAAATTAAAAGAAAGTATTGAAGAATTAAAAAAGAAGTCTAACGATTAGCCTTCTTTTGCCATAAATAGATAATTAGTAACATAAATACGCCACCAGCAGTATCGATTAAAACATCTACAAATTGACCACTACGACCAGGAATAAATAACTGATGAAATTCATCACTACAAGCATATAAGAAAGTTATTAATAAGGATAGTAATAAAGTATATTGATGTGTAATAGTTTTTTTAAAGCCATAATAAATAAAAAATAATAGTAATGCATATTCGCTCATATGAGCCGTTTTTCTAATTAAAAGCGCTAATATACTTCGATCAATATTAATAAATTTCAAAATTATTTCTACAAAGAAGTTACTTTGATTTGATGAATCATTACCATTGGTTTGTGACATAATAAAAATAAAAATCATCCATAATATAGCAGGTATAAAGTATTTTAATTTTTTCATATCTAATATTATAAGTAATTAGATATAAAAAGACAAATATTTTAAGTTTTATAATTAAAATATGATCTGATATAATGTTTTAATATTATACAATAAAGATTTAAAATATTTCATAAAATATTTGCAATTGTATACAATTAGCGTATAATACTACTTGTATATCGGATGATAATGGCGAAAGAGATTCTAAATGAACACCGAAGAATTAAAGATTTCAGGTAAAAGGATCGCTATTGGACGAACTGCTGGAGAGATTCATTTATATGAACACCGAAGGAGCAAACCAGTTATGGTGAAACTCTCAGGTAAAAGGACAGCAGGATGAATAGTTTTTTCATTATTAATTCCGACTTAATTACTTAAGAAGGAGTTTTTTTATGGAGTTTATTACGGAGTTATTAAAAAAAGTTAATGAATTTGTGTGGGGAATGCCGCTTATTTGTTTATTGTTAGGAACGGGAATTTATTTTACATATAAATTAAAATTACTACAATTGACAAAATTAAAGCTGGCTTTTAGCTGTATTTTTAAAAAACAGGATAATGATGCTGGAGATGTTTCTAGTTTTCAAGCGCTATGTACAGCTTTATCTTCAACGATCGGAACGGGAAATATTGTAGGCGTTGCTACAGCGATTGCTGCTGGGGGACCTGGAGCCTTATTTTGGATGTGGGTTTCGGCCTTTTTTGGAATGGCAACTAAGTATGCTGAAGGTTTGTTAGCTATTCGTTATCGAGTTAAAGATGAAAATGATCAGATGGCTGGAGGACCAATGTATTATTTGGAGCGAGGACTGGGAAGTAAGTTTTTGGCTAAATTGTTTGCTTTTTTTGGTGTAGCAGTTGCATTACTTGGAATAGGTACATTTACACAGGTAAAATCTATTTCTGATGCCATGCAACTATCATTTAATATTCCGCCAGTTGTAACTGCTGTGTTACTTACAATTAGTGTTGGTTTTATCACGATTGGAGGAATTAAAAGAATTGCAAATGTCGCAGAAAAGGTAATCCCGTTAATGTGTGTATTGTATATTGGTGGTGTCGTAATTATATTGTTGACACATATAACTGTTATTCCCCAAGTGGTAGGCTTAGTTATTCAATCAGCTTTTGAGCCTCAAGCTGCTTTAGGTGGTGGAATTGGAATCACAATGACAATGGCGATGCAAAAAGGAATTAGTAGAGGAATTTTTTCTAACGAAAGTGGTTTAGGAAGTGCACCGATAGCTGCAGCAGCAGCTAAAACTGATTCTTGTGTAGAACAAGGATTAGTTTCAATGACAGGGACATTTATTGATACGATCGTTATTTGTACCATGACGGGATTAGCTATTTTATTAACTAATAGTCATACTAGTGGCTTAGAAGGCGCAGCAATGACAACACTAGCTTTTAATAAAGGGTTATTTATTCCGACAGTTGGTAAGTATATCGTTAATATTGGTTTGATTTTCTTTGCCTTTACAACAATAATTGGCTGGAATTATTATGGGGAAAGATGTATGTATTATTTAAAGGGATTAAAAGCAATTCCTTATTATAAATTTATTTATATTATTTTTATTGCAATCGGTCCTTTTATGTCATTGGAATTTATTTTTGTTATTGCAGATATTGTTAATGGTTGTATGGCAATTCCTAATTTAATAGGATTGATCGGGCTTAGAAAAGAAGTTGTTTTGGAAACAAAAACATATTTTCAAAAACAGACTATTATCCAAGAAGAATTAAGATATGAAAAAACACCTGTTTAATTAGGTGTTTTTATTTTATGTTATTATAATTTATGATACTTCTTTAGGTAGATGTACTCTATTTTTATGGTGCTAAAATAATTGTTGAGTAAGCTGGAATTTTAAAGAAATTTATTATGACATTTAGAATGATTTTCATTAATATTTTTAAAGATTTTTATTAGTATATCAAGGTTGTTTTAGTGTTGTAAAATAAAA
>JABLTO010012453.1_pt1 | contig 34239 bp, 29 predicted proteins | sample 7160091 | NCBI WGS metagenome assembly JABLTO01 (sample SAMN14651225, study PRJNA627086) | human gut metagenome | isolation source: feces | host: Homo sapiens
ATATATATCTAAATAACTAGAAATAAGTTTTAATAATAATTAAGATATTGTTTCTTTTTTGAAGTTGATTTTTATTGTAGAAAATAGTAAAATTTATATAATTATTACAAATAAATATATTTTGGAGGATACAATGAAAAAATTAATAGCTTTATTATCATTAGTTTTAACATTAGGACTTGTTGGATGTTCATCTAAGTCTGAAGTTAAAGATATACCAGTTTCTGATATAAAATCAGCAATAAATAATGAAACACTTTTACCTATTCAACCTATATCTGATATAGATGCAAAAGAATTTTATGTATTTGAAAATGTTAAAGATGATATAAAAGAAGGCTTTGTTTTACAAGCTATGATAAATGTAAAATTACAAGATGTATTCGTAGTTAAAACAGATAATGTTGAAAAAGTAAAAAAAGCAATAGAAGAGTATAAAACTAACAATTTAAGAAGTTTCTCTGATGGATACGGAGGAGAAGAAAATGCAACTGCTGTTGCTGATTCTATACTTGAAAGTGTTGGTGATTATGTTTATTTTATAGCTACTAATAATGCTAAGGATATAGAATCAAAAATATTAGAAATGATTAAATAATACTTATTAAAATTATATGAGTATATCAATATTTTTTATATTGATATACTCTTTTTCAATATACTAATATATTATGAAATATATATTTGTGTGTAACTTTCAATAAAATAATTATTTTTGAGCAATATATATCCATATTAAAAACAGGGATATATGGTTGGTGACAGTAAATATTTTGCTGACACATAGCTCAATCAAAATGAATTTTTTATAAATTTAAAGGTGGTGATATATTGGTATTTAGTAGCATAACATTTTTATTTTACTTTCTACCACTTGTTTTATTTTGTTACTATTTAGTACCTTATAAGCTTAAAAACTTTATCTTACTTATATTTAGTTTAATATTTTATGCGTATGGAGAGCCTATATATATTTTTATAATGCTATTTTCATGTGTTGTGGATTATATAAATGCTCTAATTATAGATAAGTATAGAAATACATATAAGGCTAAATTAGCCCTTATTTTCTCTATTATAATAAATTTAAGCTTACTTGCGTTCTTTAAGTATAGTGACTTTTTTATATCTATAGTAAATAGCCTTACTAACTATAATACACCTTTATTAAATATTACACTACCTATAGGTATAAGCTTCTATACTTTTCAAACAATGTCTTATACCATAGATGTTTACAGAGATGAGGCACCTATTCAAAAAAATATTTTTTCTCTTTCTACATTTGTTACATTATTTCCCCAACTTGTAGCAGGTCCTATAGTTAGATATTCTGATATTTCATATGATTTGAATCATCGTGTTCATAGCTTTGATAAATTTTATGATGGTGTTTATAGATTTATTATAGGACTATGTAAAAAAGTAATCTTAGCCAATAATTTAGGTGTAATTTGGTACAGTATAAAAGCAACGCCCTACGATACATTATCTTTGGCTACATCTTGGTTAGGAATTATATGTTTCACACTTCAAATTTACTTTGACTTTAGTGGATATAGTGATATGGCTATAGGACTTGGAAAAATTTTTGGGTTTGACTTTTTAGAAAACTTTAATTTTCCTTACATATCAAAATCTATTACTGAATTTTGGAGAAGATGGCATATATCCCTAGGAGTATGGTTTAGAGATTATGTTTATATACCTTTAGGAGGAAATAGATGTAGTAAAGGTAGATGGTTCCTTAATATATTTATAGTTTGGTTTTTAACTGGATTATGGCATGGAGCTAGTTTTAATTTTATATTATGGGGACTTTACTTTGGAATTATATTAATTTTTGAAAAGTTATTTTTACTACAATTTTTAAAAAAACTACCTAATTGGATAAAACATTTTTATACTATGTTTTTAGTTATAATAGGTTTTGTATTATTTGAAATAGATAGTTTAAATGGTGTTTATAATTATTTAATTTCTATGTTTAATTTTAAAAATATTATAGTAGATGATGTATTTTTATACTATTTAATTCCTAATATAACTCTTATAATTTTTGCCATTATTGCTTCTACACCTATTATAAAAATAATACTAGATAGATATAAATATATAAGAATTATAACTTTAATATTTGGTATGATACTTTCTACATCATTTTTAGTAGATGCATCATTTAATCCATTTTTATATTTTAGATTTTAGGAAGTTGGTGAATTTATGAAAAATAAAAATTTATTAAAATTTATTACAATATCTTTTTTCTTAATCTTTATTTTTAGTGTTCCTATAATAACATTATTTACGGAAGATAAAAAAATAAGTGAAATAGAAAATAAAATATTAACTCAACTTCCTAGAATATCATTTGAAAATATATGTAATAAGAAGTTTATGAAAAATTTCGATGAATATACATCTGATCAATTTCCATTAAGGGCTAACTTTATAAAGTTAAAAAATACTTATAATTACATAATAGGTCAAAGAGAATTTAGAGATATTTATGTTGGAAAAAATAATAAACTTATGGAAAAATATAAATTTAATAAAGAAAGTGTAGATAAAAATATTTCTAATATATTAAATACTGCTTCATATATGTATGAAAGTTTTAATATAAAATCAAAATTAATGGTAGTTCCTACTTCTATAGCTTTTTATAAAAATGATTTACCAAACTTTTATATAAGCGATAATCAAAAAGATAGCTTAGATTATATAAACAATAATATTTCAAATAAGGATTATTTAAATTTTTATACACCTTATGATATCTTAAGTAAAAATAAGGATAAGTATATATATTACAATACCGATCATCATTGGACTCAATTAGGTGCTTATCTTTCTTATTTAGATATGTTTGATTATAAATATGATAATAAAATACTTTTTAATAATTATAATAAAGTCTCTAATGATTTTTATGGAACTTATTATTCTAAAGCTTTATTACCTATGATTAAAGGTGATTCAATATATTCATATAGTAATTTTAATAACTTTAAAATAGAAATAGACTTTGATAAAACTTATGATACTCTTTATGATAATAATAAACTTAATGGTAAAAACAAATATCAATATTTCTTACATGGGGATCCTTCTTTTGCTATTATTTACGGAGATAAAAATAAATCTAATGAAGTTATAGTATTTAAAGACTCATATGCTCATAACCTCTTACCATTTTTAACTAATAACTATGGTAAGATTCATATTGTTGATCCTAGATATTATAATATTGATTTAGAAGATTATTTAAATAAAAATCCTAATATTACTGAAGCTTTATTTATTAATAATATCCAATCATTTAATTCTACTTTTTATAAATAACTAGGGCTGTAATTTATACAGCCCTTTAGTTATTTATATATTTAGTACTTCTTTAATTTTTTCAACAACACCATTTTCTGTATTTTTCTTGGCTCTAAATCTAGCTACTTTCTTTAAATCATCATGTGCATTTTCCATAGCATAACTATGATATGCACTTTCCATCATTTCTAAATCATTTAAATAATCTCCAAAAACCATAGTTTCTTCATGCTTTATATTTAATAATTCTTGAAGCTTATTTATAGCAATACCTTTATTAACTCCCTTGTCAGTTATATCTAACCATATTTGACCTGATACACTTACTTGTAAATTTTCCTTATAATCATTGTAATAAGTGTAGCTATTTTCTTCTGAACCTATAAAATCGCATATTGTAACTTTTAATATATCATCTTCAACTTTAGTTAAATCATTTACTATCTTATATTCTTCATAGTACTTCTCAACTTCTTTTATAAGTCTTTCATCTTTAGATTCAATATAGGCAGATTTTTTGCCACATAAAACTACATATGATTCTTTTATATCTCTACCAATTTTTATAAGTTCTATGGCAGTTTCTTTATCTAAAGCATTTAATAATAACTCTTCACCTTTATAAACTACAAAAGTTCCATTTTCAGCTATAAACATCATATCATCTTTTATCTTTTCAAATCGTTTTGCCAGGTTATAATACTGTCTTCCACTTGCCGCTGCAAATATTATATTTTGCTTTTTTAATTCTTGAAATACTTGATAAAATTCTTCATGTATTTCATCTTTATCATTTAGTAAAGTTCCGTCCATATCTGATGCTATTAATTTAATCATATTTTTTCCCCCTAGTTTATATTTAACTTAATTATAATATAAATTAATCTCCCATTGAATATTTTAAATTTAGTATTATTGTTATTTTATTAAACTTAATTATAGCTTTCAACTATTATTTTACATTAATTAAACAGTAATCTATTTATAATATCCAAGTATTTTAATGTATCTTCTCTCCCCTTCTTTTAAGCTAAGTGGATAGTCTAGTAGATCATAGGTATGTTGGCATATAAGGTAATCAATAAGATACTCCCCTTCTAATATTACTTCACTTATTATCATATTATGATATGCATTATTATCGTATACAAGTTGAACTATATCTCCTATCTCAAGTTCATTATAATTTGCTAGCCTTGCATATATACCAAAATTTTGTGTATTCTCACTATTATTTCCTATTATATATTTATAAAATGGCTCTGCTGAAGTCCATGTTGGAGTTCTGCTATTATCACTATCCCAATACCATTTTTCTAATACATGTCTACCAGTATAATCCATAGGTATTTGACCACTTCTTAAACATTGAGATATAAAATTGGTACAATCTCCACCCCATAATTCATAATCCATATAAGCAGGATTTCTACCAAGAGCCCACCTTCTTGCATAACTTACAGCCGCCTCTCTATTGTATTCATAAAATACTGCCATATTTCTATCTCCCTTAAATTTAGATATCTATTATTTTTTCTATAATATAATTGCTTAAATAACTTCTATCTTCTTCAAATGAAATTTTAAATGTACTTAAATCTGATATAGATGAATCTAACTCATAACTTGAAAAACAAATGACTATACCATCCTTAGATATATAAAACGTAGGATTATCAGAAAATATTATATCTTTTAAATAGTCTAATACCATAATATATTTATCTATACTAAGCTCTCTTGATAATTCCTTTATCTTATTATCTATTTTTTTAGCTATTATCTCCATGTAATCTATTTCTGAATTAAATACATCTTTTATATCAATTTCTTTTTCTAAATTTATATCATAATTATATGAATTTATATAACTTATATTGTATAATCCATCTAATTGTGAGAACTCTATAGGTATACTGATAATACCATTATTATTATAGGTAATATAATAATCAGTATTAATACAAAATAGATTGTTATTTTTAATAGATTCTATATCCTCTATTGCACTTTTAAAAGCTATTATATCCTCATATATTCTATGATTTATATGATTTATTATATTTTTTCCATTATCTGATTTTATTATTGGATAATTTAAGTTATATACAGATAGGTTATCTTTTTTCTCTATACTTGACGTCTGTATTGATACCATTTAGAATATCCTCCTATTAATATTTACTTATTATTTATTAATATGAAGGAAGTTGATATTTGGTTATATACTAGTTTATATATAATTTGTATTTTTTGTAATTTATATTATCTTGAATATATTCTAATACTTTAATATAATATGTATATTGTTATATTTAAGTATAATTTGCTAAATTAAAAAGAAAGAAGGGATTATTTTGGCGAGAAGAAAAGAAAAAAAAGAAAACTCTGGCTTAAAAAAACTTGTAATATTACTTGCTATATTAGTTATAGCATTCCCTGCAGCAGCCTTTGGTTATATTTATTTTAAATTAAATGCTATGCATGATGCTACAGCTGATGAAAATATATTAAATGAAACTAATTTCCAATCAGAAAAGGGCATAACCAATATATTATTAGCAGGTACTGATGGAAGACCTGGAGAAAAGAATTCTAGATCTGATGCTATGATGATACTTACAGTAGATAGCAAAAATAAAAGCTTAAAACTTACATCTCTAAATAGAGATACTTATGTTGATATTCCTGGTCATGGTGAAGAAAAGCTTACACATGCTTATGCATATGGTGGAGTAAACTTATTAGTAGAAACTATTGAAAATAACTTTGAAGTAGATATTCAAAATTATGCAGTTGTTGATTTCTATTCATTCATGGACATAGTTGATGCATTAGGTGGAGTTGAAGTTGATGTTCATAAAAATGAAATAAACGAAATTAATAAGTTTATAAAAAATGAAACTTATAAATGGAGTGGAGAAACTACTCCTATGCAATTAATTGAAAATTCCGGAGTTCAAAAACTAAATGGATATCAAACACTATCTTATGCTCGTATAAGAAAAAATGACTCTACTCAAGAAAGAGATAGAAGACAAAGACAAGTTATAGAAGGTCTTATGAATGGTGTTAAAAATTTACCAGTTAGTAAATATCCAAAATTATTAGATACTATATTACCATATGTTAAAACTAATATGAAACCTACTCAAATAATAGGTTTAGCTGGAAAAGTACTAGGTATAGGCAATTTATCTGTAAGCCAAATAGAATTTCCACTAGAAAACTACAGTACTTCTGTTACACTTCCAAGTAAAGGATTTGTTATAAAATTTGATGAATCGTCATTAGATATACTACATGATTTTATATTTAAAAATATTATCCCATAATAAAAGAGACTCAATTGAGTCTCTCTTATTATTTTATTATTCTGCTTGCACTTACAAATCTTGATTTATAATAACTAGAATTTAAACTATCTATTCTTACTCCTTTACTAGTCGATGCATGTATAAACTTTGAGTTTCCTATATACATACCCACATGACTTATACCTTTTCCAGATGTATTAAAAAATACTAAATCTCCAGATTTTAGTTGATTTCTTGATATTTTACTACCTACTTTAGATTGAGCTACTGATGTTCTAGGTAAATTTATTCCAGCACCATTTTGGTATATGTAACTAGTGAATCCTGAACAATCGAAAGAATTTGGTCCTATCGAACCCCATTTATATGGTTTACCCATTTTAGTATTTGCAATATATATTATCTTATTTATGCTACTATTTGCAGTAATTAAAGTCTCACCTTTAATTTCCTCTGTAGTTTCCTTGTAGCTAACTATATATTTTGAACTTATCCATCCTTCTATATTTCCGCTAGTTTTTATTTTATACCATGACCCACTTTTCCCAAGTATTTCTACAACGTTATTTGTGTAAGTCTTAGATACAACTTTATAACTCGTACTAGGCCCACTCCTTATATTTAAATAATCACATTGCCTTATTATTCCCTTCTCTAATCCATATGTAGCTTGTATATTCGAAATAACTATAAATGCCGTGACTAAAACCGTTATTATCTTCCTTTTAAACATTATTAATTCCTCCCTTATTACTATACATTCATTACAAAATTGTAATTAATCTCTATATCTAATATATATTACAATTTTGTAACTTTTATTAATAATTTTACTTATGATATCTAAATTAGAGTATTAAAATATTTTAATTGATAATTAAATTATTAAAATTTATTTTTATAAAATTAAAAGAGAAAGTCTTAGAAATAATTTTCTAAGACTTTCTCTTTTAGTTAAATTTATCTATTATTGCATCAACAATATATTTACTTGCTAATCCATCTCCATATGGGTTAGATGATTTACTCATTCTATCATATTCATTTTTATCTGTTAATAATTCTTTAGTTAATTTATATATAGCTTCTTCATCAGTTCCTGCTAATTTTAAAGTACCAGCATTTACACCTTCGGGTCTTTCTGTTGTATCTCTAAGTACAAGGACTGGTTTTCCAAGTGATGGTGCTTCTTCCTGTATGCCTCCACTATCAGTCATTATTATATGAGATTTATTTAAAAAATTGTGGAAATCCAATACTTCAAGAGGTTCTATAAGATGTACTTTACTATTATCTCCTAATACTTCATCTGCAGCCTGTCTAACTAAAGGATTTAAATGAACAGGATAAACAACTTGTATATCATCAAACTCTTCTACTATTCTCTTTATAGCTCTAAACATATTTTTCATAGGTTCACCTAAATTTTCACGTCTATGAGCCGTTAAAAGTATCATTTTATCATTTCCAATTTTATCAAATATAGGATGATAATATTCATCTTTTACAGTAGTTTTTAATGCATCTATAGCAGTATTCCCTGTTACGTATATAGTTTCTTCTTTCTTGCCTTCTTTTAATAGATTATTTTTAGAAACTTGTGTAGGAGCAAAATGCATATCTGCTATAACTCCTGTAACTTGTCTATTTACTTCTTCAGGGAATGGAGAATATTTATCATATGTTCTAAGACCTGCTTCAACATGGCCTACAGAAACTTGATTGTAAAATGCAGCTAAACTTCCTGATAGTGTTGTTGTTGTATCTCCATGAACTAGAACTATATTAGGCTTAACTTGCGATATAACTTCACTTAAACTTTGTAATGCTCTAGTTGTTATATCAACTAAAGTTTGCCCTTGCTTCATTATATTTAAATCATAATCTGGAGTAATATTAAATGTATCTAATACTTGATCTAGCATTTGGCGATGTTGTGCTGTAACACAAACTATACTTTCTATTTCTTCTCTCTTTTCTAGTTCTTTAACTAATGGTGCCATTTTTATAGCTTCAGGCCTTGTTCCAAATATAGTCATAACCTTTATTTTCTTCATAATATCACCCTTCCTACTTTTATTTTTCTTCTTTTGCTAACTTTCTTAATTTAAAAACAAACTTTATATTACTATTATAAAATCTCTTTATTCTTTCTTTATCCCCCGCTATTCTATAAAGCCATTCTATATTTAATTTTTGTACTATTTCAGGTGCTCTTTTTGTAGTTCCACTGATAACATCAAATGTACCTCCAACGCCTACAAAAATTCCTTTCAAAAACTCATCATAGTGTTTATATATTAATAACTCTTGTTTTGGAACTCCAAGTGCAACTAATACAATATCAGGACTTAAATTTTTTATCTCCTCAAATAAATCATCTTTATTCTCTATATAACCATCAGAATAACCTAGTATCTTAACATCGGGATATTCTTTATTTATACTTTTAACAGTCAATTCAATTACTTTTTTACTTGCTCCAAAAAGATATACTGTTTTTTTATGTTTATTAGCCAACTCTAATAATTTATAACTTATATCTACTCCTGTGATTCTTTCTTTTATTTCACTTATTCCTATATAGTTTGCAGCTTTAACTACTCCAATTCCATCAGGAACTATTGTAGTTTTAGGATTTATTAAAGCTTTATCAAATTCACTTATAGCATCTGCTTTCATAAAAGTTTCAGGATTAGCTGTTACTATAAACATTTTATTATTATTTAGTAAATTATTTTCTATAACTTTAAAAAATGATGATTTGTTTCCTTTGTATGTCTTTTTTATATAATTAATCATTTTATCACCTATTACTTATTTAGTAAGCTTTCTAAGAAATCAAACCACATAGCCGATATATTTTCTTTAGAATACTTACATGCATTATCTCTTCCTTTTTCACCCATAGACCTTCTAAGTTCTAAATTATCTATAAGTTCTAATATAGCATTAGCCATATCTTTTTTAGATCTATCTTTTATTAAATATCCATTTACTTTATCATCTATAATTTCACAAGCACCTTTTGCACTATCAAATGCTATACATGGTAATGCAAAAGATTGTGCTTCTATTAATACTAATCCAAATGATTCTTCATGCGATGCCATAACATATATAGATGAGCTTGATAGTTGTTTATTTATAAATTCTTTATCTTTATATCCATGTATTATTACATTATTTTGTAATGAATACTCCTTAACTTTGTTAATCAAGTGATTTTTTAATACTCCATCTCCAATTATATCCAGTTTCCAATCCTTCTTTTGATTATTTACTATTTTGAATACATCTAATAAATCATCAAATCCTTTTTCCGGAGATAATCTTCCAATCGAAATTATTTTTTTGCTTTCTAATGCTGATACCTCTCTTGGAATATAGTCTAAGCTATGAGGTATAAATACACAGTTAGTTTTTGTACCTTCAAAATATTTCTTATAAAAATCTGTTAACATTTGCGATACCGGCATAAAATAGTCTATATTTTTACATGACTCAACTAAGTCTTTTATATATTTTTCATTTTCATTATGATAAGTATGTTCCTGAGCTATAGTGATTAGATTCTTATTTCCATATTTCGATAATAGTTTGTTATGTTCTATTCTAGTTGATATAACAATACCCGAATCAATATTTTTTATTGCATCAATCATTTTAGAAGATTTAAGTTTTAGTATTTTTACACTTTTTAGTCCTTCACTTAAAATCTTAATTGGATTTTTAGTTCTTATAGCATCTTTAAGCTCTTTTTTATTTGGTGATAATTCAGTATCTAATAGATATTTTATTTTAACTCTATCATCAATATAAAAAGCTGGCTTATCATATAATTTATAAACTGATATAATTTCTACATCATATTTATCAATTAAAATATTACTAAGCGATGATATTGCTTTTTCAACTCCACCGTATCCTAAGTGCAGTGCAAGTATTGTAACTTTACACAAAACAAACACCTCAATTCATCCTTTTATTATTTATACTACTTTATTAAATATCTCATTATATAATTTTATTGTTGATGTTATCAAAAAGAAACCTACAGCGGGTGCAGTTAATATATGTCCTGCTGTAAATGCTATTCCTAGTGCCAATACTATATCTATAATACATATAACTATGTCTAAATTTAATAAGTATTTGCTTTTAAAAATTATTTGCTTCGCTATAAGTATAATAATTGCTAAAAATTGAGCAAAGTACACAGTAAACCCTAATATCCCATGTCTATATAAAATATCTAATTGATCTAGTTCTATAGTTTTTTGTGTATATACCTCGTCATTTATTTCAACTATAAACCCAAGTTTTTGCAATAATTCTAATTGTTTAGAATCTATTGTCTTTTTTGCATAAATCTCATCTCTAATCTCAACGTTATAACCAATACCAAATAGTTTATCTATCCAACTACTATTGTTAAATTTTTGTTTAATAATATCCGCATATATAGTTCTTTTGCTTAAAACAGCTGTTACTATTTCATCTTTGCTAACAGGATCTAAGTTATCTTTATCTTCTATTTGAGTATTTTGGTCTACTTTATTATGGCTTATATTATTCACTATTCTCTGTATAATATCTCCATAATTACGTTGTATATTTTTATATAATGGAGAAAACGGGAATATTAATATCATAGATATTAATATTGTAGACATCATTAATATTATTCTTTTCAGATTAAAATCTCTTTTATAATAAGAGCTAAATTTATTATATATATTCAAGATTATATAATAGATTATTATAAATACTGTTGTTCCACCCAAAGCTAAAAATGGTACTTTAGTTCCTAAAAACATTGTACTTGCTATACATATTGCACATGCCAAGGTATTTAACAATCTCTCTGTATCATTTACTAAACTAGAAATAGTAAAAGGAATTAATATTGCCATTATTGATCCTATTTCGTTAGCTGCATAGAACCATCCTACCGAACCATATCCATTACTATTATAACTATTAAAGTATGTATTGGTTACGGTTGCTATAAATATCGTTGATGTATATATCATTAATGTTAAAACTAATAACTTATTAGAGATATTAATTTTATCTTTTTGATTATATACAAACAATCCACATAAAACTATTGGAAAGTAAAAAGATTTTATTATTCCTTTTACTTCAATTAAAATCAAACTTCTATCCTTACTAAAGATAATAAATACTAAAAAAAATGTTATATAAATTAATATCATACTTAAAGCTATCTTTGAATACTTTATTAATTTATTATTATTAGATTTAGTAACTAATACATAAATACATAAGTACACCATGAATAAACTTCTTATTACTAGACCTAATGTTATAGGTAGTTCCATATTCCTAACCGCAAGTGAAGTTACTAAATCTAAGATTGGCTGTATCAGTATAAAGCCAACTATTAAATTTGAACTTAATAAAAAATCCATATTAATCTCCTTAATTAAACTATTTAAATTTTATATTTCGATAATATGAATATAATTTTAACCTAGACTTATTAGTAAGCCTTAGTTTTATAAATTTATTTACATTTCTTACAAAACTACTATTTCCTTCTAGCCATGTTCCAGTAAATATGTGTATTGTTTTTGAATTCACTGATGGGTTGCAAAGAACATCATCTTTGTATACTTTTATCCCTTCCCTTAACATTTGTTCTTGGTTTCCTATCTTACAATCATAATCTTCTATAAGTATATCTGATACCGTCTTTGTATTTACTTTATCATACTGATTATTCTTATCAAATTCAAAAGATTTATTATCATAATAATCTAGCATATCTTTTATAAAAGGATGATTTTTTTCTGCTCCAAATACAGCGGTAAATGGATATTGTGGATTTTCATATCCTACAAATGCTCTATTATCTAATAATGAATCTAAACTCTCAACAACTAATACATCTGTATCTAGATATATCCCTCCATAGTTATATATAGCATACGCTCTTATATAATCACTAACGTAAGCCCACTTTCTAGCTTCATAAGCCTCTTTTACAAATTTATTAGAATCTATATCAAAATTTTTCTCATTCCATTCTATAATTTCATAATCTTTTAGATGCTTTTTCCAAGTTTCCATACATCTTTTTATATCTTTAGGTTTTTCATTGTTCCCAACCCATACATAATGTATTATCTTAGGTATTGCCATATTTTCACCTCTAAATATTATTTTTTAATGATACTTTTACATACGGATATAGACATAAGAACTTAGTTATATCAATAGCCTTATCAATATCCTCTTTATTACTCACTACTATTTCATTAAATCCTATTTTCATTTCGTTGATTATATATAAATAAAGCTCTGATAGTTCATTGTTTAATAATCTATTATTGAACAATCTCATATCCTTTCCTTTATATATAAATTCATTTTCGTCAATATCTTTTATATATATTTTTCTACTTATATCAGATTTATAGAATTCTACCAGTCCTTTCAGAAATATATTTTTATCATATTCATTTCCAAATCTTTTTTGTATGACAAATTCTACTATAGATCCTTTATTTTTTTCTTCTCTATTGAAGTATAATGGAGAGAAATTAGATGCTAATTTTAATTTGTTAAAAATTCTATATATATAAAATTGTGTCTTATACATCGGTATATTATAAAATTCCATAAGTCTAGTTACAGTTCTTAATTCACCATTTATTACATTTAATTTTCCAATTTCGTTATTTATATAATTTCCACTATGAAGTCTATATTTTAACATTGGAAAATCTACATTTTTTACATCAAGCATATCAGCTTTTTCTGATAAGTTTGCCCAAAACGGCATATTCCATATTAAATAAGAATTATAAATTTCCTTAATAAAAGTTTCCTTTTTAGCAAATATTACATCTACATATAAATTTCTACCTAACCACAGCATTAAAGTAGGCAGCATCTTTTTATCCTTAGCGTACTTTAATACTTCTAATTTTCCAGTTATATTGTTATTTTCATCAATAGTAATTAAGTCACCTATAAATACTTTAGTATCTGGGTTTGCTTTTGCTTCTTCTACTAATCGCATAAACAAATTATCATCTGGTAATAAATCATCAGAGTGAAGTATATAAACAAATTCTCCCTTAATATAATCTATACAGTTCCTTATAGCATTTAATTGATCTTGATTCTTCTGACTATAGTATTCTATTTTTTCCTTATGAACACTATTATCTCTATATTGTTTTATTACATCTTCTACATTATCTGTAGAACCATCATTCATAATAATCAATTGCCAATTACTGTAACTTTGATTAGCAACACTATCAATTGTATCTATTATAGTACTACTATCATTATACGTCGGCATTATTATCGAAATTTTCATACTAATTCCCTTCTACCACTTTATTATATAGTTTTATTATTGAAAGTATTATAAAAATACTTACTGCAGGGGCAGTTAGAACATGTCCCGATGAGAAAGCTATTGCTATACCTAAGAATATAGCTATCATACAAGTTATAATATCTAAATCTAATAAGTATCTCGCATTTCTAAACAATGATTTTATTATAACTCCTATCAACATTATTAACTGTCCAAAGTATAATATTGTCCCTACTATACCATGTCTATAAAATATATCTAATTGATCCATTTCTATAGTTTTATCTGTAGATATTCCTGATTTTATCTCTATTACATGACCCAATCCTACTAATTTTTCAACTATAGATGACTTCTTATATATATTTTTAATTTCTTCAGCAACTGCCGTTCTATTACTTAACAATGAACCAACTAAATCATCTTGATTTATATGCATATTGATTTCTGGTTCTTGTTCTTCTGGTTCTACTACTACTACTTCTTCATTGGGATCCATAGGCTTAGTAGCAGGATTTTCATCTTTTGGTCCTTCTATAAATTGGACAATTTTGTGTACAATATGTCCATAATTAAACATCAAATTCTTATATACAGGTGATTTATAAAATAGCCCACAGAATACAATACCTATTGTAATTACATATATACTTATCTTCTTATAATTTAGTGAAGTCGATATTTTTTTTATTTTTGTGAATATATATGTAAATATTATATATACCATTAATATACCTAAACTACCTATAAATCCTATAAAAGGAACTTTTGTACCCATATATAAAGAGGATAAAATACACAATATTATAGATATAATATTAACTATATTAAGCTTATTTTCTATAATATTTATTATTGTAAATGGTGTAAGTATAGCAATTATAGATCCAATTTCATTCGCCGCAAAGAACCACCCTACTGTTCCTAAACCATATAAATATTCATTGTAGCTTCTAAAGTAAGTTCCTGTTATTGTTGCGATAAATATTACTCCTGTATATCCTAATAATAAATACATCAAAAAGTTATTAGAAATCTCCAAGCTATCTTTTTCATTAAGTATAAATACTCCAGTTAATACTATAGGGAAATAAAATAGTTTTATAACACCTTTTATTTCTGTAATTATAGATGTATCTTTACTTAATAATGTATATCCTAAAAAAGTAATTATATATACACCTATACCTATTAGTATCCATCTAGAATATTTATAAATTCTCCCTTGTGGTCTATAAACAAATAATGCATACATAAACATATATACCATAAATAGACTTCTTGCTATTATACCTATTGTTAAAGGTAAGTCCATATTTCTACTCATAAAAGATGTCAACAAGTCTAGTATTGGTTGTAAAATAATAAATAAATAAAAAAACTTTTTTTCTAAAATATTTGACATTTTTTCCTCCTTAAATAATTTCTATATTTTGTATATATTCGTAATAGATTGTATTTTATCACCCATATCAATTTATAGCATACAAAATAATTGTACCATAAATGTATTTTTTTTTATATACTAAAACATAGACCTACTAACATCTATTAGCAGGTCTGTGTTTTATCTTCTTATTTTTTTCATTAGTAAATCAATTATCATAGATACTTCTTCTATTTTTAGAATTATTACAGATATTCCATACACTATTACTCCTGCTAATACTGACACTAATATAGAAATAACTTGTCCTATAAACCCTGTTCCCGTATGATTTATAATAAATGCATGAGCAAAAGTCACACATACCCCCATTAAAATTGCTGATAAAAGCGACTTTATAGCAGTTGTTAATATTTTTTCCTGACCAAAGTTCCCTATTTTTTTTCTTAAACTATAAAATAATAAGAAAGTACATATAAGAGCGGATAGACTTGTAGCTAAAGCAAGTCCTGCATGCCCCATAAATTTCACAAATATTATATTTAAAACTATATTTAATCCCATAGCTATTGCACCATTAATCATCGGTGTCTTCGTATCTTGTAAAGAATAAAATACTTTATTGATTATATCTCTAAGTCCATATGCTACTAATCCTATTGAGTACATGGATAATGCACTTGCAGTCATTAATGTAGCGCTAATATCGAATGCTCCTCTTTCAAAAAGTAATTTAACTATAGGTTTAGATAATACAATAGCACCTATTGATATAGGTATAACTAAAAGTATTATACTATTTGAGCTCTTTACAATATACTCACTAAACTTTTCTTTATTATCGTCGTGCGATAATTTTGAAAGCATAGGATAAACCACTGCCACTATCGACGTAATAAAAAGTGCTAATATAAAGTTATTAAGCCTATCTGCAAAGTTTAAAGCTGATATACTTCCTTCTGGCAATAAAGATGCTAAGTTCTTATCTACCATAATATTAACTTGATTTACTGCTACACCGACAAGAACAGGACCTGTTAAAACAAGCATCTTCTTTAAATGACTATCTTTTAAATCAATCTGAGGCTTTAATCTATATCCTACTTTATATGCAAATGGTAACTGAAATATAACTTGACTTGATATGCCTATTAATGTTCCCCAAATCAAGACATAAGGCCCATACTTTGCACTTAATATAATCGATATTATAACAATTATATTTTGAGGTAAGCTTATTAATCCTGGTATGGTAAAGTTATTCTTAACTTGTAAATACGCAGTCAGTACATTTGAAATTCCTATGAATATTACACTAAATATCAATATTTTTGTAAATTTGACTCCTATTGCAAGTCTCTCCCCTTCAAAACCAAAAGCAAATATTTTAAGTAGTGGTTCTGTAAATATAAAGCCTAGTATAGCAATTAATATACAGATAATAAATACAATAGTTAATATATTATTTGTAAATTTTAGAGACTTTTTTTCTCCTAAATTAGCATTTATATCACAATATAATGGAATAAATGTTGTAGATAATGCCGCACCTATTGCTGCAAATATAACATTTGGTATATTCATCGTTGCAAAATATATATCAGTGTACATGCCTGCACCGTATACAAATGATAGTACCTGTTCTCTAGCAAAGCCTATTATTTTCGATAGTATTGTAACTATCATAAGGCCAACTGCTGCCTTTGCTACTTTACTCATAATCTTCTCCTTATTAATTTACTATTTTTCTCCTAAACGTCTCTAGTGCCTTTTTAGCTGTATCTGGCGCTAATGATTTTAGTTTAAATGTTTTTTTTCCTAATATTATTTTTTCTATATCATAATTAGATATTATATCTAAAGCCATATTTGTTAGTTCTAGTGGGCTCCATTCTGTGTCTACATTTCCTATTGATGGCTGTTCTATAAGATTTAAATATGAATCAATTTTAGGATCATAAGATATACCTATCATTGGAGTTCCTACTGTTGCTGCAAATATGAGTGCATGAAGTCTCATTCCAATCATAAGTTTAGAGCCTTTTATATACATCATTTTTTCTTCCATAGTTAAATCTTTAGAAAGTACCGTTGAATTATGCCTCATAAGACTAGCTACTTGTTTTGATACTGTTTCATCATATTTCCCATGCATAGGCACAAATACTACATTAATTCCACTTTCAACAATTTTATCACAAGTCAAAGCTATGTTTTTTTGAAATTCGCTATTATTTTTTTTCCAGTCTCTTATGCTAACCGTTATATAATCATCATTTATATAGTATTTAGGAAGCTCAAACTCGTAATTTTCAATATTAAAACCCATAACTGGGTCAGGTACTATATCTATATCTTTTCGTACTCCAATAGAATTAAGAAGTACTTTTGATTCTTTATCTCTAAGCGTTATATAATCTACTTTGTTGAAAAATCTACCTACGATTTTTCTATTATTTTTTTTCTCTATAGGACCTACACCTTGAGCATAAATAAAAATAGGTTTTTTAGCAAGTTTAGCAAGCCATATTATTCCTGTATAGTAAAGTATTGATCGTGAGCTTGTCACATCTTGAAATAAACTTCCTCCTCCACTTATAAGCCCATCACATTTTAATAGTTCTTTATATATTTCATTTAATTTCCATCTGTTAATGGCATTTACTTTATATGTATTTTTTGTATATTCAACGTCATTTGATAGTACTACTATATCAATATTAGGATCTTCATTTCTTAGTGCTTCTATTATAGATTTGAGTATGGCTTCATCTCCTATATTATAAAAACCATAGTACCCAGAAATTAATACTTTCATATAATCCTCCAGCTTTTTATTTCTATAAATAGTATAACCTATTGCTTATAAAACAATAGGTTATACTAAAATTTCTAATCTTTTATATCCGATCTTTTTAAAACCTTTAAGGCCGTCATTACTATAATATATAAATCCATTGTAAAGCTCTTATTCATTAAATATTCATAGTCATATTTAACTTTTTCTTCATTTCCTATATTATCTCGTCCATTAATTTGAGCCCATCCTGTAATTCCTGGTAAAATTTTATCTATATTATATGATTTTCTTAATTCAATTAAATCAACTTCTTCTAATATAACTGGTCTTGGGCCAACTATACTCATATCTCCCTTTAATATATTAAAAAGTTGCGGTATTTCATCTATACTAGTTTTTCTTATTATTTTACCTATTCTAGTTATATATACATGAGAATCAGTAAAATCATTTGTGGCTATATTAGGTGTTTCTATTTTCATACTTCTAAATTTGTATATATAAAAAGGCTTACTACCTTTTCCTGCTCTTAATTGCTTAAAAATTATCGGACCCTTTGATTCTAATTTTATAAGTATTGATACTATTACTAATATTGGAGACAATACAATTATCCCTAATATAGAACATACTATATCCAAAACCCTTTTTATAAACTTGTATATAAAATTCATTTCTTTATATGATTCCCTATCTGATGCTGTAGCTAAGCTTGCAGCTTTATTATATATAAGTTTATTATCCACAATATACCTCCTAACTTTATAATATATTTTTTAACCTTTTTTCTTTATTTTATATTTTTCACAATAATATATATATCTATTAAGATATTTATTGATATTTTTCTATTAAATGTAAGTTTGCACTATTATAATTCTACCATTTTTCGTCTTAATTGTATATAATTTTAATAAATAAATGAAAAAGTATAGCTAAATTTTTAAAAATTTAGCTATACTTTTTCATTTATTTTACCCTCTGTAAAGTTACTACAGATTCTGCTCTAGTTATATTATCTTTTGGTCTTAGATGTGTATCTAACACTCCCATATATCCATTGCTTACAGCCCCTTCTAAAGAGCTTGTCGCCCATGAAGATATCATATCATAATCTTTGTACCAAAATATTTTTTCTAAGTTTTCTTGTTTATTATTCATTATTGACGTTATAATTACTGCAACTTCTTCTCTTGTTATTGGATTATTTGGTTTAAAAGTGTTATCTCCGTTACCTTTTATATATCCTGCTTTAAATGCCTTTTGGACTTCTTCATAATACCAAGCCTCTTTATTTACATCAATAAATGAGATATCTTCAAGTTCTGTAAAATTAAATTTTCTATTTACTATTTTAATAAACTCTGCTCTTGTTATGCTATCATTAGGTCTAAAAGTATTCGTAGTATCTATCCATCCATTTTCCATGGCTTCTTTTATATTTGATTCTGCCCAATGGTCTATTATATCACTTTGTTTTCTTATTTCTATATTTGCTACAGAGCTTAATCTACTATCAGCTATTAAGTTTGCTGTATATCTTGCATTATCTATCTCACCATTATATATATATTCAATTACATTTAAAAATAGCACACTTTCAGTATATATTTTATCCAAATATTTAATCCTTGCTGAATTATCTTTATTTTCAAAACCAACTATATCATTATACTCTTTAAGTGCCTTTCCTCTTGTTCCAAATTCATCGCTATCATATGTATTAAGTCTTCTAGTCCAATCTATATCTTGAGCAATATAATCTGCATTTATACTTATGTTATTATAAAATCGTATACTAGCCTGAGCAAATTCAACTAGTTCTATTATTCTATTAAAATTAGTATTTATTTCTTTAACTTCAGCATTATTTTTTTCACTAGAATTTAGTTTATTATATGCATTTATATAATTATATTTAGATGCTAAAATACTTTCTACATCATTTATATTCGTTATTATACTATCCTTGCTTAATAAATCCATTCCTTTATAATTTATAAACTCATTATAAGCTCTCTTTAAATTTTTTATATTCTGTGATTCTACACCCGCTAACTTTATTCCATACTTAGCAGCAATTTGAACAAATGTTTTATCTGAGTTGTCAATTATAGCATATGCTCCTACATTAATCTGATCAAATAACCATCGAATCTCACTATTATGCATCCTAATACACCCACCACTTACATGCTTACCTATACTACTAGCATTATTATTTCCATGTATTGCATAAGTGGTCCCGTAAGTTGCTCCTACATGAAGCCCCAACCATCTATCTCCAAGTGGATTATTAGGGCTGCCTCCAGGAATTCCTCCACTATAATATGGTCTATTTTTTATTTTATTTACTATTTTAAACTTACCTTGTGGTGTTGGTGTCGATGATTTGCCTGTTGCAACAGAAAACTCTTTAACCAATACTCCATCTTTAAAATACCCTAATTTGTTTATCTTTGAGTTAATTATTAAATACTGTCCTTTAGATAATTGAGTACTTCTCTCTTGTGCATTTACATTAATCAAATTTGTACACAATACCATTGATATAGCCAATATAACTGATATTATACTATTAACTATACGTTTCACTCTCTATTCCCCCCTAATCTTTAGCAAAGTATCTTTCTAGTTAAGTTTATCAGTTTTATATACAAAATTGGCTAACATCCCTTCATCACTTTATAGTGTTTTTCACCAAATTTCCAATCACAAATACATCATATTTCTTAATTCCTCAATATATTATCAATATTCTTATATCCTAGATAAAATAACTATCGCTTCTGCTCTTGATAAATTTCCTTGTGGCACTAGCATCCCTTCAGGAGTACCTATTATATATCCTCGTTCAACAATAGCTTCAAACTCGTCTATAGCCCAATGAGCTATATTTAAGTAATCTGAATATCTCATTATTTTATCATGATTTTTATCTATTAATTGCATATAATTTGCTAACATTTTAGTTGCTTCTTGCCTTGTAATATGTCTATCCGGTTCAAAACTATACTCAGAGTTTCCTACACATACATTATTAGTAAACGCTATATCTATTTCATCTTTTGCCCAATGGTCTACAGTATCAGAAAAAATCTTTCCACTAGATCTACTTATTTCAAATTTTCTATTAATCATTTCAACAAATTCAGCTCTAGTTATGCTATCATTTGGTCTAAAATAGGTAGTGTCATCTATCCACCCATAATTTATAGCATTTTTTATATTATCTGCTGACCAGTGATTTATCCAATCATTTCCTGAACTATATGAATAAATTAAATTATACTTGTCTATATTCTTTAACTCACCTTTAGATGGCTTACTTACATTTAAATATGGTATCATTATGGTTTTATTCTCATACTCCTGAGGCTGATGCTTCAGACCAAAACTATGACCTAATTCATGTAGTGCTACTTCATTTATATGTTCTTTTGATAAATCGAAAGATTTTATTGTATATTGATTTAGATAATTTTGAGATTTTTGTAAATTTGACACTCCATTAGAATTTGTAGATATAGTAGACCTTGAAAGTCCTAACCATTCCTCTTTTGAACTATTAACTGAGGTCATAGTTATTTTTGATTCACTAACTTCAGATTTTATAAATCCAATTTCGCCAAAAGTATCAGCCTCAAAACTATTAATTGCATTTTTCCATGCATCTGTATGATTTCGGTACTTATTGGTATTTGATTCATCTATCTTATATTTAATATTTTTATAATCATTTATTCTAAATACATTATATGCATTTTCTCCCTTTAACACATCTGCATAAGATATATTATTTATAGCTGTAAGTATGAGTGTTATTATCATTATTATATATGTTCGTTTCACTATCTCAATCTCTCCTTATTTATATAAATATTTATCTAAAACTTCACCTTTTATATTAATATATGTATCACATATTTCTTGAGATTCACTTATAAATTCACTATCTTTTACTTCTTCTAAATATTTTATGCTTGATTTTTGATTGACTATATTATCTTCTTTTGATGTGTTATATTTTCCAAAACTTATAAATTTAATAGTGTATTGTTTTCCTTCTGATATATCATTTTCTCTTAAAAAAAGTATATATTCTTTATTTTCCTCCATAGGAATATATCCCTCTATATTTGTAAAGTTATTATCTTTTATCTCAAATGGCTCTAGTACAGAAATTATGTCATTTTCTATACTACCTTTGTACACTTTATCTACTTTAAATTCTGATATTGTTGATGGCCCCACTATATTAGTATCTTCATCTATTTTTCTATTTCCTGTAAAACTTCCTTTTAATATTATAGGTGCATTCTCATCTAATTCCTCTAGATCCTCTGGAATTACATATGACGCTGATATTATTTCATTTTTATTATAAGTTACTTTTGTATTTTTAGACTTTATAAGTATATTACTTGTCCCCAAAATAAATAAAAATATTATTATAATCGATTTTTTCATTTATTCATCTCCTCATAAGTTTTATATTATTTTTATACTTATGATTCTAGTTCTAGATATATTCTTACTTTGATATTTTTGAATATAAAAATATATTTATTTTTTAATCTGCATAATAAAAAACTCATAAGATTTAATATCTTATGAGTTTTTCCCTTATATACCTTAAATTACTATATCTTTGCTCTAGATAAAATAGTTACAGCTTCTGCTCTTTTTATATTATCACTTGGTTTAAAAGTATTATCACTACGGTATCCATTCATATATCCTGCTTTTAAAACACCTTCAACATAAGGCTTAGCCCATTGTGCTACTGAGCTACCATCATTAAAACTTGATATATTAGTATAATTATAATCAATTTTATTAGTTATATATCCTATAATTTTAGCGGCTTCTTGTCTAGTTATTGAATCATTCGGAGCAAATGTATCCTTATCCCTTCCATTTATATATCCTACTTTAACAGCTATCCTAATCTCATCATAAAACCAATCATTAGGATTTACATCTTTAAAAGTTTCGTCCTTTGATTCTGTAAAATTAAATGCTCTATTAACTATTTTTACAAATTCTGCTCTAGTTATAAACTTTTCTGGATTAAAGGTATTAGTAGTATCTATCCAACCCTTGTTCATTCCATCAATTATATAAGATTTTGCCCAATGCCAACTAAAGTCCGTATTAGGATTTGCTACCTCATTTATTAATTTTACATTATTTTTACTTACAATACCCTCTCTATCCCATAAATAAGTTCCATCTCCATTTATATTCGTTTCTGTCATAGGAACTATTCTGTCAGGTCTTACGCTATAGTTATTAATATCTTTCTCGTTTAATACAATAGTTGTATCTCCAACTTGTCCTTTGCAAGTATTTTTCGTTCTAGTATTTTGTGGTAATATGCTATATAGTTCTTTATTTAAAGTATTTTTCACACTAGTTTCATTAGTATACATACCTAATAAATATCTATTATAGTCTTTAAGCCCCGTATCTTCTCCTAAAAACTTGTCTAATTGATACATACGGCTTATAGCTTTTTCACTCCAAAATGGATCTGATGCATAACGAACGTTAGCACCAATATTTTTATTTCCTAATGATGAGCTATTATACTTCCAAGATTTTGGATTAAAGTATCCATTTGAAAAAGAGTAATTTGAAACTCTTATTATACATTCTTCTATACTAAAGAATTTGTCTGCACCTTCAACGTATCCATCTTTAGCATTTGTCCCAAATACATTAAATTTAGTTTTAGCTAGATTGGAAGTTCCTCTATCAGATTCATTCATAGCTATACCAACTAATAAAGTTGCATTGGTTCCATATTCATTTTGAGCCTTTATAAAATAACTCCCTGTATTTCTAAGTAAGCTATCACTTGGTGTATATTGTTCAAAATACTTATTTATATCATCTGCTGTATAAGATGTTTTACTTCTTCCAGGTAAATATTGATAGTAATTATAATAAGGATTGTTGCTATTTATAGCATTATTATGGTTATCTAATTTAGCATCTGATATTAATTGATTTATATCTGTATAAAAATAATTTCCATCATAACTATAGTATTTTGTGTTTTGCTTCATAAAATTTGGTGCTGGACCTAATGTTTGATAGGAATACTTTGGCGTTGATGTAATATCTGAGCTTATAGCATGAACTAATTCGTTGTTACTATTTACAGTATAGTGACTTAAATTATTTACTTTATTCATTGGAACTGTTATTATATTTAAACTTCCATCATCTTCTTGTTTTTTTATGTATCCAGTATATCCTGATACTTCTATTTTTACAACATCTCCATTGTCTTCTATTATAGGTACATCATCTATATACCCATGATTTATATAGGTATGCTCAGGACTTTTTAGTTCTGAAGTTTTATATACATTAGTAGTATAGTTATTTGTAGTATCTACATTGCCATCTATTATTTTTACAATTCTTCCTATACCTTCTGTTGCATATATTACAAGCCCTTCTTTATTTATTACTACTGGTATTCCTTGATTTTTTGCATTTTTTAGATTATCAGCTATATCTATGGCCAAATTTAAATTATCTTCACTTTGTACATATGAGTATGTTCCATCATTATTTGATATGGCTATTTCATAATCTGAAGAAGTTTTTAACTTTAAATATTTCATGTTTTGTATACTTTGTATATCTTCTTGAACTTCTTTAGGTAGCTCTTGTAAGTTATATGCTTTGGGTATTGGTTTTATATAGGTTTGATATATGCTATCTTGTGCATTTGATTTTATTGTCAGTAAGGATGTTGTTAATAATATTGATGATAATATTGTTAAATTTAATTTTTTCATCTTTTCTCCCTTCTTTTGTATTTAAAAGAGAGACTAAAGTTAGTCTCTCTTTATCTAATATATTATTTATTTTTTATTATTTAATAGCAACTGAAGCGGCTCTTTGAACCATAACTAAAGCTTCAGCTCTTGTTATTGATTGAGTTGGATTGAAGTATCCATTATCCCCTTCTACAACAAACTTATCTTTTCCTTCTACAGTAGCGTACTTAACTGTATTTAAGTATGCTACTGATTCATCTGCCCACGTAGCAATTGAAGAATCATCTTTAAACTTAGTTGCAACATCTACATGTCCCATTATAGGTTTTCCTTTTGAGTCAGTTCCAACTTGAACCATAGTATCTTTAATTTCTTTAGATTGTAACTTAGCTACTATTACAGCAACTTCTTGTCTAGTTATTTTATCATTTGGTCTGAAGTTTTCTCCATCACCTTGTATTACACTTTGAGTTTCATTTCCATTAGCTGTAGTTGCTTGTTTTTGATATAATGCTGCAACATATTTGTAGAACCAATCTGCTTTACTTACATCATTGAATGGCTCTGTATTCGTATCATTAGTAGTTATACCAAATACTGTACAAGCTACTTTTGCAAATTCAGCTCTTGTTATACCCTCTTGAGGTCTGAAAGATCCACTTGCATCTACTTGACCATTTAACATAGCATCTACTATTTGAGTTTTTGCCCAGTGATTATTAAAATCATTAGATTGTGGTATATTTACTAATAATTTATTATCTACTTTTGCTACATTTTCAAATACTATTTCTTTAACTATGTTTGCAGGTACTTTTTTAGCTCCTTTTTTGTATAATGTTACTTTTAAGTCTTTGTTTGCAGCTCCAGTTTCATCTTTAACTATATCAAATTTAGCAATATTGCTTTCTATTTTATATTTTAATTCATTTATTCTTGAGTAATCTTTTCCTTCTAAATTAACGTTTGTTTCTGCAGTTAATTGATCTTCTCCAAATACTTCTTTTCTTAATGCATTTGCTTGCTCTACTTCTGTTAATGATGCATCATCTTTTAATACATCTATGTTTGTGAATGTAACTTTCTTAGTATCTTGACCTTTCTTTAAAGTAACAACTTTATTTCCTGGTACGTAAGTATTTCCAGTTATAGAACCTTTAATTTCTTTTTCTTCCTTAGTATATCCATTAGCTACATAAGTTGCTATTTCAGAATTTAATGCATTTAATTTTGCAGTTTCTTGACTAACTGATACAGTATCAGTAACTTTTTCTCCTAATACAAATACATCTTTATTAGGAGTTGTTCCTAATTTTTCTATTAATATTTTACAATCTTTAAATTCATTCTTTAAAGTATGCTTACTTCTATCATTTGGTGCACCATTGTAGTTATATATCTTTTCTCTAGCAACTACAGTTTTACCTTCCACTGTCTTTAAAGTGTATCCACTTGCTAATCTTACATCTACACTTTCATTTCCAACTAATATACGACTTTCAACATTATCTGCAAATGCAGGAGCAACTGCACCTAATGTTGAAACTGCAGCCATAGCCATTGCTATACTTTTCTTATTTTTCATTGTTTTATTCCCTCCAAATTATGTATTTATTCTCTCTATAATATATGAATCTTTATTTTATTCGTATTGCGTATCCCTCGATAATTATATTAATATACTCTCTATCCATTTTCAAGAATAATATACATTTTTTAGCTATATTTCGTTCGTCTTTTTTTTCCATATTTTTTCATTATTTTGTAAAATTTTATTTATTTATTTGTTTTTCTTATTTTTTTGACATTTTTTACTATCTATTATTTACATTAAAATATTATTTATAATTTTATAATTATTTTATTTTTTTGCCCTCAAAGTATTTATTTTTTCATATTTTTGAGATATAATTAAAGTACGTTAGAAAGAATATATCTCTCTAGCGTATTCCTCAATAAAAAGGACTATGGTTTACCATAGTCCTTTTTTATTTATGCAAATAAATGTTTAAGAGCATCCTTATTTATATTTTTATTTATATCATCAAACATATCAAATGATTGAACTGTAAATTCTTTAACTGGATCTTTTTGTCCTGCTGCTAAAAGCCCTATTCCTTTTTTAAGTTGTTCAATTGCATCTATATGATCTATCCAATAATTATCTACAAAGTGAAGTATAACTTTTCTTTCCCAATCTCTCATAGCTTCACTTCCTATTAAATCTTCTCTAGATTTATATACTTCTTTTATTACACTAATAGTATAATCTACTATTTCATTATCTTTTTTATCTTCTAAGTTTAATTCTTTATTATATTTATCTAAGCTAAATGTTGTTGTAATAGCTTCTATATATTTTTCTATACTATCTGATATGTATTCATTATATATTTCTTTAATTTCACTTTCTATCATTTCATTTATATGATTAGATACATCGTCTCCATTTATAACTTTTCTTCTATCTTCATATATTAATTCTCTTTGTTTATTTATTACATTATCATACTCAAGTACACTTTTTCTTATTCCGAAGTTTTTCATTTCTAATGTTTGTTGAGAAGTTTCTATAGTCTTTAGTAGTTTCTTATCTTTTATTTCTTCATCATCATCTAATTTTTCTGCTATCTTTTTTGCTTTAGAACTTCCATAAAGCTTCATAATTTCATCTTCTAAACTAACATAAAATCTTGAAGTTCCTGGATCCCCTTGACGTCCAGATCGACCTCTTAACTGATTATCTATTCTCCTGTTTTCATGACGCTCTGTCCCTATTACATATAATCCACCAAGTTCTTTTACTTTTTTCTCTTCTTCTTTATCTCCACCACCAAGAGATATATCTGTTCCTCTCCCTGCCATGTTTGTCGCAATTGTTATTGCATTTAATTTTCCTGCTTTTGCTACTATCTTAGCTTCTTCTTCATCATTTTTTGCATTTAAAAGTTGATGTTTTAGCCCTTTTTTATTTAGTAAGTATGATAATATCTCTGATTTTTCTATTGATGCTGTTCCCACTAGTATTGGTTGCCCTGTTAAATGTATACTTTCTATTGTTTTTAAAACTGCTAAATATTTGGTTTTCTCTGTTTTATATAATTTATCTTCCAAATCCTTTCTTATAACAGGTTTATTTGTAGGTATTTGTACTACCGGTAAATTATATGTCGATATAAATTCATTTTCTTCAGTTTTAGCTGTACCTGTCATACCTGATAGTTTATTATACATTCTAAAGTAGTTTTGATACGTTATTGTTGCTAATGTTTTTGATTCATTTTGTATTTCTAGGTTTTCTTTAGCTTCTATTGCTTGGTGTAATCCTTCTGAGAATCTTCTTCCATCCATTACTCTTCCTGTAAATTCATCTACTATCATTACTTCATTATTCTTTACTACATAGTCTATATCTCTTTGCATAAGTATATCAGCTCTTAATGCTTGTATTATATGATGGTAATTTTCCATATTTTCTGGATTCATTAAATTTTCTGTTTGATAAAACATTTCTGCTTTCTTTATTCCTGATTCTGTTAATGATACTGTTTTTTCTTTATAATCTACTGATATATCTTCTGGAAGTAACATTTTTATAAATACATTTGCTAATCTATAAGGTTTTTCATCGTCTTCTATTTGTCCAGATATTATAAGCGGTGTTCTTGCTTCATCTATTAGTATTGAGTCAACTTCATCTACTATTGCAAAGTTTAATTCTCTCTGTACCATTTCGTCTTTACTTAGTACCATGTTATCTCTTAAATAATCAAAGCCAAATTCATTGTTTGTTCCATATGTAATATCGAACTTATACTGTTCTTTTCTTTCAATGGATTCCTGTCCACTTATTATTACACCTGCAGTTAATCCTAAAAAGTTGTATACTGGTTCCATAAGTTCTTTATCACGTTTTGCTAAATAATCATTTACAGTTACTACATGAACCCCTTTTTCACTTAATGCATTTAAGTATACCGGTGCTACTGCTACTAATGTTTTACCTTCTCCTGTACGCATTTCTGCGATTTTGCCTTGATGTAATACTATTCCTCCTATAAGTTGTACTCTGTATTGCCTCATACCTAGTACTCTTTTTGATGCTTCTCTTGTTACTGCAAAAGCTTCTGGTAATATATCATCTAATGTTTGTCCATTTTTTAATTTTTCTTTAAATATATTAGTCATATTTTTTAATTCTTCATCATTTAGTGATGATATTTTTTCTTCTAATGCATCTATTTCATCTACTATTTTATTTAATTTTTTTATTTCAGTTTTATCACTTCTATTAAGTAGCTTTTCTAATGGTGTCATTTTACTTCCTCCCTATTTTTTTATGTATATTTTCATTATACATTAATTTTTTATATTAAAGAACCTCTATAATTCTATCGAATAGAATATAGAGGTTCTTAATTATATTCTTCTTAACATTACTACAGCTTCTGCTCTAGTCATATTAGCTCTAGGTGATAACATTCCTAAGTCATCTCCCTTTATATATCCCCTTTCAATAACAGCCTCAAGTTCATTTTTTGCCCAATTAGCTACCTGATTATAATCAGGAAATTTAACTATTTTATCATGATTTGTATCACTTATTTTTAAATAGTTTGCTATCATTTTTGCTGCTTCTTGTCTAGTTATTGGTTTTTCAGGTTCAAAATTACCCATACCATCGCCTTGCGCAACTCCATTTGTGACAGCTATATCTATTTCATTTTTTGCCCAATATCCATCTGGTACGTCACTAAAAGTAACAGCACTAGTCATTGTCAATCCAAACATTCTGTTTATTACTTTTACAAATTCTGCTCTTGTTATAGTATCTTGAGGATGAAATCCTCCATCAGGTTTCCCATTTAAATATCCTTTATTAGCGAAGTCTATTATTTCATTTTGAGCCCAATGATTTTCTATATCCCAAAACGGGAAAGTTTGCACTATACTATTTTTTATCTTATCTCTAGCACCTTGGTTATTGTTCATTATAGACGTCACATTATAATATGAATTTCCTTTTATAGTTGAAAATTGTTTAGTATATTGTATTTGTGTATCTATTTCTTTTGCTACTACATCTTTATCTGTAATATGACCTATATAAAGATCTACATTTGTTCCTTTTACTACATTTTCCCACCAATTAGTTACAGTTTTAAATGGTGCTACATTATGCTCTATTTCCCAATATACTTGTGGGATTATATAGTCTATATAACCTTCTTTTACCCATTTAACTGTATCTGCATAATCTGAGTAATAACTTTCTTTTGCATATCCAGTATCTGATCCATTAGCATCATTCATTTTATTTTTCCATACACCTCTTGGGCTTACACCAAATCTTACCCAAGGTTTGATACTTTTGATTGTATTTTTTACTTGAAGTATCATTTGATTTATATGTTCTCTTCTAGCATTTGCTACAACACCATCTTTATCTTCACCTTGTGGTAGTGGATAGTCCGTTGGATAAAAATAGTCATCAAATGTTATCCCATCTATATCATAATTTGATACTATTTCCCCTACAGTATTTGATATATGGTCTTTTACTTCTTGTAAGTCTGGATTATAGTATAATCCACCTCTATTCTCTATGAGAAGTGAAGGATTTTGTCTTGCAAGATGATTGCTACTTAGTACGTTTACATCTGTTCCAGAACTTACAACTCGATATGGATTTAACCATGCATGCACTTTCATACCTCTAGTATGCGCTTCTTGGATTATAAATGCTAAAGGGTCATATCCTGGTTCTTTTCCTTGTGTTCCTGTTAACTCTTTTGACCAAGGATTTATACTAGATTTATACATTGCATCTCCATATGGTCTTACTTGAAACATCACAGTATTAATTCCTGTATCCTTTAGTGTATCTAATATTTCTATCAATTCTTTTTTCTGAGCTGTAGAATTGTTTTTAGTTTTTGGCCAATCTAAACTCCATGCAGTAGTTAACCATGCAGCTTGTACACCATTAGATGCAGCGTCTATTTTCGCATTTATTCCAGTAGTTAAGATTATAGCTATAGATAAAAATAACGATAATATCTTCCTCATACTCGTCCCCCACCTATTAATTGTTTACTCTACTTAATAATGTAACTGCTTCTGCTCTTGTAATGTTATTCTTCGGTGCTAGTATTCCTTCACTAGTTCCTTGTATATATCCTTTTTCAACATTTCCTTCAAGTGCATCTTTTGCCCATTCAGCTATTTGATTATAGTCTGAGAATTGTTTTATTTTATCGTGATTTTTATCATCTAGTTTCATATAATTAGCTAACATCTTGGCTGCTTCTTGTCTCGTTACATATCTTTCTGGTTCAAACAGTATATTTGATACTCCTTGTGCTACTCCATTTGTAACTGCTATGTCTATTTCATCCTTTGCCCAGTTATCTTTAGTGTCATCAAATACTATTCCACTTTTATTCGTTAATCCAAATACTTTATTAAATATCTTTACAAATTCATTTCTTTTTATAGGTCCTTGAGGTCTAAATGTGTTATCTCCATATCCTTCTATATAACCTTTTTTTACAAAGTCTTGTATTTGAGAATACGCCCAATAGTCTTTACTCACATCAGTAAAGTTTATTTTATTATCTTGATCTGGTTCAGTATAGTCTAATTCTATATAAGATTCTGAAACATATCCATATGTTCCATTGTATTCTATTTTATACCAACCATTACTTTCTCCAATAATTTTAACTTTATCTCCACCACTCAATGTTCCTATTATATCAAATGATATTGATGGACCCTTTCTTACATTTAGAATATCCGCATTTACTACTTTACCAATTACTGTAATTTGACTTTCTTCTATTATTACATTTGATTTTAAATACTCTTCTATTCCGTCTGCTATACCTGTAGCTAATTTATCTTGATAAGATGGATCAGATAATTTCTTAACTTCTGACTCATTAGTTATAAACCCACATTCTACCAATGCAGATATCATTTCACTCTTTACTAAAACTGTAAACTCTGCATTTTTTACACCTCTATTATTCGCTCCTGTTTGACTTATAACCTGCTTTTGTATATCATTGCTTAATGGCCTGTCTTCTTCTTTCTTTCTATTATAATATGTCTCTATACCATTTGCAGATTTAGCCTCTGCTGAGTTTTGATGTATTGATACAAACGCATCTGCACCATAATCATTCGCCATTTCTGCCCTTTCTGATAAAGAATAGAATATATCTGAATTTCTACTCATTTTTACATCTATACCCTTACTCTTTAATTTAGATTCTACCTTTTTCGCAACTTGCAAGTTTAAATCTGATTCTCTATATCCATATCCTAATGCTCCAGGGTCAGTCCCTCCATGTCCTGCATCTATAAATACTTTGTAGTATCCTCTAGATTTAGCTCCTCTAGATTCTAGATTAACTGTTGATATTTCTGATGGTACATATATTTCTACTATATATACTTTTTCACCTATTCTTTGACTTAAAAATACCGTGCCTTCATTAACTGCTTTTGCAATTCCATTTGAATTTATCTCTATAGTTTCATTGTCTGATAATTCCCAGTTAGGATATTGAGATAAATCTAAAGTTTCACCTTTTGTTAAATATACTCCAGGTTCAACCACTACATCTTTTAGATCATATTTATTTATTACAGATGAAAATTCATCTTCTATACTATCTGCATTTACAACTGATGGTTTTGATAATATAGGTAGTGATACCATCATTGTAAGTAATATTAAGTTTCTTATATTTTTTTTACATCTCATCTTAGCTCCTCCTATTTATATATATTCTTATACTTTTTATAGTATATTTAATTATAATTTGGTCAATAATATTATATTAACACAAAAATAGCAATAAAATAAACCGAATGGATAAAATTCGACCTATTTTATTGCTGTATATTATTGATTAGTTTGTTATATATTGTTAATATGATTATAACTTCAACTTTTGTTATAACTATATATTTCAAACTAAATTAAAAATATGGAACCTGTTGAATACAGGTTCCATATGGTTGCTTAGTGAGTATTTTATTAAACTATATACTTTTTAAATATCAGTTAAATGGATCATAAGCTCTTTTTTATTAAATTATATGCAGTGATATTAAAGAAACTATAATTCCTGACATCATATTCCCAATCAAAACACCTAATAAAGAAGTTTTTATCCTCATTTTAAGTATTGATGCTATAGCTGCTGCTGTCCAAGTCCCCGTAGTAGGAAGAGGTATCCCTACAAAAAGTATAATACCTAATATAGATATGCTCTTTAATCTTTTCATTCCAGTTTCTATTTTACTATCAACTTTTTTTACTAAAGGTAAAAACATATCTACACTTCTAAAAAAATTTAATATGTGTCTAAAAGTAAGAATAAGCGGTATAGACACTATAGTTGAACCTATTACACTTGCTACATACACTGCTATTGGATTCAAATCCATTGCAATTCCTATTGGTATTGCTCCTCTTAGCTCGGTTAATGGAAGCATGGCTAAAAGCATTATTTCTAAGTATCTCAAAGTATCCCTCCATATCAATTCTAATCCAGATTTATTTTATAATATATGATTTTATCCCAATTATCAACGCTTACCGATTGGTATTTATTACTATAATATATAATAATAAATTGATGTGTTATAATTTATAAAATCACATATATATTATCTTATTTTAATCATCTTATTAAATATATATTTATAGTAAAAAAGACTATACTTTCGTATAGTCTTTATTGGAGCTGGTGATAGGAATCGAACCTACAACCTGCTGATTACAAGTCAGCTGCTCTACCGTTGAGCCACACCAGCATATGGCGGGAATAACAGGACTCGAACCTGTGACCCATTGATTAACAGTCAATTGCTCTACCAACTGAGCCATATTCCCATTTGTATCAATAAATATAAGCAAGTCTATAAGCGGAGTTCTGTATTTGACAATCATCTTTCTAGGCTTATTGTCACCAATAAGCTCAAGCGACCTACCAACCGGAGGATGCGAGCAACATCCTTTTAGCCCTATCTTGGTCTTGCTCCAGGTGGGGTTTACACGGCTTTGCTAGTCACCTAGCAAACGGTGAGCTCTTACCTCGCCTTTTCATCCTTACCACATAAGTGGCGGTTATTTTCTGTTGCACTTTCCTTAGGATCACTCCCACTAGGCGTTACCTAGCACCCTGCTCTTTGTAGCTCCGACTTTCCTCTGGTAGCAAATGCTACCC
>JABLTO010097976.1_pt1 | contig 34229 bp, 30 predicted proteins | sample 7160091 | NCBI WGS metagenome assembly JABLTO01 (sample SAMN14651225, study PRJNA627086) | human gut metagenome | isolation source: feces | host: Homo sapiens
CCTGCAAGCGCAAGGATTGCAAGCACGTCAGCAAGACCGAATGCGCCATCGTCGAATTCAAGCAGGATGAAGCGACGCGCACGCTCTGCCCCGTATGCGGCAATGTGAGCGATAGCACACATCTGGCGCTGGTTGAAGAAGTAACGGCGGAGGGCGAGCATCTGCCCTATGGCGAGCTGGTGCTGCGCATGGGTGAAACTGCGAACGGCAATACGCTGCTGAGCGTCTGCTTTGAAGTTTCCGGCAAGCTCACCCAGCCGAAGGGCGAGGTAAAAATCACGATGCCCGCCGAGCTGCTGAACGGCGTTACCTTGGCGCTGCTGAATGCCGACGATACGGAAATTGATCTGCCCTACATTGTGGAAGGTGAAAACGCAGTGTTCACGCTGGATTTCACCGATGCAGAAATTCCCACTGCGCTGATTCGCCTGATACCGACAGCGGAATAATCCCATTGCATAGCGTTTTTAAGGCCGTTGCAGAATATGAATCTGCAACGGCCGTTATGGTGCGCCCGGCTTAGCCGAAGGCAAGGGTGTCCATCGAGAGGCGGAGTCTGAAGGAAGCTGGATGCCAGCGGGCAAACTCCCGAACCGACGAACAGAAATCACATAGTAGACCGTAGAGGGGCGGACGAGTGTGCATAACAACACAAGATCCAATGCTGCCCGAATCCCGTGCGGTAAATGTGGCGGTTATGTGGAAGAAAAAAGGCGGCTGCCAGGTTTATCCCCTGACAGTCGCCCCACGGCTTACTTTTTTTCCACTTTGCTGCTGCCGCGGATGGTCGCATCCGGCTTGGCGGCCTGCTTCATGAACGCCGACGGGCTGATGCCGACGATGTTCTTGAACTGCTTGGAGAAGTGGTACGGATCCTGCATCCCGACTTCGATGCCCGCCTGACGCACGGTGTGTCCTTCCTCGCGCAGCAGCTCCTTCGCGCGCTCCATCTTGCAGTGCAGCACATACGACAGCGGCGGCATGCCCACTTCGCTCACGAAGCGCTTGCGGAACGTTTCCATCGGCATACGGGAAATTGCCGCCATCTCCGCCAAAGAGAAGTTGTCCCTGTACTGATTGGCGCGCAGGGTGTCCACCACCTTCGCAATCTCGTGCGAAAGCATCGCGTCCATGGCGACCGGCTGACCCCAGTGGCTTGCCAGCATCCCGTACATCAGGTGCTGCAGCTGGTATGTCGCGTCGCTGGTGTCCGTGTGGCGGACGATGACCTGCACAATCTGCTTCGCCAAGTACATCTGGCTCGGCAGCGCCCCCTGTTTCAGTGGCATATGCAGCAGCGCGCCCATCTTGCGTACGACCATCGGCGCAAGCGGGCCTTCCAGCGCAATCCACACGCAGCGGACGCTCTCGTCAATCTGCAGGGCAGCGTCGCGGTTGCCGGCGGGCAGGAAGCACGTTTCCTGCTGTTTCAGCGTCAGCTCATGCCCCTGCCAAACCAGCGTCGCTTCGCCTGCCTCCACCGCAAACCAAATCCACTGGTCATGCGGCTTAATGGGGCGTCTCCCTGCCTCAAACATCGCCGTGCCCGCCGCGTGAATCCACGCACCGCTGGAGCGGGTCAAGCTGCCCGGCTTGTGGTATCCTTCCACCACCATAGTATCCGCCGCAGCCTCTACGTCTGCGAACAGGTAAGACTCCATGCCCTTCATCCTCCTTCAACCAAATGGCACAATTGTCATTATGGCTATTATAATGCCCAAATCAGTTGATTGTCAAGAGGATTACACGATTTTCCCGAAATTTTTCTGAAAGATAGCCGTGCGTGTCCGAGTATGGATGAATGCCATCCGATACAGGTTAGCATCGGCAAACTTTTTCGCCCGAAAAACAGCAAATGTACAATCCTGCCCTTGACAAGCGCGGGATGAGCGGACTATAATAAATCCGAATACGCGGCAATGATGCCGCCGGACGGAGGAATTTTCTCCATGATGCTGTCTGTGCTGTTTCCGTTTACGTTCCCGGCGTTTTTCGCCGGGCAAATTGACGTACCGTGAAGCAGCAGCCGCAGCGATTGAGGAAAACATCAGGCGCGGAAGCTCTTTTGCGGGCTTCCGTGCTTTTTTTCGTCCATTTATGCTAATAATGATTGACGCAGGAGGTTGACCACCATGATTATCGTCTTGAAGCAGGGCACGACCCAGCAGGAAATCGACACCGTTACCAATGCCGTGGTTGCGCGCGGCGTATCCGTCAGCCCGATTGTCGGCACGGAGATGACCATCCTCGGTCTGACCGGCGACACGAGCCGCATTGACCCCGACCAGCTGGAATCCTTCCACTGCGTCGAGCGCATTATGAAGGTTGCCGAGCCGTTCAAGAAGGCGAACCGCGCGTTCCACCCCGCGCCGAGCGAAATCAAAATCGGGAACACGGTTGTCGGCGGCAAGAAACTCGCGATTATGGCGGGTCCCTGCTCCGTGGAGAGCAACGAGCAGATTACCGCCGTGGCGCAGGCGGTGAAGGACGCGGGCGCGACGGTGCTGCGCGGCGGCGCGTTCAAGCCGCGCACGTCCCCGTACTCCTTCCAAGGATTGGCATACGAGGGGCTGGACATGCTCTGCCACGCCCGCGAGCAGACCGGGCTGCCTATCGTGACCGAGCTGATGTCCCCCTACGACATTGACACCTTCGTGGACAAGGTGGACTGCATTCAGGTCGGCGCGCGCAACATGCAGAATTTCGATCTGCTGAAACAATTGGGTAAGATTCGCAAGCCGATTCTGCTTAAGCGCGGCTTGTCCGCCACCATCGAGGAGTGGCTGATGAGCGCGGAGTACATCATGGCGGGCGGCAATGAGCAGGTGATTCTGTGCGAGCGCGGCATCCGCACGTTCGAGACGTACACGCGCAACACACTCGACCTGTCCGCCATCTGCGCGGTGAAGAAGCTGAGCCACCTGCCGGTGATTGTTGATCCGAGCCACTCGACCGGCAAGAGCTGGATGGTGCAGCCGATTGCGCGCGCGGCGATTGCGGTTGGCGCGGACGGCGTGATGATTGAGGTGCACAACGACCCGGCGCACGCTTTGTGCGACGGTGCGCAGTCGATTACGCCCGCCGCCTTTGTGGACGTGATGGCGGATATTCGGAAGATTGCTGAAGCCGTTGGGCGCGAGGTGTGATGATGCAAAAACTCCCCTGCTTGATATGGACAGGGGAGTTTTTTGATATTGACCTTTTGGTTTATTGCGTATGCTTGGAGCAGGGGGAATCGCCGCTGCGGCGGCGACAAGGGGGCTTTCCGGTCGCCCCCTTGACCCCTTCGGCGGCGCCTCCCTTACCCCCGTAAGAACCCAATCACTTCCGGCACATACTTCTCCATCACATCGTTCGTGGACATGTAGATTTCGTGCTTCGCGGGATAAACGGAAAGTTTCGCACCGGGGACTTGCGCGACGAACTGTTCCTGCTCCGGCAGGCACACCGTCTTGTCCAGGGACGCTTGGCAGAGCAGCAGCGGCGTGATAATCTGCTTGTCCTTCGCCGGGTCAAGCAGCACTTTCGTCACGCCAATCGCTTCTTGTACCCAGCCATAAGTGGGCGAACAATTCTGTAAGTGCGCGTTGTCGATGCGCTTACGCTCATAGTAGTCAAAGCGGGCGCGGCTGGTGGCGCAGGATGTCTCGAATGGCTCGTTCTCCGGGCTGAACGGTTTGCCGATGAACGCGCGGTCTTCCCGCTTGCCGATGGCGCACATGAAGTCCGCCGTGAGTTTGCCCGCCCATCGCGGCAGCGGCGCACTCGATGGCGCAATCATCGGCGCAGTCAGCACCGCCCGCGCGAAATACTCCGGGTGATTCATCAGCGTCATGCCGCCAATCGCGCCGCCCATCGAGTGCGCATACAGCACGCGCGGCAGATGTTCCGTCCGCGGCAGGACGACACCCGACATGAACTCCTCCAAATCGCGCAGATAATCCGAAAACGCATCAACGTGCGTGATGGAGGTGTCAGAAATTTTGCGGACGGACTTGCCGTGTCCGCGGTGGTCGATGGCGTAGACGTTGAACTTCTCGTTCAGAAAATACCACGTCATTTCGCGGAATTTCTCGGCGGATTCCGTGTAGCCGTGCAGGATGATGACGGCGCGGGTCGCATCCGGCTGCTCGTAGACCTCCGCGTGCAGCGTTCCGCCCGTGGAGAGCGGCATGTCCATCTCCTGGCGGCGCGAATCCAAATACGGCTCCACCGTCTCGGTCATAACGGCGGCATAGTTGCTTTCGGGCAGAATGGAAATCATAGCGTCCTCCTGTGATAATAATGCTTGACATGTCATTATATCAGAAAAAGAACGCAAAATGCAAGGGCTGCACCGACTTTTCCGGCACAGCCCTTGATGTTATTTGCTGATTTCCTGCTGAAGCACGTCAAGGAACGCTTGACGGCGGCAGTTCTTGAACGAATAGGTAAATCCATCTGACGTAAAGCGGAACGTGTAGCCCTTGAGGATTTCGCCCATCAGGCTGGTGGTGCTGAAGTCGGTCACGCCTTTGAGCGGGATGGTGTGCATCAGCTTGAGCGGCTCGGACTTCATGTTCGTGTCGTAGATGAGCAGGTCATTGCCCTTCACACCGAGCAGCACCATGCCGAAGCTCCCGTCCGGCAGATCCTTCACCGTGGCGCAGAGCGCCGCTCCGCGCGCATCGCAAACGCCCGCGTCCTGCATCTGCTGGGCGTATTTCTCCTGATTTGCCATGAAAAATCAACCTCCTTTTTTGGCCTTGAGCCTACTGACAAGTATAAGCGGGGGGGCTGATTTGTCAAGCGAACGCGGGAAAATTTACAAGTGGAATTAGTTTGGCACATACATCGGCGTCAGCCCCATTTCGAGATACACCGTGTTGATATGATCCTGACACGCGCGGGCGAACCCCTCCGCGTCAAACGCGCCGTTCAGGTAGCGCTGCATGAGCGTCTTGAGGGCATCGTCGAAGGTGACGGGGGAGTCGCCGGGGATGTAGGCATACTGGACGAGGTTTTGATAGTAGGCAATGTCCTCCGGGGAGACGGAATAGGGGTGTTCGGTGATGTAGGCTAAGCTGCTGCGGGCGCGGTCAAGATTATCTTCATCCTGCGCGGTGCGGTCCTCTTTTGCTTCCAAGCGAGCGATTTCATCCTGATATTGCGCAACCTTTTCATCATAGTCGGAACGGATGATGGGCTTGCTGAGAGACGAATCCCAGAGTGCGGCGTTTTCGGATTCGTAAGTTGCCAGATGCTGCATCAGGTCGATGGCACCGCCAATGTTGTTGGAGTACGGGTTGATGACGGCGACATAGGTCATGTAATACAGCCCCGAAGGCGCATCATCAAGGACGGACGGGATCAATTCGATGTCTGCTTCGGGCGCGAGAGAAGCCATCGAGGATGTGAAGACTTCGTGGGACGCTAACAAATTCTCCTTCAACGTTTCGGGAACGGTGTTCTTGATTTTCTCGGCAATGCGGGCAAATTCGGGACGCAGGAAGTTAATCTGCCCATCCACTCGTTCAGAAGCAATCAGAAATTGTTCCAGATAGAACGTGAGCATCCCCGACTGCGTGAACGGGTAGTCGAGCAGCAGCAGATAGTCATTCCCCAAATAGCCGCCGTCGAGCAGCACTTTGCTGACAGCTAAAAATTCCTCAAAGGTGGCTGGGGCAGAAAGCTCTAATTCTTCCAGCAGGGTAGTGGACAGCACACCCCAGCCCACCGGCTGCGCATCAATATACCAGCCGACCAGATTGCCATTGTCCATGAGCGCATTCTGAAAGGCAGGATACAAGTCGCCGAGTTTATCCATCAAATCGCTGTCATCGGTCAGCGGATAGTAATAGTGCTGTTTTTTGATTTGGTCAAGCCCAGCGTTCGAGTCAAAAATGAAGATGTCAATATTGGGATCGCGGGATGCGATGGCGGATGCAATGTCCTTCATCGAGCCGTCTCTTCGTTCGACGGAATGTCCTGCCGCGGCATAGGAATCAATGGGCGGGCAATAGGAGGATGCGCCGAGAATTCGGACGGGCTGCGTATTTTCCGCCGCGGCGAACGTGCCTAAGAGTGCAATCATCATCAGCAGAGCAAGCAAGCGTTTCATCTTCAATTCCTCCTTCGGAACGGGAAGCAAGTCAACGTGTGCATAGTGCGATGGTCAAGTTTCCAATATCATCATAACAGACGATGCGCAGAATGTCAAGATATTAACATAAAAAATACAAGCGGCGGCGAAAATGCGCAAAACAAATCCCCCGACCGCCTTGCAGCAATCGGGGGGGGGAAAATCGGCAACTTATGCGTTGAAATTCAGATATTCTTCTTCCGGCGGGGGGACAATCTCCGCACGGGCTTCCTGCAGCATCAGCATCTTTTCGCCCTGCGCGTCCACCGCCTTGCACTGCGCGGTCAGGCGGAAATATGCCTTCGTGCTGGGCTTCTGGATGCCCTGCGTAATCCAGCCGATGGGCTGAATGTCGTTCGCGCAGCACGTCATCGCCATCCGCCCGAACATGTAGTAGCCCTTGGGGAGCGAGCGGTCAGCGAACGCCTGCCCCACCAAGCGCACGGTCTTGCGGTCGTAGCGATCGGCATGGTCAAGCGAATCCAGATAGAAGGTCGGAATGTCCTCGTCCTTGATTTCGATGACAGCGGACTTCATGTCGTAGGGAAGGTCTTCGTCCGCCACGCCGTCTTCGCTCGTGCCGTCGGTGTTCTCGAAGATGATGTTCGTCTTCGGGTTGACCGCTTTGAGCTGGCGACGCCACGGGCTCTTGTTTGCGCCGGGCTGGCAGCGGTTGACCAGAATCAGGTCAGCGACCTTCATCGGGTCGGTCAGCATCTGGCGCATGTTGGTGAAGTAGTTGTCGAAGGTGTTCGCGTCCACCGTCGTGATAATCTGCACGACTTCCCACTTGCGCGGCAGCATACAGCTGCCCAGCCGTTCAATCGTCCAGATGCTGTTGTACTCGATGATGACGCGCTCCGGCTGATACTCCTTGTCCAGCGCTTCCATCTTCTTCGTGTTCATCTCGTCCGCTTTGTCGAGGACGACAACGGTCGTGTTCTTCGCCGTTTCGTACTCCTCAACGCCCTCTTCGCAGCAGATGACCAGCGTCTTCTGCCCGCGCGAGAAGTTGTCGTCCGTCAGCATGGAGTTGATGAGCTGGGTTTTGCCGCTTTCGAGGAAGCCGGTAATCAGGTAGACTGGTGTAAATTCCTGTTCGCTCATGCCTTGAACAGCTCCCGCAGTGCTTTTTCGTCGATGTGCGCACCGATGACGCACAGGCGGCCGGTGTAATCCGGCGTACCCGGACGGAACTGGCTCTCGCCCGGCACATAGTCAAACTGGAACCAGTCGCCCGCCGCGTTCTGCAGCACGCCCTTGGCGCGCAGCACCGTGCCGTACTCTTCTTCGTCGGACAGCTTGTCCAGCATCGCCTTGACCTCGTCCTGCTCGTAACGGTTCGCAGTTTCTACGCCGACAGACACGAACACTTCGTCTGCGTCATGCCCGTGGTGATGATGGTGATGTCCGCAGGAGCAGGTTTCGCCGTCCTCGTGGTCGTGATGATGATGTTCGTGCTCATCCTCGTCATGGTCGTCATGATCATGATGGTGATGATGCTCATGGTCGTGTTCGTCATCATCGTCGTCATGGTGACCGCCGCAGCACGGGCACACGCCGTCCTCGTGGTCATGGTCATCATGGTCGTGGTGGTGATGATGATGCTCGTGTTCGTCCTCGTCGTCGTCATCATCGTCGTCATCGAGGTGGATTTCCATCGGCTTGCCGGATTCAATGACTTCCAGCAGCGTATCAGCGGACAGGTCATCCCACGGCGTCGTCACGATGCGGACGCCCGGATGCTGCTCTTCCACCAGCGCGCGGCTCTTCTCGATGCGCTCCGCGGACAGCAGCTGCGTGCGGCTGAAAATCACCGTTGCGCTCGTCTTAATCTGGTCGAGGAAGAACTCGCCGAAGTTCTTCATATACATGCGGCACTTGCCTGCGTCCACAACGGTCGCGCAGCCGGTCACAACGAGGTCACTGTGGCGTTCCTTCGCGCGCTCGACGGCGGCGAGGATTTCGCTCAGCTTGCCCACGCCGGACGGCTCAATCAGCAGGCGGTCAGGATGATACTTCGCAATCAGGTCATCAACCGCCTTCTGGAAGTCGCCCACCAGCGTGCAGCAGATGCAGCCGGAATTCAGCTCATCAACGATGATGCCCGAATCCTTCATAAAGCTGCCATCCACGCCGACTTCGCCATATTCATTTTCCAGCAGAATGATTTTTTCCTTCGCAACGCTGCCCGTCAGCAGCTTTTTGATGAGCGTCGTTTTGCCCGCGCCCAGAAAACCCGAAATAATGTTGACCTTAACCATAGCTGTTTTTCTCCTATTCCTCAGGGTCTGGCGGCTCATTCCCGCCACGCTGTTAGAAATACCATTCCGGGATTCATCTGCGCCATCTGCTTGCGCCTTTTCCCTTCTGGCGTTCGCTCATTCCACTTGGCGTAGCGATGCTACGCTGCGTTTCATTCGCGTTAGCCAGAATGAAAAATTCGCGGCGCATCTTGGCTCATCTTCATCCCGAAATAGTATTATACCACATTCGTCAAGGTCTAACAAGGGGAAAATTCGTAAAAAACGCCAAAAGCAGCGCTGTCCCAAACGCGCCTGCAGGCGCAAGTTCCTTCTGTAACAATAAAAATCAAGAAACATGGGAGTGCGCTGCGAAGGGGTCAAGGGGGCGACCGCAAAGCCCCCTTGTCGCGCCCGCAGGCGCGATTCCCTTTGCAACAAATGGAACCAAGCAACAAAAGAAAAAAAGGATGCCGCTCATCCACTGACAAGCAGCACCCAAGGTTGCTTATACCTTTCTCACCGGATGCCGAATCACGGTTTTCCTTTTCTCCGCCGCTGTTTTCCGCGGGTCGGAAAGATAAATCTCGTGATGCAGCCGCTCCGCCGTGAAGTCATTTTCATACCCGCTTTCGCGCAGAAACGCATTCATCTGCGCCACCGACGCGGGTTCATTGTCGTATGCGCCGATGTGCATCATCTGCACACAAAGTCCTTCGCGAATCGTGCGCAGTTCAGCGTGGGAGCAGTCCAGCTTCTTCTTTTTTGACGCCGTTTCCACCGCCCAGCGGAAATCCTCCGCCGTCACGAAATCCGGTACGCGAATCACGGATAGCCAGTGCAAATCCGCCTTGCGCTCGTAGTCCATGCCTGATACGCCGTCCTGCTGCCAGAAGCCTTCCAGCGGCGGCACGACGTAATCGAAAAAGCCGTCCATCAGGTGTCCAGCACGCGGACTCATCTTCAATGTGTAGCTGACCGCGTACAGCACGCCGAGCGCCTGCTGATACGCGCCGCCCTCCTCGTTCGGGTCGCCCGTACCGGACACGCACACGAACTGCATTTCCGGCACGTCGATGATTTCCGGCACTTTCGGCGGCTGGTAGAACGCACGGTACTCCTTCTTGTAGTCAAACGGCATTACGCTTGCTCCTTCCTTGCCAGCTCGTTCGTGTCAATCGTCCCGCGATAGACCACAAACTTCTGGAACAAAAACTCGGTCACGAAGTTGACGAGCATGTTGATGACTTCAATCAGCCAGTCGTGTACGCCGACTGCAACCAGTTCCGTGCTCCACCATCTGGAAAGCGTTATGAACACGACGTAGTACAGCGCGACCAGCAGCATCGCGCGCTTGACGTTGCCGTCCGAACGGAAGGTGTAGCGGCGGTTGAACGTGAAGTTCCACAGGACGGACAGAATCAGCGAGGGAAGGTAACAGGCGTTGTAATCGGGAATCTTGAACACATCATGCAGCAGGGCGAAGCTGATGAGCTGAATGAGCCCGGCGGATGCGCTGAACAGCGTGAATTTGACCGCCTGCCAGACGTTTTTGTTCTTCATGCGGAATCCTCCTTGGTTGGAATGAATGATGAATGGGATGATTCGCTGCCGTGAAAAATTTCTTCCTAATTATAATAGGCTTATACTATTTTCAAATGAGAATGCGCCAAGATGCGCCGCGAATTTTTCGTTCTGGCTAACGGGAGTGAAATGCAGCGTAGCAGCGCTACGCTAAATGGAACGACTGGACGCCAGAGCGGAAAAGGCGCAAGCAGATGGCGCAGACGAGTGCAGGAAATAGTATTACACCAGACGAAGCGACGGCGTGGCGTTGAGCGTCAGGGGCGCAAGCTCGCCCTTTTTCATCCGATAGTATGCCGCAGAGCCAATCATCGCCGCGTTGTCGGTGCACAGGTCGAGCCGCGGCATGTACAGCGGCAGGTGCGCCTTGTCGGCGGCCTCCTGCATCATCCGGCGCAGCAGACGATTCGCGGAAACGCCGCCCGCCATTGCAAGCGCGGGGGCATGAGTATCCTTCGCCGCCAGCATCGCCTTTTCCACCAACGCCGAAACGACGGCGTAGCGGAACGAAGCCGCCATATCCGCCTTCGGGAGCGGTTCGCCCTTCATCTCCATCTTGTTCGCCGCGTTCAGGAACGCCGTTTTCATGCCGGAGAAGGAATAGTCGTACTTGCCGGGGGTGTGCGGATGCGGGAGCGAGAGGAAATGCGGGTCGCCCTCCTCCGCCAGTGCGTCGATGCGCGGACCGCCGGGGTAGGGGAGCGTCAGCACGCGCGCCGCTTTGTCGAACGCTTCGCCCGCCGCGTCGTCCATCGTCTGACCAAGCAAGGTGTAATCGCCGTAGTCGTTCACGCGGACGATGTGGCTGTGTCCGCCCGATACGACAAGGCACAGGAATGGCGGCTTCAAGTCCGGATTGGAAATGTAGTTCGCGGACACATGCCCTTCAATGTGGTTGACGGGGATGAGCGGCTTGTTTGCGGCGTAGCTCAAGCCCTTCATGCAGCTGACGCCGGTGAGCAGCGCGCCGACAAGCCCCGGCCCGTAGGTGACGGCGAGGGCATCGACATCCTGCAAGCGCATGTTCGCTGCCCGGAGCGCCTCGTCAATCACGCGGTCGCAGGCTTCGACGTGCGCGCGGCTGGCGATTTCCGGGACGACGCCGCCATAGAGCGCATGGAGGTCAATCTGGCTGAAAACGATGTTGGAGACGATGGTGCGCCCATCCTCGATGATGGCGGCGGCGGTTTCGTCGCAGGACGTTTCCAGCGCCAGAATGCGAACGTGGTCTTTCACCTGCAAGGCATCAAGCTGCGCGCGGGCAGATTCAGTGTAGGTCATGGGAATACGCCCCTTATTGTTGATTTCGTAGCTTCACGGTGGCAATGATGAGCAGAATCCCCATCAGTGCCGCCCAGACAATGCCGATGATTTGCGCATAGTCAATGAACAATTGCGTCGGCATTAAACGGATGAGCAAATCCGTTTGCGGATTGAGCAGCCACAGGTTGTTTGTGAAGGCGATTTGATGGAAGAGGATGAACAGCCGGTCAAAATCCATCGCCGCCAGCAGCGCAAGGATGGCGACAAACGCCAGCATACAGCAGGCGGTTCGCCGGACGATTCGCCAGAAGAACCGCTGTTTCCGGGAATAGAGCCAACCGACCAGCGTCAGGAGGATGCTGCCCAGCGAAAAACGACGGCACAGGCTGAACAGCGTCCGCACGTCCGCCATATGCGTTTGCTCACGCTCGTTAAAAGCGTTGTATGCTATGCCGTTCATGGAAAATACGAGCTGGAAGTCGCCCTCGCCCTTGAGGTAATCGGTAATCAGCTTGGCGGCGGCACCGTATTGCTCCGCCGGAAAGCCGGTTGCTTCAGGCGGCGCGGTGCGCAGCATGAGCGTTTGCATCAGGGCAGGCTGCGTACCGACCCCGTAAACGATGGCTGCCAGCATGGTCAGGCAAAGCAGAAGCGCCGACAGGATGGAAACGAGTTGATAGCGCACCGGAAAATCTCCTTTCCGGGGAAAGCAATATAACGGCGAGAACCCTCCCAGCAGACACTGAGAGGGTTTCGGCATTACTGCATCTTCAAATAGGCGGTGATGAAGCCCTCAAGGTTGCCGTCCATCACGTCGTCAATGTTGCCGGATTCGTAGTTCGTGCGGTGATCCTTGACCATCGTGTAGGGCTGGAAGACGTAGGAGCGAATCTGGCTGCCCCATTCAATCTTCTTCATTTCGCCCTTGATGTTCGCCATTTCCTCTTCCTTGGCGCGTTCACGCAGTTCCAGCAGCTTCGCCTTCAGCATCTTAATACACGTCGCGCGGTTCTGCACCTGATCGCGCTCGGTCTGGCAGGAGACGACGATGCCGGTCGGGTAGTGCGTCATGCGGACAGCGGAAGAGGTCTTATTGACGTTCTGACCGCCTGCGCCGCTGGAATGATAAGTGTCCACGCGAACGTCCTTCATATTGATTTCGATGTCGGAATCGTCGTCCTCCAGCATGGGGGCGACGTCCAGCGACGCGAAGGACGTGTGGCGGCGGGCGTTTGCGTCGAACGGGGAGATGCGGACGAGGCGGTGCACGCCCTTTTCGCCGCGGAGGTAGCCATAGGCGTGGTCGCCGCTGACCTCGAAGGTGACGGACTTAATGCCCGCTTCGTCGCCGTCAAGCAAATCCAGCAGCTTGACGGTGAAACCCATCTTTTCACAGTAGCGGGTATACATGCGGTAGAGCATGGACGTCCAGTCCTGCGCTTCTGTTCCGCCCGCGCCCGCGTGGAGGGACAGCACCGCGTCATTGTCGTCATAGTCGCCGCGCATGAGGGTTTCCAGCTCCAGCGCGTCGGTATGCTCCTTGAGCGTCGCCAGCTCATCCACCGCTTCGGTGACGGTATCTTCGTCCTTCTCTTCTTCCGCCATTTCGAGCATGACTTCGATATCATCAGCGGAAGAAAGCAGTTTTTCGTAGTGTTCGAGTTTGCCTTTGAGGTTGGAAACCTTCTGGTTGACCTTTGCGGAGTGATCCGGGTCATTCCAGAATTCGGGCTGATTCATTTCCTCGGTCAGCTCATCCAGCTGTTCGCGGATATGGTCAATGTGGAGGGCATCGCCCGCGGCAAGCAGGGATTTACGAATCTCTGCCAGTTCGCTGCGATACTGGGGAATATCAATGAGCGCCATGTTTAATCTCCTTCAATCGTCAGGAAAGGCTTTTTCTATTTTGGTTGTGGATTGCTGGTTTTATTGCTGCTTGATTTTCTTGCTGCAGAGGGTTTCACCTCTGCGGAGGCGACCAAAGGGCAGTAAGAACAGACGAAGTCTGCGATCGCCCTTTGGAAACCTTCGGCGCCTCCCATGTTAGTTGAGCTTTATTGGAAGTTTTTTAGTTTGTGTACTTCTCGTTCTTCCAATCAGCAATACAAAATTGCCGCATGGGTGGCGAAGGCGAAGGGGTCAAGGGGGCGACCGCAAAGCCCCCTTGTCGCGTCCGCAGACGCGAAATCCCTGCTTAACACGCGAAAATTACATTGGAATTGCCACCTACTCAATCGCGAAAATGGGTCAAGGGAGTTACTCCCTTGTTTCTTTGTCCTTCCCGCAGCAGTTTTTGTACTTCAAGCCCGAACCGCAGGGGCAGGGGTCGTTGCGGCCAACGCGCTCCGACGGCTTCACCCGCTTGGGCTGGCGCGGCTGACCGTTGCCGGGCACAATTGGCTTGCCCTCGACGGGGCGAACCGCTGCCTGCACACGTTCCGGCGTGCGCTCAATGCGCAGCTGATACATGCGGCGCACCGTGTCTTCGCGAATCAGGTGATTCAGCTCGTCGAACATGTAGCCCGCTTCAATCTGGTACTCGGTGACGGGGTTCTTGCCGCTGTACGCGCGGAAGCCGATGCCGTCGCGCAGACGATCCATTGCGTCGATGTGATCCATCCAGCGCACATCCACCGCGCGCAGCAGCACAACGCGCTCCACTTCGCGCATGTCCAGCCCGATTTCCGCCAGCGCCGTCTCGCGCTCTTCGTAGAACGCCTTCGCGTCGTCCTTGAGCGCCTGCGCCAGCGCGTCGCGGTCACCGGAGCGGACGACATCCTCCAATTCGGCAATCTTGCCGTGGTGGATGCACAGGTTTTCCAGATAATTCGTCAGCTGCGGAATATCCCAATCCGTGCCGTCGTCAGACGCGCAGTGGCGGGAGAGCGCGGCGTCAATCAGCTTGTACGCCATGCCGATAATGTTGTCGCGGACGTTCTCGCCCATCAGCACGCGGCGGCGCTGACCGTAGATAATCTCGCGCTGGCGGTTCATCACGTTGTCGTATTCCAGAACGTGCTTGCGGATCTCGAAGTTGCGACCCTCGATGCGCTTCTGCGCGGATTCAATCTGCTTGGTGAGCATTCCCGCCTGAAGCGGCTCGTCGTCCTTGAGCCCCAGACGCTCGACCATCGGCATGATGCGGTCGCCGCCGAAGAGACGCATCAGGTCGTCCTCCAGCGAAATGAAGAACTGGGTCGAACCGGGGTCGCCCTGACGACCCGCACGGCCGCGCAGCTGATTGTCAATGCGGCGGGATTCGTGGCGCTCCGTGCCGATAATGTGCAGACCGCCGGTTTGCAGCACGCGGTCATGCGCTTCGTCGGTGGTGCGCTTGAAGTCCTTGTAGAGGGACTGGTACTTTTCGCGCGCGGCAAGGATTTCGTCGGACACATCCTCGGCGTGACCGGTCGCAGCTTCAATGATTTCCTCGTCATAGCCGTCCTGACGCATGGCGCGGCGGGCAAGGAACTCCGGGTTGCCGCCCAGCAGAATGTCCGTGCCGCGGCCAGCCATGTTGGTGGCAATGGTGACGGCGCCCCAGTGGCCTGCCTGCGCGACGATTTCAGCTTCCTTGGCGTGGTTCTTGGCGTTCAGCACCTCATGCTGGATGCCGCGGCGCTGGAGCATGGCGGAGAGCATTTCGCTCGTTTCAACCGTGACCGTGCCGACCAGCACGGGCTGACCGTTGGCGTGCACCTGCGCAATTGCGTCCACAACGGCGTTGAACTTTGCCTTCTTCGTTTTGTAGACCATGTCGTCCAAGTCCTTGCGGATGTTGGGCTTGTTGGTCGGAATCTGCACGACGTCCAGCGAGTAGATGTTCTGGAACTCGTCCTCTTCCGTCTTCGCCGTACCCGTCATGCCGGAGAGCTTGTGGTACATGCGGAAATAGTTCTGGAAGGTGATGGTCGCCAGTGTGCGGCTTTCGCGCTCGATGGTCACATGCTCCTTGGCTTCAATCGCCTGATGCAGACCCTCGGAGTAGCGGCGGCCAATCATCAGGCGGCCCGTGAATTCATCAACGATGATGACCTGATCGTCCTTGACGACGTAGTCCACGTCGCGCTTCATCAGGAAGTTGGCGCGCAGGGCGCAGCTGACGTGGTGGTTCAGCTCGGCATTTTCCGCGTCGTTGATGTTGGTGATGCCGAACGCGGCTTCGACGCGCTGGGCGCCCTCGTCGGTCAGGCTGATGGCCTTTTTCTTCTCTTCAATCTCGAAGTGAACGTCACGCTTGAGCGTGCGGACGACCGCGTCCACCTTCGCGTAGAGGTCGGTAGATTTGTCGCCCGCGCCGGAGATAATCAGCGGGGTGCGCGCTTCGTCAATCAGGATGGAGTCCACTTCGTCGACGATGGCGAAGTTGTGGCCGCGCTGCACCAGCTCGCTCTGGCGGATGACCATGTTGTCGCGCAGGTAGTCGAAGCCCAGCTCGTTGTTCGTGCCGTAGGTGATGTCGCAGGCATAGGCGGCGCGGCGTTCGGCGCTGTCCAGATCGTGGACGATCAGACCGACGCTCAGCCCCATGAAGCGGTGGACTTTGCCCATCCACTCGCTGTCGCGGCGCGCCAGATAGTCGTTGACGGTCACGACGTGCACGCCCTTGCCGGACAGCGCGTTCAGGTACGCGGGCAGGGTGGACACCAGCGTTTTGCCCTCGCCGGTCTTCATCTCGGCGATGCGCCCCTGATGCAGCACCAGACCGCCCATCACCTGCACACGGTACGGGCGCATTCCCAGCACGCGGGCGTCGGCTTCGCGGATGGCGGCGAACGCTTCGGGCAGAATGTCATCTTCGGTTTCGCCATTTTGCAAGCGCACGCGGAATTCATCCGTCTTGGCGCGCAGCTGCTCATCCGTCAGCGCCTTGTATTCATCTTCGAGGGCTTCCACGGCGTTGACCGTCTTTTGCAGCTTTTTGACCTCCGCGTCATTGCTGCTGCCCAGCAGTTTTTTGACCCAATCGAACATAAAGTTCTCCTTTCAATATAGAAACAATTTTTGATAATATTTGGAAAATCATAATCATATGAGCGCACCTATTCCCGAATAGACACACTACTCTTTTATTATAACATGAAAGCCCCCGAACATGCAAGTGCTCAGGGGCAATAATCTGCCTTTACGCTCGTGCAAACTGCTGTTACTGCTCCGCCAATTCAGGGTGGGGAATCAGCAGCAGAACGCGATGCGCCTTGTCGGACAGGATGCGGCATGGGTCGTAGAAGGGAATTTCCGCCCCGGCTGCTTCGGCGCAAAAGGTGACAATATCGGACGGCTTGTCCTTCATAGCCGCTGTATACCGTGCGTACAGGTCGGGCGAAAGCTGAATCTCCACGGTTTCACCGTCCACAAGACGCATCAGCTGGGTCAGCAGTTCCTGCTCGGTGGAGACGTACAGCCCGTGCGCCTGATAGTAGTTCGGAACGCCGCTCAGGTCGGGGAAAGTGTACCCGCGATTGGGCGTGTGGTCGATGGACATATCCGCTTCACCCATGGCGTAGTTGCTGTGGAACACATGCCCGTCGAAAGCGGCCCCCCATGTTGCGTCAAGAAAGCCGAAATTGGTCACATTCCATGCGTGCAAACCGGTTTCGCCGCTTGTGTCTGACGCTTCGCCGATGATGGTTGCGCATGGAATGCCCGCAAGCCGATAGAGCAGTGAAATCGCCTGGGCATATCCTGCGCAGGTGGCTTCGCCATACAGCAAAGCGCCCACGGCCGCGTGCTGCCACATGCTGTCGGGTGAATAGGTTGTATTCTGTACAAGCCGCTCGTACAGCGCCAGCGGGTCGGGATTTTCGTCCACCCATGACTGAGCTGTTTCCAGCAGCTGTTTGCGCAAGGCTGATGCTTCTTCGGCGGAACAAAGGTAGCGCGGTGAAATGCTTTGGGCGACATCCGGCTGATTGCGCTGATAATGGACACGGTAGGATTCGATGTGAAACAGCTCCGGATAGTCGTTGCGCATGTTATCCAAGGTCTGTACCAGCAGATTGTAGGACGTTCCGGCGGGAAGTTGAATGCTGCCTTCCTGCGCCATGAGCTTTGGATACAGGAAATTGCGCAGGCTACGTTCGCCGGGCGGCATCATGCGGACAGAGAGCATGGTTTCCGCCGGATAGGGCGTATTCGGCTCCTGCTGGGCGAGCAGGGTCGGGGCGGTGAAGAGCATCAGCAGAACGCACAGCAGGGGGAGAAAGCGGATTTTCTGCACGGGAATGCCTCCTTCCGGTGGAAGACGGGGAAAAGCTGTGGATAAGAGAACAGTCCAGCCGTGCAAACGTGCCAAGCTGGACTGTATTCTTAGAAATAAACACGCGGACACTGTATGAAAGTATGCTCAACTCAATCGCGAGAAGGGTGTCGAGAGGGTCGAAGACCCTTCGCGGAGTCCAGAGGCAGAGCCTATGGTGGGGTTTAAGGGGCAAAGCCCATTGCGTCTCCCCTTAGTATGCCGCACGGGGATTGCTGCCGTAGAGCACCGCGAGGGTCTCCTGACCCGCGGAGCCGTCCACGGAAAGCCCGTTGCGGGACTGGAAGGAGCGAACCGCCGCGACGGTCGCATCATCGTAATAGCCCGTGACGGCTGCCAGATAGCCAAGCTGCTGCAAGCTGTCCTGCATCTGCACCACTTCGTCGCCGCGGTCGCCCTTGCGGAGCGTTTTGTACTCCGTCGTTTTCGCCGCCGCCGCAACCGCAGTGCCGCTGTACAGCTTTGTCAGCGTCTTGTTGCCCGCGATGCCGTCCACCGGTGTCACCTTGTTGCGAATCTGGAATGCGCGGACAGCATCCTGCGTCGTTGCGCCGTACACGCCGTCGCGCGAACCGTCGTAGTAGCCCAGTTCGTACAGCGTCGCCTGCATGGTGCGCACTGCCGCGCCCGTGTCGCCGGGGCGCAGCGTTGCGTATTCGTCGCTGTCCACCGCGTCAGAGGAGTACAGAAGCGTCAGCGTCTTGTCGCCCGCAATACCATCCACCGGCGTGATGTTCATCTTCTTCTGGAACGCCTTGACCGCCGCCGTTGTGCCGGAGCCGTAATCGCCGTCAATCGTGCCGGTATAATAGCCCTTCTGCTTCAGCGTTGTCTGCAGCTGGCGAATCGCCGCGCCGCTGTCACCCGGTCGGAGCGTGGTGTACTTGGATGTATCCGTGCTGCTGGAGGTGGTGAACAGCGCACGCTGGGTCGCGGGACCTGCCTTGCCGTCCACGCGCAAGCCCTGCGCTGACTGGAACGCGACGACTGCCGCCGTCGTTGCCGCGCCGTATTTGCCGTCCACGCTGCCGGAATAGTAGCCCTTGTTTTTCAGCGCCTGCTGGAGATTGCGAACCGCCGTGCCGGTGTCGCCCTCGGAGAGCGTCGTGTAGCCGTCCACAGAGGTGGAAGCGGTCGCCGTCGGCATGGAGCTGGCAGCAATCGCCGCGTCGGAATAGAGGCGGTTCAGGGTGGATGTGCCCGCCTTGCCGTCCGCCTTCAGGCCGTTCGCCGTCTGGAAGGCAATCACTGCCGCCTTTGTCGCGTCGCCGAAAGAGCCGTCCGCCGTGCCGGTCAGGTAGCCCAAGGATTTCAGGCGCGTCTGCATCGCCTTGACGGCGCCGCTGTTCTTCATGCCGGACTCCAGCGTCGTGCCGATGGAGGAAACGGGCGTGGAGGATTTCGCCGCGGAGGAAGAATACAGCGTTTGCAGCGTCGAAGGCCCGGCGACACCGTCGGTGTACAGGCTCTTGTACTTTTTCTGGAACGCCTTGACGGCATATTCTGTCGCACCCTCATAGTTGCCGTCCGGAGAACCCGCCATCCAGCCCAGTTCAATCAAGCGCGCCTGCAGCGTGCGGACGCGCGTGCCGGACGAACCGCTCTGGAGATAATACTCAGTGGAGAGGTTTGGGGTCGCGGTGGTTTTCGGCTTGGGGGTTGCGGTCTTGCGCGGAGTAGCGGTTGCGGCGGCTGCCTTGACAGCGTTGGAGCTGTTCAGCTTTGCCATCGTCGATTTGCCCGCGATGCCGTCCACCAGCAGATTGTTGCGGTCTTGGAACGCACGCAGCGCCTTCTCCGTCGCGTCGCCGAAATCGCCGTCAACGCTGCCGGTGTAGTAGCCCAGCTGCTTCAAGCGGCGCTGGAGCGTCTTGACATCAGCGCCGGACGAGCCTTTTTTGAGAACGGCAGCCGCAGTCGGCGTGGGCGTTGCGGTCGGCCGCGCGGTGGTGGCGACGCTGCCGGGCGGCGTGGTCACCACGGTGACAATGCCGTTGGACGTAATCACGCCTGGCTGTGTCGTCGGCGTAGCGGTGTTCGTGCCGAAATTGAAAACGGATTCAACCGTCGGCGTGGGCGAAGGAGTGGGCGTGGCGGTGCGCGGGGGCGCTGTGACAGCAACCGTATTGTAAACAACACCCTGATTGGACAGGTCGCCCGACAGGTCGTCCGGCGGCACAAAGCAGCCCGTCAGCGTCATGGACAGCGCCAAAACGCCGCACAGGGCAGCGCCCTTGAAAATGCGGTTGCGAGTAGTTGCAGCGGCATGATTCTTCATGATGATAATTCCCTTCCTTCACACTCAGGGCGAGCGGAGCAAGCGTTATCCTCCCGCCGGATTTGCCGGAAAGAGGCGTATGGGCAATCGCCCATCTATATTGTACACATTTATCGGGCAGTGTGCAAGGGCTAAATTGCACTTCCCCTGCCGGAAAGTGGCGAAAAGCCCGCGCCTTCCAATGATATAACGAAACAAGCGGCGCTTTTCCTCCCTTTCCGCTGGATTAGACGAAGAAAAGCGCGGATTTGTTCCGCTGAATCAACTATAATTCGACATGTGCGCTGAATTCTCCTGCTGCAAAAACCGTTTCGATATGAAAAACCCCGCCGGACGATTCCGACGGGATTCGATTATTCATGCTTGCGAACCTTGCATTTCAGCACGGCATCGACTGCTTTGCCCATTTCCGGCAGCTGAATGTCCATCAAGCGGCCTTCGTCGCACTTCTTGGCAATTTCGGGCTGAATCGGCAATTGCGCCAGCATCGGCAGTCCATACTGCTTCGCGACATCCGCCGTGCGCCCTTCGCCGAAGGGATACAGGCGCTTGCCGCAGTCCGGGCAGGTCATGTACGCCATGTTTTCCACCAAGCCCAGCACGGGGATGTTCATCATCTGCGCCATTTTGACGGCTTTCTCCACAATCATGCCGACCAGCTCCTGCGGGCTTAAGACAATCACGATGCCATCCACCGGCAGCGATTGGAACACTGTCAGCGGCACGTCGCCCGTTCCCGGCGGCATGTCCACATACAGGCAGTCCACATCCCCCCAGCACACATCCGTCCAGAACTGCTTCACCGTGCCCGCAATCAGGCTGCCGCGCCAGATAACGGGGTCGGTGTCGTGCTCCAGCAGCAGGTTGATGGACATAACCTTCACGCCGTTTTCGGCTTCCTGCGGCAGGATGCCCTGTTCATTGCCGACCGCCTTGTCGCGGATGCCCAGAATGCGCGGCATACTCGGCCCGGTGATGTCCGCATCCAGCACCCCGGCGATTTTCCCGCGCCGCGCCGTTTCGCACGCGAGCAGACCCGTCACCAGCGATTTTCCCACGCCGCCTTTGCCGCTGACGACGCCGATGACCTTCTTCACCCGGCTGCCTACGTTCGCCGGGGCAAGCAAACTCTGCGGCTTCTGCCGCGATGCGCACGCGCTCCCGCACGAGGAGCAGTCATGCGTACATTCTTCTGCCATCATGTTCACCTCTGCATCAGATTCATGGGGTATTATAGCATCCGTTTGGGAATGCGTCAAGCTGTCATAATGCCCGAATCGGGAAGTACAGATACTCCTGCTGCGTTTTCGGGTCAGTAAATTCCTGCACCGCGCCGACGAGCTTCACGCCATTTTCGCGGAAGTAATCGACCATGCGGCTGAATGTGTCCGCGCGGCGATTCTCTATGGCAAGGTACTCATACCCCGGCACGACCCACTTCGTCCACCCATCCGGCACATCCGCGTCGACGGGGCATTCCACGCCCGCGAGGTACAAACCGCGCGAGAAGCCGTCTGTCCACGGCAGGAACGAACGGGTTTCGTCGCTCATCGCGCCCCAAATGCCGAGCAGCGCGCCGTTTTCATCGCGGCTGGCGACGGGGGAGACTTCGTCGAAGTGGGCGTTCGCGTCTGACCAGAGCATGGGGATGAAGCCTTCGCCGTCGTCTGTCGAGCCTTCGATGCCGATGACGGCAAAGGAGGGCTTGACGATTTTCTGAATGTTGAGGGATGATTCCATGCTGATACCTCCGATGCTATCCTATTCCCGATTCCGCCACAAGTCATTCTTCCGAATTTTTACCCGCGGAATGCTCGTCGTCAAGTCCACTTCATATATGTCTTCCTCCGTCGGATGCAGAATCACATGCACCTTCTGCCCCAGCGCCGGTTCAATGGTGGACGTATGAAACAAAATCAGCGCATTCCCCGTGCTTGGATGCGTACATTGCAGCTCGATAAAGAAGCGATTGTGTTTGACAGGTGCAGTGTAGCTGACGGTCGCCGCCGTGTGCAGCCCGATTCGCCGCAGTTCCCAGCGCGGCTTCAGGCGCTGGAAGAAATCGACGATGGCGGCAGGGGAAAAGGAGCGCAGCGTCGTGCGGCGCAGGAGCAGAGCGCCCGCGAGCATCCACAGCGGCAGCGGCGCCGACGCAAGCAGCGCAATGGGATAGCCCAGCGCAGCGCCCGCAATGCCGATGGCGCACAGCACTTCCAGCGCGACGAACGTCCACCGGGAGAAGAAGCAGTGCCGGTGCAGCGCGTTCGCCGCCGCCCAGCCCAGCACGATGCCCCACGCCAGCGGCGCGAGCAGCAGCACGAATCCGGCGAACGATGCGCCCGTTGACCCGCGCGACATCAGATGAACACCGCCGAATGCCAGCACACCAAGCAGCAGATAAAACCCCGCCCAGCTGTACGGGCGGAGCAGAAACGCCTGCCAGAGCGGCGTTGCGCCCTCCACGGCATAGCGGACGGATGCGCGCAGGTAACGGCAGGCATACAGCGTCAAATGCACCGTCAGTTTTGGCAGCCACAGCAGCACATCCAGCAGCATGTTCAGCAAGTCGCCGACCCCATGCGGACGGCGGAAGGGGAAATCCGGGCGCGCAGAACGGAGCAATTGCATCGTCCTGCGCAGCGATTCGCCCAGCGGCGGCAGACGGAATTTCCGTTTCGGGGGCGCGGACGGCGTGTTCGGAGGCACATCGAACGGGATGTCTGGCGGCATGGTGTCGAACGAATCCTCCGCAGGGTACGGGATGAACTCCTCAGGCGAATAATACTCGCGCGTTCGGCGTCGGCGCGGGGGTTCGTCCGCATTCATGCGGCGGCGGCAGGGCGCGGCTTCGTTTTCCTCCGGCGTATACACCCGGTCAGCCCGGCGCCGGCGCGGCGTCTGCTCACTCATGGGGCTGCCTCCCTTTCGTATGCGTCGCACAGGGACTTTGCGTCGCCCTGCGCGCGGATTCTACCGTGCTCCAGCCAAATCACGCGGTCACAGAGTTCGCGAATCTGGCTTAAATTATGGCTGACGAACAGCACTGTCGCGCCGCCGGACATGAGCTCAAGCATCCGCGCGCGGCTCTTGCGCTGGAAGCGCTCGTCGCCGACGGCAAGAATTTCGTCCACAATCAGAATATCAGGCTGAACGACGGTGGCGATGGAGAAAGCCAGACGCGCGAGCATTCCGGACGAGTACGTTTTCAGCGGGCGGTCGATGAAACGATCGAGTTCGCTGTATGCAATGATTTCCGGCGCTTTGTCGTGCAGAAAATCCTTCGGGTAGCCGAGAATTGCGCCGTTGAGGAAGATATTCTCCCGCCCGGTGAGTTCCGCGTCGAAGCCGCTGCCGAGTTCGAGCATGGGCACAAGCGTGCCCTGCAGGGCGACGCTGCCGCTGGTGGGCGGGTAAATGCCGCTGATGATTTTGAGCAGGGTGGATTTTCCCGCGCCGTTATGGCCAATCAGCCCAGTGACACTGCCCTTTTCGGCGGTGAAGGATACATCATCGAGGGCGCGGAAGGTGGTGGTATGCGTCTGGCGGTGGAGGGTGTCGACGACAAACTCCTTGAGGTTGGTGGTGCGGTTCTGGTCGATGCGGAAATCCATCGTAATGTGGCGGGCTTCTACCAAGGGGATTCACCTCCTCGCGCCCGCAGGCGCGAAATCCTGCGAATATAATTCTCCATCAGCCAAGAAAAATCCTCTTGCCAAATGCAAAATTGACAGAAATTCCTTTCTGCTTCCGCCCCTTGACGGGAGGGCGCGGGTGGGCTATACTTATCCCGTATGGAAAAGGGGAGGAATCTGGATGGAAATCATTGCACGAATCGAAAACGGCTTTCGGGAGAAATTCGGCGTGCCGCGGCAGTCGGGGCTTGTGCCGGAGGTGATTTCCCGCGTCGTGATGGCTGAAAAGTACAGCGTCCGCGAGGCGTTCCGCGGCATTGAGGATTACTCCCACCTGTGGCTGCTCTGGGAGTTCGACCGCGCGCAGCAGGACGATTGGCGGCCGACTGTGCGTCCGCCGCGGCTGGGCGGCAATACCCGATTGGGCGTGTTCGCGACGCGCTCGCCGTTCCGCCCGAACCGCATCGGTCTGACGGTTGTCCGCTTGATTCGCATGGAGGAGGAGAACGGGCGCATCACGCTCGTCGTCTCCGGCGCGGATTTGATGGACGGCACGCCAATCGTGGACATCAAGCCGTACCTGCCGTATGTGGACAGCGTGCCGGATGCCGTCGGCGGGTTCACCGAGCAGACCGAACGCCATCGCCTAACGGTGGATTTTCCGGAGAAGCTAAAAAAGTACGTTCCCAAGCAGAATCTGCCCGCCGTGATGGGCTTGCTCGCGCAAGACCCGCGCCCGGCGTATCAGCATGACGGGAAGCGCGTGTATGGCGTGCCGTATGGCGAGGTGGATATTCGCTTTGTCGTCGAGGGAGACACGCTGACGGTGGTGGAGGTCGTGCCGTACACGGAAAAGGAGCAGGAAAAGTGAATACGAATCGCTGGATGCAGGAGGTCAATGCGCGGTTTCCGGTGCGCAAAAGCAAGGTACAAAAGGCGCAGTTCCGCCAGTATGTGCTGCAAAAGGCGCAGTTCCGCCAGTATGTGCTGCAAAAGGCGCAGGAAATGGGCTATACGGCGAGGATGGAGGAAAACAAGGCAATCTGCACGAACCGCAATATCGTCGTGGGCGATGTGGACAAGGCGAAAGTGCTTGTTACGGCGCATTACGACACGCCCGCAACCGTCGGGCTGCCGAATGTCATGCTGCCCATGAATCGCCCGATGTTTTACCTCGTTCAGGCACTGATTGCGCTGGTGATGGTGGTGTTCATCTTCGTACCGACGTGTATTGTGAAAAAGCTCACGGGCAGCATCTTCTGCACGGAAGCGACGCTGATTGGGTTGTACTGCCTGATGATGTATCTGCTGCTGGCGGGCGTGCCGAATCCGCACAACGTCAATGACAACACGTCGGGCGTGTGCGGTGTGCTGGCGCTGATGGAATCGTTCGCGGCGGAAAAGCCGGAGGAGATTGCGTTCGTGCTGTTCGACAACGAGGAGAAGGGGCTGCTCGGCGCATCGGGGCTGGCGAAAGCGCATAAGCAGGTGGCAAAAGAGACGCTTGTGCTGAACATGGACTGCATCGGCGTGGGGGAAGCCATGCTGATGCTTGTGCCGAAAGCGGCGCGGGAGAAGTATCCGCTACTTGGCGAGGCGGCGCGGAAAAGCAGCGGCATTCCGGTCGTCCTTGGCGACATGGAGAAGTGCAATTTCTCCTCCGACCAGAAGCACTTCAAGCTCGGTGTGGGCATCTGCGCCTGCCGCAAGAAAAAGCATGTAGGCTGGTACTGCAGCAAAATTCATACCAAACATGACACGACGTACGACGAAATCACCCTGCAGGGCGTGGCGGACACGGTGGAAGCCGTCCTCCGGCAGGTCGTCGGGAAGGAGCAAGCATGACCATACGCGAAGAAATCGACACGCAGTTTCCCATCCGCAAAACGACGGCGCAGAAGCGGGCGTTCGAGAAGTGGGTGATGGCGAAGATGCGCGAAATGGGGTATCGCCCCTATGTGGACGGCATGAACCGAAAGGACAAGCTGCGCCACCGCAACATCGTCGCCGGCGACCCTCAAAATGCCGAACTGCTCATCAGCGCCCACTACGATACGGCGGCGACCATCGGCGTGCCCGATTTGCGCATCCCCCGGAATTTCCCGGTGTATATCCTCTCGCAGGGCGCGGTGCTGCTGGGAATGCTGCTGATTTCCCTGCTGATCGGCACGGTGGTCGGGCTGGCGACGAAGAGCGGCGATTTGCTGATCCTGACGTTCTTTTTCGCCTATCTGGCGCTGATGCTGCTGATGATGTTCGGCGCGGCGAACAAGCATAACGTCAATGACAATACATCCGGCATTGCCGCCCTGCTGGAGACGATGCAGCGCCTGTCCCCTGAAGCGCGCGAAAAGACGGCGTTCATCCTCTTTGACAATCAGGAGACGGGCAGCCGCGGCGCAAAGAGCTACGGCGCACAGCACGTCGAAGTGCAGACGATGAAGCTGCTTGTTGACCTCAACTGCGTTGGGGATGGCGACACCTTCGTCATCAGCGCCCCGAAAATGGCGAAGGACAAGCCGGAATACGCAGCCGTCCGCGAATCTCTTGAAGCGAACGCGATGGCATCCGGCGTGTCGACGCAGTTCTTCGGGCGCGCGGGTGTGCAAGGCGCGGGCGATTATCGGCGCTTCGTGTGCGGGGTGGGCGTATCGGCATACCACCACAGCGCGGGGGTGGGACTCATCACCGGGCGCATCCACACTTCCCGCGATACCGTCTGCCGACAGGAAAATTTGGACTATCTCGCCAAAAGTCTCGCCGACGCGGCTCAAAAAATGAATGATTTGTAACAATTTGCCGAACAAGCGGCATTTTTCAGCGCTTTTGCTTTGCAATTTGTACCGGAATATGCTACAATAGTGAATAGAAAGGCTCCCTGTTGGCGAGACTGGAAGAGGAGGAAGCAGCATGCTGCCGAAAGTTTCCAAGGGATTCCGCGCCATTTTTGTCGCGGTGATGTGTGTGGTGTGCGTGGCGCTGTGTGTGCTGGCGGTTCGGCTGGCACAGCAGGGCGAGCAGCTTCGGCTGACGCAATTGCAGCTGGATGCAAGTCTGGCGCGCTTGAAGCTCCAGCAGACGCAGCGCGCGCAAATCGACGTTGACCTGCCGGAAACGCTGGCGCAATTGCAGGCGGTGCAGCCCGAAGCGGATGCAGCGTCCGCGCGCGAGCAGGAACTCCGCGCCCAGCGCAAGGCGCTCCGCAGCGAGAATGCGGAATTAGCGGCGCAGGCGGAAACGCTCACGCAGCAGCTCTCCATCCGCCAGACCCCGGACAGTGAACTGATCGGAGAGGTGGAGACGCTGCAAAAGACGCTTTCATCCCTTCAGGCGCAGGTGGACGCCGCACGGCAGCTCCTTGGGCAGGCAGAGGAGTGAGCTTATTCCCCAATTCACTTGCGCTATCTGCTTGCGCATTCGCATTTGGGAATAGTATACCAGCCGCATTTATTCACAGCCTGAGATTCGACTGACAAAGCAAGGAGGAAGTTCCCATGTCCGAAAACAAGTCCCAGACGCCGGCACAGAACACGCCGGAAAACAGCGAGAAGAAGAAAGTCTCCCTGTTTGCACTCATCGTCGTGCTGGTCGTGGCGGTCATCGTGATGGTCGCCCTGTTCGTGCGGTCGAATAACCTGTCCAGTCAGCTGGATGAGGTCAACGGTCAGCTGGCCGCCAGCAACACCGAACTCCAGCAGACCATTGCCGACAAGGAGACGGCGCAGGCGGAACTGACCACCGCGCAGAATGACCTCCGCGAAGCGCAGCTGGTGCTGGAAGAATCCACCGCAAAGGTGGCGGAACTGGAAGCTCAGCTGGTTGTGCTGAACGACGAAAACGAAGCGAACAAGGCGCAGGTGGAAACGCTGACCGCTGAACTGGACACCGCAAAGGCGAATCAGGCGGCGGCGCAGGGCTACCTCGACAACGTGTCCGCCCAGCTGGACGAGCTGATGCAGAACCTCGGCTTGGCGCAGAGCGCGCTGAACGGCGAAGCGACGGAAGAACCCGCTGTGACGGAAGAACCCGCTGTCGAACCCGCTGTGACGGAAGAACCCGCTGTCGAGCCCGCTGTGACGGAAGAACCCGCTGTCGAGCCCGAAGCGACGGAAGAACCCACCGTCGAGCCCGCTGTGACGGAAGAACCCACCGCTGAACCGGATGTGACGGAAGAACCCGCCGTCGAGCCCGAAGCGACGGAAGAACCCACTGCCGAACCCGAAGCGACGGAAGAACCCACCGCTGAACCGGACGTGACGGAAGAACCCGCCGCTGAGCCGGAAGCGACGGAAGAACCCACCGTCGAGCCCGAAGCGACGGAAGAGCCCACCGTCGAGCCCGAAGCGACGGAAGAACCCACCGCCGAACCCGAAGCGACGGAAGAGCCCGCCGCCGAACCCGAAGCGACGGAAGAACCCGCTGCTGAAGAAAGAGGTCTTACCACCACCATCACGTCTATGCTGCCGGACGAATACACGCTTGATGTTGAACTGCATCTGGATGCGAACAATGTGGTGACGGAGTTGAAGCTGACGCTGGAAAATGAAATCGAAGGTCTGACGCAGGAAATGCTGGACGCCTTCGCGGAGCAGTTCGTCGGCAAGCAGCTGCCGGTTGTCCTGCACGCGGATGCGGATGAGACGACTGCGGAAGAGCAGATTGTCGAAGGCATGGAGAATCAGCTGGAGAACAGCCGCGGCATCGTTGAGATGCTGAACAAGCTGGCAGAGCAGTAATCCCCTGACACATCGCGCCGCCCCGCTGATTGAATATGGTCAAGCGGAGCGGCGCTTTTTTGCACTTGTGTTCCTTTTCAATCAATGGTATAATAGAAGTGGACGTGTATGTCCGAGCAGATATATCAACAATCAACGACCAATGGAGGCTGCACATGAAAAAATGGTTCTGTGCGCTGGGCATGATGCTGGCGCTGCTGATGTCCGTCGCGCTGGCGGACGGCGTGAAAGTTACCTTTGCCGAGAAAAACGGGCAAATCAACGGCGGCTATGATTATACGCTGAAGCTGAACGTGTCGCCCGCAAGCGACAAAGACCTGACGGTTTCCCTGACCTGCGACGGCTTGGACGGCGCGTATTCCGTGGTCATCCCGGCAGGGCAGAAGAGTACCATGCTGACCGTTCCGACGCAGGTGGTGGAGGAGCGCGGCAAGGTCGTTTTTGAACTGCAGAGCGGCGACGGCTACACCGGTGCGGGCAAGCATACGCTGACCATCCAGCGCCTGCCGAACGTGCAGTTCTATCTGGGCATCAACTTCGGCACGGTGGGCAAGAAGATGAGTGTCCGCATGACGGTGACGAATTCATCCACCATCGTCAAGGGCAACAACACCTTCCAGCTGCGCGATGACAAGGGTACAGTGCTGGCGGAAGCGAAGTGGTCGAATCCGAGCGGCGACATGAGCTTCTCCATCACCCCAACCGCTGATATGGAGGGCTACACCCGCCTGAGCGTGTGGCTGGGCGATCGCTGTGTGGCGGATGGCGGTTACCTGACCGTCGTTGCGAAGGGACAGCGCGCCGTCAAGAACGTGGAGACGGAGCGGAAACTTGTCGGCATCGGCATGGACTGCGGTTTCGGCGGCAAGAACACCGATCAGGTGCTGGAAGTGCTGGCGAAGCACAACACGAATATCACCTTCTTCATGACGGGCTATTTCGTCCGCACGTTCCCGGAGGAATCCAAGCGCGTGCTGGCGGCGGGCAATGAAATCGGCGACCACACGAACACGCATCCGCAGCTGACGAAGGAACGGCCCTACAGCATGATGCGCCAAATCGTTTTTCCGGCGGAGACCATGGCGGAAACGCTGGGCGTCTCGCCGCGCCTGATGCGCCCGCCGTACGGGGACGTGAACAGCAACGTCATCAGCGTTTCGCGCGCGGAAGGCATGGAGTGCGTGCTGTGGAACATGAGCACGAAGGACTCCATCGGCAAATACACGGTGGAGGAGTGCATCAAGAACGGTACGACGCGCGCCAAGCTCGCGCCCGGCAATATTTTGCTCTGCCATCTCGACGCGAATCACAGCTGGGAAATTCTTGATGCTGTCCTGACCTACTACGAGGAGCAGGGCTACACCGTTCTGCCGATTTCCGCGCTGATTTACGCCACGGGCGGCTCGCTGCCCCCGATGCCCTCCACCCGCGAGGCACTGCTCTACACCGACGACTACTGGCCGAACTGGCTGGCAGAACGCGGCATTGAGATTGAGACGAAGGAATAAGCAAGCAGGCTGTCCGAGAAAAACGGGCAGCCTGTTTTGCAAAAGGTGGAATGCCGATGCACATCACTGACTGGAAAGAGAATTTTATCTCGAAGATGATTACGCGCGGGCGCAATTACTGGCGTGCCGGGGCAGTGAAAAATCTGCACTGCACGCAGGAGAAAATCACTGCTGATGTAGAAGGCACACGGCTGTATCGGGTTGAGATTACGCTGGCAGACGATGCCGTGGCAACCATGTCCTGCACCTGCCCCTTTGCGAAAGAGGGCGCAAACTGCAAGCATATGGCGGCGGTTCTCTTTGCGGCGACCCATCTGCCGGAATCGGAATTGCCCGCGCCGGAGTGGGAGAAGAAGCTGAACAGCCTGTCCGCTGAAACGCTTCGGGATTTTCTTCGCCCGCTGCTGAAAAAGGACGAAGCACTCCGAAATCGGCTGATGCTGTGCAAGGGAGACGAACCTGTCCGTGCGGATGAACGCCGCCTCAATTGGCAGCGCACCCTGACGCAGACGCTTCACGCCGCCGAACGCTATTCCGAAAACGAGTATGACGAATACGCGGAATATGACGAAGAAGAGGAATCACCCGTTCAGGAACTGCTGGAGCTGATGGATGCGGAATTGGCTGATTTGCTGACACCGGAACATGCGATGCTGGCGTTTGAACTCGTTTGCGACACGGCAATGATGTTTGAATCCGCCGATGAAATTCTTGAACAGGAGGATATCGAAGACGCTTGCCGCGATGCATGGATGCGGATTCTTGCCATCGCAGCGCCTGCCCAGCAGTCGGCAATGTACGAGTGGTTCGCCGCTGCATTCCGGACGTGGAAGCCGCTGCCGTATTTCACCGCGCCGCTGGCGTTCTTGTTTTCGTATCCGTGGGACGAAGCGATTCATCAGCGGAATCTTGCGCTGCTGGACGAGAAAATTGCCGAGTGGAAGCCGAATGTGCAGGAACGCGGTGGAGGCGCGATGGTGAATCTGCTGAATCAGCGTGAAAAAACGATGCAGCAGCTGCACGCTTCGCAGGAGGACATCATCAGCTTCTGGCATTCGCATTGGGATGTGCCGTATGCGCATGACCGGACACTGAAAACGCTGATGGCGGCGGAAAAGTGGACGGAAGCCATCGAGCAGGTCAAGGCGGATTTGCAGACGTTCGCCGGGGAATATATGCCATGCAAGCAGCGCCGCGAACAGCTGATTTTACTCTATCAGCGCGCGAATCAGCCTGACCTTGCGCAGCGGGAGATTCGGCAGTACATTGAGCAGTACAATCAGTACAGCATGGAGCAGATTGATGCGCTTCGAGCGACGCTTCCCGCCGATGCGTGGCGCGACGAGGCGGAACGTTTGATGAAACTGCCGACGACAAGCACTATCCGCCTGCCCCTGCTGGCATCCATTGAGCAGTGGGAGCAGCTGCTCCAGCGGATTCAGCAACACGGCAATTTTGAGGGACTGTGTACCTATTTCGACCCGCTGATGGCATGGAATTCCGCCCGCACGCTGGCACTCTACCGCGACATGGTGAATCGCGCGATGCAAGGTGCTTCGTCGCGCGCCGCCTACTGCGAGGTCATCCGGCAGCTGGAACGCATGAAAGGCACCGACGAGGGAAGAAAGATAATTGCTGACCTTGCTGAACAGTGGCGCAGGGACTACAAGCGCAAGTGCGCACTGCTGGACGAATTGCAGGAAGCGGGATACTGACAAAAAACAGGCTGTCCGGGCAAAACGCTCGAACAGCCTGTTCTTTCTGCTACTTACTTACTCTGCCGGGAACAGGAATCCCGCCGTCATTTCCAGATGGTTTTCGCCCGCGTAGTCCGGGAAAAGCTCATGTATCTTCGCGATGAAATCCGCCGTGAACGCTGCCGGTTGCAAGCGTCACGGTGGTGCAGGTCGGGGTGCTCACTTCCGCCAGCGCAGCGGACAGCAGCAAAATCATCACCAGCAGGGAAATCAGTTTCCTCATGGGACCCTCCAAGGTGGGTCGTTCGGGGAAAGGGGTTATCTTGTGGCCACGATGAAAGGATACACCATTTGTGATATGGGCGCAAGTACGCACTTTTTTATTAGCGAGGCACTTTGGGTGACTGGGGAAGGATTCGCTGCGAGGGCAAAAGAAAAGCACCGATTCTATCGAATCGATGCTAATCTGGCGGAGAGTTAGGGATTTGAACCCTAGGTGGGGTATAAGCCCACACACGATTTCCAGTCGTGCGCCTTAGACCACTCAGCCAACTCTCCATATGAAGCTCACATTGCGGCGGGTCATCCGCAACATTGACTATTATAGCGCGAATCGGGGCGTTTGTCAAGGGACTTTTCGTGATTTTTGCAAAAAATCCGCGCGAGTGAGGGCAAACGCAGAAAAAGGACTGTGAGCGGAGAAAAGTGCCCGCGCAGCAGTCCTTTTGCGGTTAAATCAGGAACATCCAGCCAAGCATTGACACCATCGCGGCAATATGCAGCGTGCCGACGATTTGCAGGGGGAACATGACGATGAAAATCGGGAGAATCGTGAACACGAGCGCCCAAATTGGGAAGCCAATCGCGCCGGTGATGATAGCGGCCATCAGCGTGACGTAGAATGCCAGCATCCCCAGAGAACACAGGCGCAGGGAGGCGCCACTGCGAAGCATGTCAAGCATCATGCCCTTGGCACGCTCGTCCCGCCCGTATTTGAGGAACATGTACTCCGCCAGCCCACACTTCAAGTGATACGCGGAGCTGACGATGCACGCGAACGTCGTGCCGGCGAACAGAATTGCGCCGTACACCGGGGCTTTCTGGTACGCATACGCCGCCAGCGCCGCGTATCCGCAGAACTCCAGCACGATGGCAAACACACCCAGCACGCCCGAACGCATCGGCACACTTGGCGAAACGCCCTCCATCAGCTTCGCAGCGTAGTCGCCATCCTTCAGATTGCTGTAGTTGGCAAGTTTCAGCGTGCCGTTGGGGAAGATACTCAGGATGCGGTCGCAGTACATGTTGATGGCGTGGCCGATGATGCCCAGGGCAAGCAGGATGTACAGAATATTCATGCGCGTATGTCTCCTAATTAGTTAATCACAACTAACTGCTTCGGTTTGGAGTATAGCACACGCACCAATCCCTGTCAAGGGCGGACAAATGGTTTCGGAAGATTTTCGTTACAGCCAGCCGAACGCGTGTGCCGCCGCACCGCCGATGCCGCAGAGTAGCATCACCAGAATCGGGTTCCATTTCTTCCAGCGCAGGACGAGGAACGCCGCGACCATCAGCACAATGCCGACGATGGACACGCCGCCGCCCGATTTCACCGCCGCGACCTGCACGATGCTCAGCGCCGCCGACGCAATCAGCGCGACGACCACGGGACGCAGCGCGCCCAGCACGTTCTGCATCGTCTGTCCGGAACGAAATCGCCCATACAAATAGGAAAGAAGCGTGACGAGAATCAGCGACGGCGTGATGCACCCGAACGTCGCGACAAGCGCCCCCGGTAGTCCGGCGCAGCGCATCCCGACGAATGTCGCGGAGTTGACCGCAATCGGGCCGGGGGTCATCTCGGCAATCGTCATTAGGTTCGTAAATTCTGCCATCGTCAGCCAGCCGTGCGACTCCACCACCAGCGACTGAATCAGCGGCATGGCAGCATATCCGCCGCCGACACTGAACAGCCCGATTTGGAAAAAGACGAGGAACAGCACCATCATGCGGATACGCCCCCCTTTCGCGCCAGCAGCGCCCGGATAACGCCAATCGCCGCCGCAACGAGGATGACCACGATGACGTTGACGTGAAAGACAGCGGACGCCGCGAACGCGCCTGCCATCAGCAGCAGATTCAGCCAATCCTTCGACTGCACGACCTTGCCGCCAAGATTTGCCGTCACGTCGCAGATGACCGCCGCCACGCCCGACTGCATTCCCGTCAGCACCGCGCGTACCCATTCGTTCTCGGCGAACGCGGCGTACATCATGGAGATGATGCTGATGATGACAATCGGCGGCAGAATTGTCGCCAGTACCGCGACAATCAGCCCCGGAATTCCGGCGATGCGCCGCCCAACGAGGATGGCGCCGTTGACGGCAATCGCGCCCGGTGCGGTCTGCGCCAGGGCGGTCATGTCCAGCATTTCCTCTTCGGTCAGGTAATGCAGCTCATCAACGAATTTTTTCTTCATCAGCGACACGATGACGAATCCGCCGCCGAAAGTGAAGGTGCTGATGAGAAGCATGGAAGAAAAGAGCGTCCAAAGACGGTGCGCTTTGGATTCCTGTTCCATCAGGGTGGTCAGCTCCTTTTTTGAAATTGCGTTTATTCAATAAAATAGAATTTGTCTGCGGACGCGACAAGGGGGCAATAGAAACAGACGAAGTCTGCGATCGCCCCCCTTGACCCCTTCGCAGCGCACGCCCATGTTACAGGTTTATTGTGTTGGTTGGGAAAACGATAGGTAAACTAAGGCAACACTGCACAATTCGGCGGCGTGTCTGGCGATGTCTTTTCCGCCATCTGCGGCATGCAAATTCCTCGATTTACCTCCAGTAAACCTTCGAAATTTGCATTTGCATCTGACGAAAAATCCATTCGTCAGCCAACCACCTCA